>Ga0335085_10005885_pt1 | contig 19544 bp, 16 predicted proteins | sample Lox_Sample_45_FD_206712 | JGI IMG/M metagenome (GOLD analysis project Ga0335085, IMG submission 206712) | Soil microbial communities from Loxahatchee National Wildlife Refuge, Florida, United States - Lox_Sample_4.5 | ecosystem: Environmental > Terrestrial > Soil > Wetlands | place: USA...
ATCTGCCACAGGCATCATCGACTCCTGGTTGATTTTTTTGGCAGCTGTTCTTAATGCTGCAACCAGTTTTAGCGATTCCCTTGAGCGTTTCAGATACACTTGAAAACTATCGCCTCTGTAAAATTCCAATTTGTTAGGTTTCGCCTCTGCTAAAATTATTTTAATTAATTTTTTTTGCTCTGTTGGAGATAGCCTTGTATAGTTTGCAATATCTGCCGTTATAACTGCTCCTTTCTTCATTGAATAAAATTAGGTTATTTATACGAATTATAAAAATTATAGGTAAAAAAGGCTAATATGCTTAGTTATAGTTCAAATACACTAATTTCTCATTTTCTCCCAGGGAGGCATCCGGAGACGCCGGACGGAGATAAGCTATCACTGAATAAAAAAAGTGATCGCATTAAACAATCACTTTTTTGGTCGGGAAGACAGGATTCGAACCTGCGACCCCCTGGTCCCAAACCAGGTGCGCTACCGGCCTGCGCTACTTCCCGAATATTTTTTTAATTCTTATTAAATCAAAACCGCCTTTTAAGACGGTCGTGCGGAGAGGGAGGGATTCGAACCCTCGGTACAAGTTTAAGCTCGTACAACGGTTTAGCAAACCGGCCCTTTCGGCCACTCAGGCACCTCTCCAACCAGCCTTCAACACTGAAGGGACGCAAAAATAATCATTAATTATTTGTGTAGCAAAACAAAAACCCATCCGCCTGAAGCGAATGGGTTCGAGTAATTTTTTATACATTTTACATTGCAGCCAACTGAACTTTCTGCTGTAATTCAGTTACATTTTCGCGGAAAAGACTATCTGTATCCATCAGGTCTTTCACTGTCTGGCAGGAATGAATAACCGTCGTATGATCACGGCCTCCAAAATGCTCACCAATTGTTTTCAATGAATTTTTTGTAAATGCTTTGGCCAGATACATAGTAATCTGGCGGGCCTGCACGATTTCTCTTTTGCGGGTCTTCTGCAGCAATTTATCATAGGGCAAATCGAAATACTCGCACACCATTCTTTGAATGGTTTCGATGGTAATTTCTTTGCTGCTGGTTTTCACAAAATTACGGAGCACTTTCTTCGCCAATTCTAAATCAATTTCTCTTTTATTAAGCGAAGATTGTGCCAGAAGTGAGATCAATGCCCCCTCTAATTCGCGTACATTGCTATTAATATTATATGCCAGATATTTGACGACTTCCTTTGGCATATCCAATCCATCATTCTTCATCTTTCTTTCGAGGATATCAATTCTTGTATCATAATCAGGAACTTGCAGATCAGCACTCAATCCCCAGCGAAAACGACTCAATAATCTTTCCTGCACTCCTTCCAAATCCTTGGGAGACTTATCGGAAGTTAATACCAATTGTTTTCCCGACTGATGCAAATGATTAAAGATTGCAAAAAATGCATCCTGTGATTTTTCAGCCCGGTTAAAAAATTGCACATCATCGATAACCAATACATCTACCAGCTGATAAAAATGGATAAAATCATTGATTGCATTATTCCGGCTATGATCAATAAACTGGTTAATGAATTTTTCAGAGCTTACATACAGTACCACTTTATTATGATGCAGTCTTTTCACTTCATTACCGATAGCCTGGGCCAGGTGGGTTTTACCCAATCCGACCCCTCCATAAATTACAAGAGGATTAAATGAATTAGCGCCTGGTTTTTCAGCAATCGTTTTACCGGCGCGTCTGGCTACACGGTTACAATCACCTTCAATAAATGAATCAAATGTATATACAGGATTGAGCTGCGCATCGATCTGCATTTTTTTCAACCCGGGAATAACGAAGGGATTTTTTACCGGATTGTTAATGATCAGTGGAAAATCCATTTCATTATTGGATAGCGTTTTATAATTATGTGCGGGTACATCCATTGTCAAAGGTTTATTTTGCTGATTGCCGCTATCGACCATGATGCGATATTCCAGTCTCGCATCTTTTCCAAGGACTCTCCGCAAAGTTTTTGCTAATAAGTTAACGTAATGTTCTTCAAGATATTCATAAAAAAACTGGCTGGGCACTTGAATTACCAAAACATTATTTTTCAATTCTACGGGGCGAATTGGTTCAAACCAGGTTTTAAAATGTTGCCACTCTACAATATCTTTTATTATTTCCAGGCAATTGCTCCAGACTTTTTCAAAAGTTTTAGCCATTACAGAAAAAGCAATTTTAGGCTGAGTTAAGAATCTAATTTTCTCTTGGTTTTTCAATGGAAGAAATTTTCTAAATTTTCGCAGGGGGACGAATATCAAAGTTTTTTATTGAATAAAAAATTTTTTATTCATTGGATTTTTTCTCATTAGCCATCCTTTTCAGAAAAGCCAAAATTCTTCCCATATTTTTTTTAAAAACATAATATAAAATCCTTTACAATCTATCTTCTTCTTTTGTAAGGATTTTATGCTAAAAATTTGCCGCTATGTCTGTAAACGGCGCACTTTCCATGCCAACCTGATGGCAGCCACAATAAATAGTACAAAAAGACCGGTGATGTGGTTTGCAAAGATTTTGTATGAAGAAAGAAAATAAGGATGTTGTTATTGGCGAGCCTTTCTTCATATGAAAATTTTGAGAAGTGATTGAAGATACACATTATTTGAAACTATTTCACATTCCGGCAAGATTTTTTAAAAAAAAATTTTTGAAATAAATTTTACTCGTTCAACATTTTTTTTATAATTTCTTTTAGACTATGGTTACCAATCACTTCAATTATTTACCTGCTTATAAATTTTTGACCGGGAAATTTTTTTTAAAAACTTGATTACTGATAATTTTATATATTACTTCAAATTCTTTCTCCTACATAGAAACGTTTTAGGTTAACTACCTGACACGATGCAAAAAACAATCCAGATACAATTGCTTCCTACGGAAGCTTCGGCTGATGATATCATCAGCCAATATGCTGCAAATGCAACCGGCCATTCTCCCAGGATGATAACAGGCTTCAATATTTTGAAACGATCCATCGATGCAAGAAGCAGGCGTCCACACATTGTACTGAGCTTGCAGGTTTTTATTAATGAACCATTCCAACCCAGGACAATTGCCAAAATTAGTTTGAAAGATGTGGGGAGGGCTTCTAAAAAAGTAATCATCGTCGGCAGCGGACCTGCCGGTTTGTTCGCCGCATTGAAATTGGCCGAAGCAGGCATCCGGCCTGTTATATTGGAAAGGGGTAAACCAGTGCGGGCACGCAGAAGAGATCTTGCAATATTAAATAAGGAAGGAATCATCAACCCCGAAAGTAATTATTGTTTCGGGGAAGGAGGAGCCGGCGCTTATAGTGATGGGAAATTGTATACACGCAGTACGAAAAGAGGAGATGTGGATCGCATATTAAACATATTCGTTCAATTTGGAGCACAAGAAAATATTTTATACGAAGCACACCCGCATATCGGGACGAACAAACTGCCTCATATCATTACCGCCATTCGGGAAGAACTGATACAATGTGGCGCGGAAGTATTATTTGAAAAAAAAGTAATTGATTTTATAATCCATGAAGGTTTTATAAAAGGTGTAAGAACAGCCGACGGAAATCTTTTTGAAGCCGATGCGGTCATTCTGGCCAGTGGCCATTCTGCCAGAGACATTTTTCATTTGCTTTATCAAAAAAAAATCCTGATTGAAGCAAAACCATTTGCATTGGGCGTTCGTGTCGAACATCCGCAGAATCTCATCGATCAGATTCAGTATAAGTGTGATATCGGTTCAAAATCAGGGTTGTCAATACAGGGTCTTCCCCCCGCTTCCTACCACCTTGTTGAACAGGTGAACCGGAAAGCAGTTTTTTCATTTTGCATGTGTCCGGGAGGTATTATCGCTCCTGCCGCTACTTCGCCTGGTGAATTGGTAGTAAACGGATGGTCTCCTTCCAAAAGAAATAACCCTCATGCCAATTCAGGTATGGTAGTAGGAATTGATGAAAAAGATTTGACTCAATACAAAAAATATGGGCCATTGGCTGGCATTTATTTTCAACAGGAGGCAGAAACAAAAGCTTATGAATTCGGAGGAGGAAAATTTGTGGCGCCAGCTCAAAGAATGGTTGATTTTGTTGACAATAGAATTTCCGATTCTGTTCCCTCCTGTTCATACCTGCCAGGTATCAGATCCCAATCATTGAAAGAAGTATTGCCCGGCTTTGTATTTGAAAGTCTTCGCAAGGCCTTTCCGGATTTTGGAAAAAAAATGAGAGGGTATTTCACAAATGATGCACTGGTAGTGGCTACTGAATCGCGGACTTCTTCACCTGTCCGTATTCCAAGAAATCATCAGCTTCAACATCCGCAAATCCGCAATCTATATCCCTGTGGAGAAGGAGCAGGTTATGCAGGCGGAATTGTCAGTGCAGCCATGGATGGAGAACGAGTCGCAAAGGAGATAATCGATTTGCAAATTGGCTAATGTGCAAACATGCGAATTCAGATAACCATATATTAATTTGTATTTCTATCCGCATATTCGCACATTAGCAAATCCGCAGATTAAAAATTATAATCATTTTGTCCCTTTCTTGATATCAGTAATTTTTTTTCTATCAGCTGATTGTTCCGGTAAATTTTACATTCCTGCTTCAATGATTTTTTTTCCTGCCTTGTGAATGGAGATGATAGCAAATGATCTAAATCCGGTTTCCCGGCATCCACCCAACAGGTATACCAGAAATCAGAAATCAGGTCTGCTGATCTCAGCAATTGTTCATTGATTGAATTTCCGAGACTTTTATTATAAGCAGCCGCAAATGCCTGAGAATACCACTTGAATTGCCTGCCATTTCGGGTATGCACTTCATATTTTGCAGAATCCGTAAAATTTCTACTGACCTCTTTTTCCTGGTAAAAAATTCCGGTTAATAATGCGTGCGCATTCCGGACTGCATCCCAGATAGCTTCCTCCGGGTTATTCAGGTAGCGGGCATTATGGCCACTATATAAATTATATTGATTCAATTCAACTTCGGGCGCAGTACTTTCCCAGAGATTGTGCAATCCTCTCTGATTGGTAAGTTGGCCATCATAATTCATAGTGGTATGCAATGGAACATTGGCATCCCCGATATAATGGCCCAGATCGGCTGCATACAACAAAATACTATCCTTATTTCCATTCCTGAAAGCCCGGGTAAGATTTTCTTTTTCCATTATCACTTCATACGGAACATAACCATATTTAATTAAACTATCCTTTGTATATCTGCGAACGGCATCTTCCCAATGCAATGGCATTTTCCATGCTGAAGAATCGCCGAACTCTTCGAGATCAATAAAATGTTTTGGACCTTCTGTTGAATCGCTGTTTCTCCTTAAATCGGCCTGAATAATTTGTTTCACTAATGTGTCCATATTTTTATGGAAAAAAGGCCGCATCTTTTTTGGCAATTCATAAACTGCCAGCTGGCCAACGGTTTTATGTACCAAAAAGCCCCAGCTGTTCATTGTAATAACCAGAATCAGCAATAGAATCGCTCTGAAAAAAAATCCTGTTCTCAAGATGATATATTTAAAGTGAATGTGTACAAAATTGCAACAAAAATACTTTTGCAAAAAACAATTTATATTAATTTAAAGAGAATCATTTCGCCAATTTTATACCAAACTGATATTTCTAAATTATATTTGAAAAAATATACAGGATTAAGAAAGAATATCACCCCTGAAATTCCCAATCACTATAAATATTGTTTGGCATGAGCATATTAGAAGTCAGGAATCTGAAAAAATATTTCGCAACTCAGAAAGCCGTCGATGATATCAGCTTTAATCTCGAAAAAGGATCCATATTTGGTTTGCTGGGTCCTAATGGAGCCGGTAAAACTACTCTTATCCGAATGATCACCGGTATTTTTTATCCGGATGATGGCGAAATATCTTTTGACGGAAAAAAATTTGACCCGGTCAATGATGTTGTCAATATTGGTTATATGCCAGAAGAAAGAGGCCTATATAAAAAGATGAAAATCGGAGACCAGGCAGTTTATCTCGCCCAGTTAAAAGGATTATCGCAACAGGAGGCCATGGAAAAAGTAAAACAATGGTTTGTCAAATTCGAAATGCAGAGCTGGTGGAATAAAAAAATTGAAGACCTGAGTAAGGGAATGGGACAAAAACTGCAATTCGTAACTACTGTATTGCATGAGCCGAAAATGATCATACTGGATGAACCTTTCAGCGGACTTGACCCGGTAAACTCCAACCTGATCAAGGATGAGATTTTCAATCTTGCACAAAAAGGCGCTTCCATAATCTTTAGCACGCATCGCATGGAACAGGTGGAAGAAATATGTGACCATATCATACTTGTCAACAAAGGGAAAAAAATACTGGATGGATCTGTAAGCGGAGTAAAGCAGCAGTTTAAGGAAAATTTATTCAGTATCGGATTGAATCATGCAAACACTGTTTCTTCACCCGATATTTTTGAAATCATCGGAAAGGATAATCATAATCTCATAATAAAAATCCGGGATGGATATAAATCAAATGATGTGCTGCAATATTTCATTCAGAAAAATATAGAGATATCATCTTTCAATGAAAAGCTACCTTCTCTCAATGATATCTTCATCAAACTGGTTGAAGGCACTTCACTTTCGAGGCAATTTCAAAATATAAATACTTAAAAAAAAATTCATGAATAAAATATGGATTATTCTCAAGAGAGAATATAAAACAAGGGTGGCCAAAAGATCATTCCTGCTGATGACCATCCTGATTCCCCTTCTGATCTTTGGCTTTTATGCCGGGATCATTGCGGTTGCCATCAGTGGCGGGAATGAAATCCAGAATATTGCTGTTATTGACAAGGGTTCTCTCTTCAATGGGAAGATTGAAAATAAGGATAACATGAATTTCACTTTTATAACAGATGAACCGGTGAGCAGCTTTCTCCAGAAATATCATCAGCAGGGTTATACTTCTTTATTATATATTTCCCCTTCTTATACCGAGGACACTATTTACAGTGAAACGCAATTGGGACCGGTGACCAAGGGTCGAATTGAAAAGGTTATCAATAATGCGATTGAAAATAAACGCATGGTGGATGCTCATATCGATCCTACCAAACTGGAAAGCATTAAGTCCGATATCACTATTACTGCACAGGTAGGAAAAGGAAATGAATTTAAAAAAGGATCTTCCGACGCATCTTCTGCAGTGGGTTATGCATCGGGAATCCTGATCTACATTACCATGTTCATATATGGTATGATGGTGATGCGGGGTGTGATGGAAGAAAAAATCAACCGTATCGCCGAAGTAATCGTCAGTTCCGTGAAGCCTTTTCAACTCATGGTGGGAAAAATTATTGGCATAGGCGCCGTAGGACTTACACAATTTATCATATGGGTTGTGTTGATGTTTATTCTGCAGTTTTTCATTCCTGTATTTTTCCCTTCCATGGCGCATTCAATGGCTTCCGCCCAGGCTCCGGGCCAGCAGCCGGGAGGGCTCGCAGCTTTTCTGGAAGGATTCAAATACATGAATTTCGGACTAATTGTTTTTGCTTTTATTTTTTATTTTCTCGGAGGATTCCTTTTATATGCATCTCTCTTCGCAGCTGTTGGGAGCGCCGTCAGCGAAGATCAACAGGAAGCACAGCAATTAACTTTACCGATTACCATGCCGATTGTGCTGGCATTTGTCATCATGACAAGAGCTGCGGCTGAACCTGAGAGCGGTCTTGCTGTTTTTGGAAGTCTTTTTCCTCTTACTTCTCCGATCGTTATGATGGCGCGAATTCCTTATGGCATTGGCACCACTGTTCCCTGGTGGCAATTGGGTTTATCCATGTTACTGCTTGTTCTGGGATTTTTGTTTACTGCATGGCTGGCTGGCAAAATTTACCGGACTGGCATCTTAATGTATGGTAAAAAAGCTTCCTGGAAAGAAATGTGGAAATGGGCATTCCGCAGTTAGGTTATTATTTCTATGGTTTGATTGTTAGATTGCCGGATGGTTGGATGGTTAATATAATTGAAAACAATAATAATCAGGCAATCAAATAATCCGACAATTAAAGCATCAAGATGATCATAAAAAAAATTTTATCATCCCTCTTCGCTATTTTTTTCTTCCAGCTAATTCATGGGCAGATGATCATTCAAAAAGATCCACTCATTGAAAAAATGGTAAATGAAATCAGTACAGACAGTTTGAAATCTTATATCAATAGCCTGGTTAGTTTTGGTACGAGACATACATTAAGTGCGACAGATAACAACAAAAGAGGAATTGGTGCTGCGAGGCAATGGATTATTTCAAAGTTCAATCAGTTTTCCAAATACAGTAATGGACGAATGACAGTTGAATTGGATAAATGGGTGTCGACACCGGATGGGAACCGCGTCGATGTCAATGCCGATATGGCCAATGCAATGGCCATTCTTCATGGTGCAGACACTGCTGACAAAAGAATTTTTATCATCAGCGGACATATGGATAGCCGAGTATCCAATATTATGAACAGGACTGATGATGCTCCGGGCGCCAATGACGATGGAAGTGGCACTGCCGCAGTAATTGAATGCGCAAGGATCATGAGCAGTCGTTCTTTTCCTGCAACAATTATTTTTGTTGCAGTATGTGGTGAAGAACAGGGATTGCTTGGAAGCGCTCATCTCGCAGACAGGGCCAAACAAAACGGGTGGAATATAGAAGCAGTATTGAACAATGATATCATTGGAAGTAATAACAGTAATGAAACAGGCATCGTGGATAATACAAGGGTGAGAATTTTTAGTGAGGGATTACCTGCTTTTGATCTCGAAAAAAAAGCATCTTATATCAGGCAATATGGATTGGAAAATGATGGACCCGGTCGCCAGCTTGCAAGATATATGAAAGAAACAGGAGAACGATATACGCCGAATCTGGAAGTGGTAATGGTGTATCGCAGTGATCGTTTTTTGAGGGGCGGGGATCATCTTCCTTTTTTGCAGCGGGGATTTACTGCCGTGCGCATTACTGAAATGAATGAAAATTATGAACATCAGCACCAGGATATTCGTGTCGAAAAAAATATTCAATATGGAGATCTTCCTCTCTTCATGGATTTCGGGTATTTAAGAAAAAATGTGTCTCTTAATCTTTCCTCATTGGCTAATCTTGCAAAATCCCCTTCCATGCCGGTGGACTTGAAGATAGATGTAAAAAATCTTAGCAATTCAACCTATTTATATTGGTCTGCCTCACCAACAGGCAAAATAAAAGGATATTATGTCCTGATGAGAGAAACCACGGTTGCTCAATGGCAAAAGAAATTTTTTACTGTCCAAACAGAAATGCGATTGCCTTATTCAAAAGATAATTATTTTTTTGCGGTGGAATCCGTGAGCGATGATGGAAATGAAAGTCTGCCTGTAATTCCTTCTATTGGAAAATAATTTTTTTAATTATTACGATTAACAATAAGAGGAGGGGTGCTTGCCGAAGAATTTGAAAAATAAAAAACTCTTTTTTTGGATATTGGCAGTACAACCTCGCTTTGTGTTCCCCTTGCGATGGAAATACCGATATAAGATTTCACGGGATATATATTGAGGTCTTTGGATTTGATAGTATAACTGCCATTATCTGCTACAGTATAATTCAGTGTATTGATTTGTTCAGGCATGGTTGAATCGCTGGAATGACTTAATCCTGCATAATAATAAACCTGGATAATTACATGTCCCCAGATATTTGCCGGATCAACAGCCCATTTAAGAGATAAATCTCCGGAAGCATTAATTGCGTCCGGAAAATCAGATACGACATTAATTAATTTTCTGGGAAGATATACGGTCTTTGTAGCTGTATCTGCATTCGAACATCCTTTGATCGTGATAGAAACATTCGTACCATAAAGAGCCAGTCCTTCATTTAAAGAAGATTGCTCGCCATAGTCATAACTATAAGTACTATCTACATTTCTGTTGATAGCTTTGTTATTGACTGATAAATCATCAACGCCGGTAAGCTTATTACTATTACTATCGATAAAGGCTGCTGCAATAGCAATATGAAATTCATTGGTATCAGCCTTAGTGGTTACCTGGTTTGCATTGATCAAAACATAATTATATACGACAGGATTACTCGTCCCAAACCAAGTCCATCCATTATCCGGACTGATTTCAGTTTTATGGCAAGATGCAAAACAGCCAATGCCCATAAAAAGCACGAATGGCTTTTTCATTCCATGAAAGTTAACTGATCCGTTGATAAATATACTTCTTTATTGGAAATCTGAAAAATCAGCTATGCTGTTTATCCTCAATATAAGAGCGGAACTGTGGATAACCCCGGAAGAAAATATTCATAAAAAAAACAAAAAAAATTGATTGCCCGCACTGTTTTACGAAACTACTCGTATATTTATACGAAAGCTGTCGTAAATTTCATCACCAATCAATAATGCTTATGTCATTTTCTTCCGCGTCTAAATGTGCATCATCAGTTTTCTTCTTGGTTTTTATTTTTTCCGCATCAGTCGCTTCCCCGTCAAATCAAAAGAGTTGGTATTATAAGCCATCCATAGCAGATACAATTCCATCAGAAAAAAAGCACTTCAGTGAATCCGATTGTGAAATGGATCAGCTTGCCAGGGAACTGGAATCCATTGACTGGAAAGAAATCAGAAAACAAATTGACCAGTCGCTGGAATCAATAGATTTTAAAAAAATTAAGGAAGAAACAAAGAAAGCGATGCAACAAGCGAACGAAAATATTGACTTTAAGAAAATGCAGGAAATGATTCAACGATCATTGAATGAAGCGAAAAAATCTATAAGGGAGATGAATCAATTTTCAGCTATTAATCCGGAATATATCAGTAAAGAATTGAGGAAGACCGGCAAAAATCAAACCCATATGAAAGGAATTACAAAGGCAGGTTTAACATCAATATAGATTAAGCCTCATGTGTAGTAGAAAAACGGGGCTGTTCCCAGCCCCGTTTCATTTATTTATTATCCTATTATTACAGGTCAAACATCCTCAGCAGGGGGTAATCCGAATCTTCTAAGGAGTTAGCTTCCTCATCAGGTAATACCTCAACAGTTATTTTAAGTGTAGTTTTTTCTTTTGCCAAAACACAAGAGCGCTTGTATAGTTGATACCCTTTTTTCCCAAACTGAAGGTTCACCAGGGATTGGGACGAAGGTAATTGTGTAAAATAGAAAAAGCCATCAGCATCAGTAACAACTTCCTTGGGTCCGCTGACACCTGGAGAAGTAGCGGAAACCACCACTCCCGAAATCGGTTTTTTAGTTACTGCATCCATTACATGACCCTGAATCAGGCAAGGTTCAGATCTTCCATCACTCGCCTTTGCAGTAAAAGCAAATAAACCGGCAGTTATTAAGAGGAGAAGGTGCTTATTTTTTTTCATAAAACAGCGTTTATATTTTATGTAATGGCATCGATAAGGCCTGCGTAAATTCATCCCACACATTTTTCAGGATCAAACCAGCCGGCAAAATATCTTTCAACAATGCGCTTACCTGTCCGATTTCCAATTCCCCTTCCTCAAGTTGTCCTTCAAACATTCCCTTTTTTGATCTTCCTTTTCCAAGCAGCTGTTTGAGTTGATCGACAGTTGCGCATCTTTTCTCAGCTTCTTCCACCTGTTCAAAAAACTTATTCCGAATCATGCGTACAGGCATCAATTGCTTTAACGTTAAGATCGTATCACCTTCTTCTGCCTGTATTACCCGCTCTTTGAAATTCAAATGTGAGGATGCTTCCACGCTTGCAACAAACCGGCTTCCCATCTGCACTCCCTCTGCACCCAAAACCATTGCAGCCAGCATTTGTCGTCCTGTCGCCAGTCCACCAGCACCAATCACGGGAATTTTAACGGCCCGGCAAACTGCCGGCAATAAAACCATCGTCGTTGTTTCCTCTCTTCCGTTATGTCCCCCTGCTTCGAATCCTTCAGCAACTACTGCATCATATCCGGCTTCTTCAGCCTTCTTAGCAAATTTACTACTACTAATAACATGAACGACTATTATTCCATTTTCTTTTAAGACGTTTATAAACGCCTTTGGGTTACCTGCTGATGTAAAAACAATCGAAATTTTTTCCTGAACAATAATTTCAATGAGTTTATCAGCCTGCGGATGGATCAGCGGCACATTGACACCAAAAGGTCTACTGGTGGCAATTCTGCACTTACGGATATGTTCTTGTAAGACATCCGGATGCATGCTTCCGCTGCCTATCAATCCAAGGCCTCCGGCATTACTTACCGCACTGGCCAGTCGCCAGCCACTGTTCCAAACCATTCCTGCCTGGACGATAGGAAAATCAATTCCAAATAAACGGGTGATGCGATTGGAAAAAGAGTCCATTTGTCTTTGCATTGTAGCTAAAGATACACAATGATTGATGAGAGAGTTATACTCAATCAATAAGCAATACTCGATTTTAGATATTCAACGAGCATTGATTATTGAATAAAGCTTATTGTGTATTCATTTTAAATCCGGAAAATTTAAAGACAACTGCGTCCGCATCAGCTTTCTCCCAAATCAATTTCGGTATTATCGCCAATATTGAGGCTGCGGCTTTCGCCTTTTACTTCGGTATCGCTGCCAATCAGCGAATGCGTGAGAACTATATCAAAGAGATCGGCAAATGAACCGATGATCGAATCTTTGATGATGGAATAATTGACACTTGTTTGTTCACCAATAGCCACATTGGGGCCGATGATTGAATTTTTAATCTCACATCCGGAAGCTATACTGACGGGATGAATGATAATTGTATTTTCCAATTGATAATCCGGGGCGATACTGCTTCCGAATTTCTTGAGCAATTTCGCGTTCGATTCGAGCAGGGTCTCCTTCTTACCACAGTCAAACCAATTCTGCACTTTGAAGGATTGGAATTTCGCGCCATTTTTAATCATGCATTCAATGGCATCAGTCAGATTATATTCTCCGTAGCTGGTGAGCTGATTCTGAATATTATTTTCGAGGCAGCTGAATAGAAATGATGTTTCTTTAATTCGATAAATACCCACAAGCGCCATATTTGATTTTGGAATCTGGGGCTTTTCAACAACTCTGCTGATGGAGCCGTCATCTTCTATCTCGGCAACCCCAAAATTCCTGGGATCATCAACTCTTTTTACTCCCAGGCTGGAATGCGGCGTCTCTAAAACCTGCTTTACATCAAACTCACAAATTGTATCCCCCAATACAATAAAAATTTCATCATCGCCTACAATTTCTTTGGTCAGCAATAATGCATGGCCAATTCCATGCCTTTCATTCTGATAAACAAAACGGGTTGAAAGATGCGGATACTTCTCTTTCACATAATCCTGGATTTTTTCTCCAAGATAGCCTACAATGAAAATAAACTCATAGATCCCGGCCTCCTGCAGCTGATCGACGATGATACTGAGAATGGTCTTTCCTGCTAAAGGGATCAGGGCTTTGGGTTGTGTATAGGTATGCGGCCTTAACTTAGTGCCGGCACCGGCCACAGGGATGATTGCTTTCATACATCAAAGTTTCCGGTTTTGATTTTGTAATATATTGCGAGCGGTTCCAAATCACGAATTTGCTGAACAAATCAGCGATATCAGAGCCACCAACGACAATCCAAGAACCAAAACTGTTTTCTCTCGATACAAATTTTCCTCTGAAAAACGTGTGAAAGTAATGAATTTTATGTTTCTGTATATTAAAATATATCCTAAGCCAGACACTCAAAGAAAAATAATCTTTAATATGAAGACTAAAATATTATTCATCATACTTATATTTTTGTCCGGAAAATTGTTTTGTCAGGACATTACAAGGCGTTTGGATTCATTATTAAATGTCTATTACCAAAATGAAGAGCCCGGCATTGCCATTACCATTAAAGCCAATGACAGAATTATCTTCAAAAAAACATATGGACTTGCCAACCTGGAAACAAAAGATAAAATCAGTCTCAGTACAAATTTTAATATCGGCTCCATCACGAAACAGTTTACGGCATTTTGTATTCTGCAATTGGAACAACAGGGCCGTTTATCACTGACAGATAAACTCATTAAATTTTTTCCCGCCTTCAATCCAAAAGTAGGAAATGCGATCACCCTCCGGCAAATGCTGACGCATAGTTCGGGTATTATTGATCATTATTCTTATACGGATACATCGCTTGTTCGTCATGCAACGGATAAGGATGTATTGGCTGCGGTAAAAAATATAGACAGCACTTATTTTGTTCCGGGTACTCATTACCGTTACAGTAATACCGCTTATTGTTTACTGGCATTGATCATTGAAAAGTTAAGTGGTACTTCATACGCTGATTATGTCAGAAAAAATATTTTCCTGCCTTTGTCAATGAATCATTCCAAAGTGCTGAAAATTGGCGATCCTATCGACCGGCAGGCAATTGGATACGATCTGGCAGAAAATAATAACAGTACTAAAAAAATATTTAACAGGCTGGATGCATCCGAATCGATATTTTTTTCTACAGAAGGAGATGGAGGCATTTATACTTCCATGGATGATTACCTTAAGTGGTTTCATGCTTTAGAATCGGGAACCATCCTCAATAAATCCCTGGTTCAAAAAGCAAGATCATCTGAGTTCCTGATTGATACGCTCAACCGGCTGTCTTATGGATATGGATGGTTTATCAAAGAAAATAAAACCTCAAAATCGGTTTATCATACCGGATCAAACGGAGGCTTCAGGGCCATTGTTTTCTCGATCCCTTCAGAAAAATATGCAGTGATTATTTTTTCAAACCGCACAGGAGTCGATCTTGAAAATCTTGTTCAGGAAATTAACAATTTACTCCACATCGATCATAAATCTTTTATCAAAATTGAATCGCTTGTCGCTTTTATTGATAGTTGAACTATTTTTGCGCCATGCAAAAAGATACCCTTGTTTTTGATCTCATACATAAAGAGCTTGAGCGTCAGCGTCATGGAATTGAACTGATCGCTTCTGAAAATTTTACTTCCCTGCAGGTAATGCAGGCCATGGGCAATGTAATGACCAATAAGTACGCGGAAGGTTATCCTGGAAGACGTTATTACGGAGGATGTGAAATCGTTGACCAAACCGAACAACTGGCAATCGACCGGTTGAAGCAAATATTTGACTGCGCTTATGCCAATGTGCAGCCACATAGCGGTGCGCAGGCGAACTATGCCGTGATGCTGGCAATTCTTCAACCCGGAGATAAAATATTGGGATTGGATTTAAGCATGGGTGGCCATCTGACTCACGGTTCCCCCGTCAATTTTTCAGGGAAATTATATCGGCCTCAATTTTACGGCGTAAAAAAAGAAGATGGCCTGGTTGATTATGAGATGATGGAACAGGTTGCCAAAAAAGAAAAGCCAAAATTGATTATCTGTGGCGCTTCTGCGTATAGCCGTGACTGGGATTATCAGCGCATTCGTCATATCGCAGATGAAATAAATGCTTTTGTAATGTGTGATATGGCTCATCCTGCCGGACTGATCGCAAAAAATCTTTTACAATCTCCATTCGAACATTGCCATTTCGTTACATCGACCACACATAAAACCCTGCGTGGGCCAAGAGGCGGAATCATAATGATGAAAAAAGATTTTGACAACCCATTTGGCCTGAAAGATGTGAAGGGAAATATCCGGCTAATGAGTAATCTCCTTGATATGGCGGTATTTCCAGGATCACAGGGAGGTCCTCTTGAACATGTGATCGCTGCGAAAGCTGTAGCATTTGGAGAAATTCTTACTGATGAATTCACTTTATATGCCAAACAAATCATAATAAATGCCCAGGCAATGGCAAAAGCTTTTGTGAAGAGAGGATATCATATTGTTTCCGGAGGGACAGATAACCATTTACTGTTGATTGATCTCAGGAATAAAAATATCAGTGGTAAGAAAGCGGAGGCTGTTTTGGGAAAAGCAGATATCACGGTCAATAAAAATATGGTTCCGTTTGATGACAAGAGCGCTTTCGTTACTTCAGGGATTCGTGTAGGGGTTCCTGCTATTACTACAAGAGGCATGCTCGAGCAACACATGGAAACGGTTGTTGACTTCATCGATAATGCACTGATCAACGCAGATCATGAAGTAGAGCTGATGCGCATCCGTGAAAAGGTCTATACACTTACACAAGAATTTCCACTTTATCCTGAACTAGGATAAGTTTTAACCGAGATGATTTCCAACTAACGTTAATGCTTACTTGCAGGACAACCTGCGGGCGGAGTATAGGGGGGATTATATAAAGGATCCAGGTAATCGGTGGCCCCTCCGGAAGAAGAAATATTCCCGCTGTTTAAACTCTTTACCTTACTATAATTCGGCGCCTGCATATTTTCTTTATGGCAGGCTAAACATAAGATGCTCAGAAAAACAAGTATTAAAGAAATGGTGTAAAAACGATTTTTCATATGAGCAGTTTACTGGTTATAAAATATCGACTGAATGAAATAATGTATGTCAATCAGGCTATCGCTAAACAATAATCATTCAATAGCCGGATCTTAAAAGTGCAGGTGAATTAAGGCATATGAAAGTTAAAGCTAAAATTTATCTGCGCAAAATTATGTTATCGTGACCTGGATCGTTTCCATCCCCAAAAAGACAATGCTGCACAGATAACAAGGATCGCTGTAATATATTTCCATTTGTTGTTTTTCTTTTCAACGAGAATTTCGGTTTTCCCGGCCACGATAGCAGCTGCCCAGTAATATGGCAGCCGGTTTTGCGAAGAAGTCTGCATAAATTCCAATTTTGCTTTTTGCAGTGCAATATCGACCGGCATTCCTTTGGACAAATATTTATAAAAAAGTTCAGTAAGCGCGTAGGTCGACATGTTATCAACCGACCATAAATTGACGATAGAAGAAGGTATGCCTATTGCGGCAAATTCCCGATTGAAGCTAAAAACGCCTTCTCCCCGTTGAAATTTTCCTTTGCCGGTTTCGCAGGCAGATAAAACAATAAGCCGCGTCGAAGGCTGATTTTCTGCAATCAGCTCCGATAAATATAAAGCTGAATCGGCGAAATGAATGACTGGTTCTCCGTTTCTTCCACTATCAGTTGCATGCGTGTACAATTGAATGATCTTATATTTTGAATACTGATGTAAAAAATTATTCCTGCTGGCCTGGTTTCCAATCAGGATCTTTGCATCGTTGTAATAAGATCCAATTTTATCCAATGAATGATCGCTGCCGAGCAAGGCTGGAAGAGAAAAAGAATAATTATATTGAACCGGAGCGAGACCTAATAAATCTCTTATTGTATCGGACTTATTTGCTGCAAAATCGTTCATAAGATACCTGGCTGAATAAGTATAACTGATGGCCTGATCATTCACTAAAAAAACAGGAGCAGCAGATGAGAGGGATGTAACCAGTGCTTCAAAAGGAAAGTACTGACCATCAGGAGAAATGATCATCCTTCCTGCAGGTAAGGAAAAACTTCCAAAGATCAATGAATATAAATGATTGGCGACACTGGTATACTCGCGAAACTTCCTGTTTAGCAGGGATTGATTTGAAAGATATGAAAGATAATTTTGAGCCGTGCTGTCGAAATCATTCTTGTTGATTTTTTTAAAATCGCTGCCAGCAGCCGTAATGATGAATGAGTAAACTGAACTATCTCCTTCAAATAATTCGAGTAAGGCCTGATGATCCTTCAAGAGGTTTTTTTGCACATCCTGTAATGTGATAAAAGAAGTATCAAAAAAACGATTGTAGTAAGGCAAATTATATTTTTTGATCGATTGTTCTAACCGCTCCAATTTTTGCTTGCAGGTAAGGAGCTCTTCTCTTGCCTCCCTGTCTTGTTTCGAAGATGGATCAGCAAGCTCTATAGTTTGCTCAAGGGAAAGAATTTTCTTTTTGAATTGGGCTCTTGCTAATATATCGTCATTACTGATTTGACTCAGCAGGCTTAACTGATCATTTAATAATACTGCCCTGCTCTTTTCAAAAAAATAAAATATATCAGCAGTATCCTTTTTTAAGAAAGATGCTTCTATCCCATGTTCATACAAACGATGCACATCGCTTCGCCAGAATAATTGGGAAGCTAATTCAGTTTGTTCTGACTTTATTTTATTCAGCAATTGGTCAGTCGATTTGTATACATTAATGGCATGACTAAGAGCATCCGGCTGTCCCGTTTTTTTGTAAAGTAGAAAATAGGCGTCCCCTTTGTCCAGAAATAGGCTGATAAGATATCGAATTCTTTTATTTTGAATGAAATCTTCCAATGGGGTATTGAGGATTTTTTTTTCATCAGCTCCTTTTTTAATCTGATCAAAAGCAAGTTGAAAGTATGTGAAAGCTGAGTCGAACCGACTCTGTTTTGCGTAGACGTTTGCAATATTGGCTAATACATTCAGGTTTTCAATAGGCTCAAGCCTGGCATAGTAATCATCCTTATTCACATAACTTAGTGCCTTCCTGAAACTGGCTATTGCTTTTGAATAATCAGATAAGCCGTGGAAATAAATGTAATACCCTATATTATTTTGAACGATTTTACAATTAATAAAATCATGGATTGACTTGCTGTATTGAATTGCTTTTTGAAAATATTGCAAGGCAGCCGAATAATTCTTTCTGTACACCTGAATTTCTGCCAACTCTTCATAAAGTACACCTAAATTCAGATGGATGTATTTTACCGGCCATTGCCCGATTCCATCTGCGAGTAATTTATAAGCCAGGTCATAATTTTTAAAAGCAATCTGGACTTCTACTTTCCATATCAGAAAATAAATAAGGATCTCCATCCGCTCACGGCCATCATGAATGTATTCGTTTGCTATGCTCGAATAGCTGTCCGCATAATCGGTGCATTTGCTATAATCACCTATGTCAAATAAATACTCAACACGCTGCTGACCAAGGTAAATTATTTCTTTGTCGACCGATTTTGTCCTCAAAGCAATTTCCGTAACACTATCAATTGAATTATTTTTTTCAGCAATCCGGTTCAAATAATTATAATAAAAAACAAGGTTCTTATAACAATTAATGAGCCGTCGCGGATTGATATATGGTTTTTCAATATTATTATTGACAATATGAATTGCCTGCCTGGTATACTTAATGGCAAGGAAATAATCTGATTGCAGATAATACATAACACCAATCCTTTGCAATAAATAAGCATACACTGAATCCTCAACGTGAAGGCAGGCTTTGAAAGAAGATTCATTATTGAGTAGTTCCCTTAATTGTTCCTTTGGAGATATATTTGATGAGTCACTTAAAAATACAAGTCGCTTCCAAATAACAGCATTGTCAGGGCATTGTCCTGACAATGAGGATAAATACATCAATCCGATGCATATCAGAAAGAATTTCTTCTTCTGCATAAGATAAAAATTGCTTTTCCAAGCAATCAAACAATTACTCCCTAGTAAGATTGATATTCTTTACCCAAAGCACCTATTTCAATCGTAGTAAACCCCGCTTTGAATGCAGACAATATATCCCCCGGTATTTCAACACTGGGATTTTTTCTAT
>Ga0335085_10005886_pt1 | contig 19542 bp, 10 predicted proteins | sample Lox_Sample_45_FD_206712 | JGI IMG/M metagenome (GOLD analysis project Ga0335085, IMG submission 206712) | Soil microbial communities from Loxahatchee National Wildlife Refuge, Florida, United States - Lox_Sample_4.5 | ecosystem: Environmental > Terrestrial > Soil > Wetlands | place: USA...
CGAGACCGATGTCGGTGAACTTTCCGTTCCCGTCGTTACGGTAGAGATATTTCGGCGTCGAGTCGTCGGCGACGTAAATGTCGGGACGGCCTTTGTTGTCGAAGTCGGCCCACAAAACACCAAGCCCGTAGTAGCCGCGCGCGTCGTCCACACCAGCCGCCTTGGAGACGTCCGTGAACGTACCGTTGCCGTTGTTGTGGTAGAGCGAGTCACCCGCTCCACGAAGTCCGCGCGGACCGCATTGCACGTCGAGGCCGCGATACTTGCACGTCGGACTGCTGCCGAAAGCCGGCATGTCGCTGAGCTGAAAGTCGACGTAGCGAGTGACCATGAGGTCGACAAAGCCGTCATTGTCGTAGTCGCCGAACGAGGCACCTGTGGAATAGCGCGGGTCGTCGATGCCAGCCTGCTTGCTGACGTCGGTAAAGGTACCGTCTCCGTTGTTGCGATAAAGAATGGTGTGGCCGAGGCAGGTGATGACCATGTCGGGCCAGCCGTCGTTGTTGTAGTCGCCAACGGCTCCGCCCATGGCGAAGCAGGGCGTGGCCACGCCAGCCTTGTCGGTCACGTCGGTGAACGTGCCGTCGTGATTGTTATGGTAGAGCGCGCCACGGGCTGGTTGTTTCTTCAGCGCCATGGCGACGGTGGGGGCGTTGGTGAAGTAAATGTCCGGCCAGCCGTCGCGGTCGTAGTCGAGGACAAGCACGCCTCCGCCCATCGACTCGACGATGTACTTCTTGTCGGGATCGGCGACGTGCGAGAACTTGATCCCGGTCTTGCCGGTGACGTCAACCAGCTGCGGGATCGGACGGTCCTTGCAGACAACGTTCTTCGCTCCCGGCGGCGGAGGCGGCGCAACTGCGTGAGCTTGTGAAAATGCGTCGTAGGCCATCAGCACCGTAAGCAAAAGGGCGATACCGGTGCGCAGGCGTAAGAAAAATCCCATGTGTCGGTAATCCAAGTCCTCTATTATCGCAGGTTAATTTTGCGTAAGGGCATGCCTTCACCTGCCGCGGCGGGCAGAAAAACTCTCAGTTGCGGGTGTTTCGTATCAGGGCGCGGCTTTAGCCGCGCCGCAAGAGCCCTTTATCTTTGTCATTCCGAACGGACAAAGTCCGTGAGGGATCTGCTTTCCCGACTTTCTCCGCAACCTGTTCAGTCGTGCCGTCGTGCTATTCAATTTTGTCACCTTGGGCACTCACGATATCGGCGGCGACTGATACCCGAATTCGTGATCGATCACCGATGCGACCTTCAGCACAACTTCGTCTTCAAACGGACGACCGACGAGTTGCACCCCGATGGGGAGCCCTTCGGGCGAGTGGCCGACAGGCATCACCGCTGCCGGCGAGGCCAGCAGATTGAACCACTGCGTATAGCGCATGGCATCGAGATACTCGACCTCCTGGCCGTCGATGGTCCAGCTTCGCTCGCCGTGGCGAAATGCCGGCGTAGAGCAAACGGGACATAAAAGCAATGGGTATTCCTGCATCTGCTCCAGCAATTTGCCGCGGATAATGTCGGCCTCGGCCCAGGCCGTAAGAACTTCTTCTGCACTGAGCGGCGGAGCGGCGTGGGCGCGCGCCAGAAAGTCGCGAAAGACCGGGCTGAGCTTGTGCTCATGGCCGCGGACAAGCGGCTCTTCAAACATTGCTCCGCAGCGGACGAAGAACAGCTCCCAGAGTTTACGGGCCTGCTCGAGACCGTTGGGGCGAAAGGGTCGTACGTCAAATCCTTGTTTGCGCAGTGCCTGCGCCGCATCCTGTACAGCTTTCCGCGTTTCGGGAGTAACAGGAACGAGGCCGTCGTCTTCGAAGTATCCGATAGTGAGCTGCTTGACTTCGTCGGGATCGGGCTCGCTCACCGGAACAGGCGGGCTGCTGGGATCGACAGGATCCTGTCCCGCGAGCGCATGGAACAACAACGCGACATCATCGATGGTGCGGGCCATTGGGCCAATGGCGCCCAGAAACGAAAACGGCCCAACACACGCAGGCAGGTGCCCGTCGGCCGGAATTCGTCCTGGCGTTGGCTTCAGTGAGCAGATACCCGTGAAATGCGCCGGCACGCGAACCGAGCCGCCACTGTCGCTGCCTAGGCCGCCGGCGGACATGCCCGCAGCGATCGCGGCAGATTCGCCGCCGCTCGAGCCGCCGGGGGTGTAGTCGAGATTCCATGGATTATTGGTGCGGCCATGAAGATCGTTTTCGGTGACGTACGCCATCAGGTATTCGGGGCAGTTCGTGGTGCCGAGTATGACCGCACCTGCCTGCCGTAGCCGCGCCACAACCGTCGCATCCTTGGCGGGAATACTACCCTTGTTGGTAAGGCTGCCAATTTCGCAGCGGTGGCCTGCTGTCGAGATCGACGACTTCACGGTCACGGGCAGGCCGGCAAGCGGATCGCCGGTTTTGGCGGCCTTTTCAGAAGCTAAAGCCTGTTGCCGCACGCGCTCGGGGTCGAAATCAACCAGCGCGTTGATCCTGGGATTGAGCCGCTCAATCTGGCGGATGTACTCATTCGCCAGTTCAAGCGCGGAAATCTTCTTTCCTCGGAGGAGAACCAGCAGTTCAAAGGCCGGCTGCCGGGTAACGGGCTTTGACGTCATTTACCGCCCTTGTGCTGTCCCGCCGCTGGAACCGCTGGCGGTTGCGGCGGTGCACCGAACGGCCGCTGCTGCACGATGCCCGCGCCTTCTTTCACCGTAATGGTCTGCCCGGCCGCGATCTTCGACAGCTTATCCACCTGCCCGCTGGGCCAGCGGAGCTCGATCTCGTCGGCCTGACTGGCTTTGCCGAGGCCGAAGGTCAGCACCAGTTCGCTCGATGACAAATAGCCCGAGCCGCTGCGCAGCATCTGCGTCTGGCGGTCGCCGTTGGCTTTCAGGATCGCAGTAGTGCCGATGCCGTCGCGATTCGACTTGGTGCCTGCCAGCTTGATGCGCAGGCTCTTATTGCCTGTGTTGTTTTCGTTGCGGAAAAGCACTGCCGGGCCGCCGTTGGTGGTCAGCAACAAGTCGAGGTCGCCGTCATTGTCGATGTCGGCGTAAGCTGCGGAACGACCGACGCGCGGTTGGCCCAAGTCCGGACCGACCGATTGCGTTGCCTCAATAAAGCTGCCTTTGCCTTGATTGTGAAAGAGGTGCGGAGACTCAGCGTACTTCACGCGCTTCTGAATGCGTTCGATTTCGTTCTCGATGTGTCCGTTAGCGACGAAGATATCGAGCCAGCCGTCGTTGTCGTAGTCAAAGAAGAGCGTCGCAAATCCCAGCGTCAGCAAACTGCGGCGACCGACTTCGGAGCGCGGCGCTTCATCGACGAACAAGCCGTTGCCTTCGTTGTGATAGAGAGCCAGCATCTGGTTGGCGAAATTACCGATTACGATGCTCGGCCGTCCGGTGTGATCGTAGTCGGCCGCGTCAACGCCCATGCCGGCGCGCGCAACGCCGTCTTCGCTGAAGGCGATACCGGCCGACACCGCGGATTCGGTGAAGCCACCTTTGGTGTTATTCACGTAGAGCTTGTTCGGTTGCGTATCGTTGGCAATCACGAGGTCGGGCCAGCCATCGCCATTCACGTCAAGCACCGCAACGCCAAGCGACTTCGACGAGTTGTCGAACAGGCCCGCCTTGGCCGTTGCGTCTTCGAACTTGCCATTTCCCAGGTTGTGCCACAACCGCACCGACGCGCCTTTGTACGACTCTGGCGTGCAATACGATTTGTGCGTTCCGTCGAGCGTACAGTAAATGTCACCTTGTGGACTCCACTGCACATAATTCACAACGATCAGGTCAAGCTTTCCGTCGCGATCATAGTCGACCCAAGCCGCGCTGGTGCTGAACTCGTTTGGCCCCCACATTCCCGCGGTCTTGGTGACGTCCGTAAATGTTCCGTTCCCGTTGTTGTGAAATAGATGGCTCTGGCCGAGCGCCGAGACAAAGATGTCATCATAGCCGTCGTTGTCGTAATCGCCGACCGCCGCACCCATACCGAAGAGCGAAATCGCCAATCCCGCTTTCGCCGTTACATCGGTAAATGTACCGTTGCGATTGTTGTGGTAGAGCTTCAGAGTCGAGGGCTTGCCCGGAGTGGTCCAGTCCTTGCCGTTGACCAGCAGAATGTCGGGATAGCCGTCGTTGTCGTAGTCGATGAACGCGCAGCCGGCGCCCATGGTCTCGGGCAGCCACTTCTTGCCTGCTGCGGCGTTATTGTGCACAAAGTTAATACCCGCCTGCTTGGTGATGTCACGGAAGGTAACCTGACCGAGCCCGGAGGAGACCAGAGTGACGCAAGCGAGAACCAAGAAAAATGCCTTTGTTATAACTTTCATTATAATGTTATAACTCTCATTATAATTTCACAAAATGGGATCATTTGCCGGCCGTCGTCAACGCGGGCTTCTCGGCCACGGCTGACGGCTTCTTCGCCGGACCGAGCGGCGCCGAAACGTGCTCGTGGATCAGTTGGCGCTCGTTGTTGTCCTCAGGATGCAGCCGGCGGTACGGCCCGGTAATCACCTGCGCCGACTCGTCGGCCTTGAAGCGCAAATAAAGCTTTTCATACTCCGCGGCCCTTGCGGCATCACCCATCCCTTTGTAGCAGAGCATTAAATTGTAATTCGCCTGCAGGTCCTCAGGATCAATGGCAATCGCCCGCTGCAATTGCGCAATCGCCTCAGGGTATTTGCGCGAGAGAAACAGCACTCGGCCAAGATCATTCAGCACCACGCGGTCCTTGGGATATTGCTTCAACACGATCTCGAGATGCTTGGCAGCCCCGTCGTAGTCGCCGTCCGAACGCAGCACGCGGGCATAGAAATAATGTGCTCGCGCAAGGTTCGGGTTGATCGCCAGCGCTTTCTGCAAGACCGTGCGAGCGCGTTCCATGTCGCCTTCCTGCACGGCCACGCGTCCAAGGTTGACCCAGCCGTCAGGATTGTTGGGATCGGCTTCGGTGACTTTTTCCCACGCTGCAGTCGCGCCTTTGAAGTCGCCCTGCAGGAATAACCCGATGCCGTAGTCGTTCCAGCGCTGCCAATCGGCTTGCGCGACGATAGTCTTGGGTGCAGGCTGTGCAGCGCCCTTCGGCAACACGTTCAGTTCAATCGTATCTTCCGCGATCACGACAATTGGCAGAGCGGGAATCTCATGTAGCTTGCCCGAGACCTTGGTGAGATCTCCATCAAACGTGAACGGGCGGTCGTCGTAGCTCTTGGAGGTCTGCGGCGCGACGGGATCCTGACTTGACATACCGGCGTAGACAAAGTGTGTGTTCCACCAGGAGAACTTGCGGTAGCACAGCTTTGCTGTGAGCGTGATCTTGTTGCCGGCATTCTGCGGAATGTTGAGCCGGTAGTGGACCGTGTCGGCCGCTCCCGGAGGAATGAGCCGCACGTACACTACCGAGCGCGTCGCCCAGGCATTGCGCTTGTTGATGGGGTTGCCGTGCTCGTCGATCTGCAGCGAGCGATAGAAGTGCGCTCCGGGGTCGACTGGCCCGTTGTCGTCAGCCTTGCCACTCCAGAAGAGTACCCGGCCTTTGTCATCGACGGCTTTCAACTCAACCCACGTTTCAGGAGCGTCCACGGTTCCGCCGGGGAAAAAGTGTCCGACTTTGCGAGTGCGCACGACCACATCGATGCGTGCGCTGTCGCCGCGGCGGACGGCTGCGTTCACCTTATCGAGTGGAGCGCTGACTGGCGCGACCACTCCCGCAGTCTCGCCCGTGGTCTTCATCTCTGCCTCTTCGCCGACAGCAAACGTCGTCTGCAGCTCCGACTGCGGCCCACCAGTCGCACTCGTCTGCGGAGCAGCGGTGGAGAGCGCGAAGATGTCGATGCTGAGCGAGCCGCTCTTCAAGAAGTTCTCGGTAATCTCAAGCTGATGTGGGTCCTGGTTGGCGGTGGGCAGCGCGGTGTTGGCCGCCGGGAAAGCGTGCGAATGAATCTTGCCATTGATGTTCCCGGCGTCGGCTGACTTGGTGTCAGGCATGTGGCAATCCTGGCAGCCCTGTGGTTTCGGCGGATAGTAGAACGAACGCGCACCAAAGCCGGAGACGCCGCTCGCCTGCCAGTTGTCGTACTCGTTGAAGCCGCGGAACCAGCGATAATTGTTCACCGGAATGTCCAGGTGAACTTTGTGGCACGAGGAGCAAAACTCCGGTGTCTGACTGCGCATAAAGGGCTTGAGGAAGACGCGCCGGTGGGGCTCAGGATTGAGGTTGATGCTGAAGTCATGTATCCAGCGCAACACAGGATTCTTGGTCGCCGCCAGCTCGTGCAGCTCGGGGTATTCCAGCATGAAATCGCCCTGCCCCATCGTGCTCTTCACATTTGCAATGGAGTGGCACATCATGCAGCCCATACCCGCCTGTGCCTGCGGAGTGTTCACGATCTGCTTGATGGGCGTGTCCATCATGCCGCTGTAGAGAAGTGCGGGATCGTGGCAGCCGGCGCACCACTTTGACGGCTTCACTCCGTTCACGTCCTGCATGTACTCGATGCTCTTGCGGTACCACTGATTGTTGAAGGACGAGAAGTGATGCGCGGAGCTGTTCCACTGCTTGAAGATGTCCTGGTGGCAGCGCTCGCAAGCGTCGGACTCCATGAAGAACTTCGACGGGATATTGCGATCGCCGTAAACCTGCGAGGAGCTGGGAAAGAACTTTCCATGCGCGCCGTCGCCCTCGTTGTTCATGGAGAGGGGTGCGATCTCAGGATTGCGAATAATGAAATGTTTGCTCCAGGAATCGCGGGAGTAGGTGGCTCCGACGGCGATGAGTGCTGCCACGGCGAGCATTGCGAGCGCGGGAACCCATGCGCTTCGCTTTGATTCGCTGCGATGGCTGAACCACCATCCTGCCAGCAATGCGACGGCCAGCGCCGAGATTGCAGCGTGCGAGTGCAGAAGCTTCGTGTAGGGGCGTGACGCGCCGGTGTAGATCAATACGAGGCCGAGCACCGCGCCGACGATCAACACCAGCGTGCCGACTTTCACGATCAGCGGCTGGCGCATGGCGGCGGGCAGCAAGCGCAGTCCGCCGATGCAAAGAGCGACACCGAGCCCGACGTGAAACAGCACCGCCACGGCATAGAACAAATTCGCCGCCGGCCATGCATACAAGTAGATGGCCGATAACGTCAGTACAGCAATCGCAAGTAGTGCCAACTTCCTCATTCTGTCTGCTCAAACTCCCACTACTTCGAATTCACCACGGAGGACAGTTTGCTCTGCAACTTCGAGCCGTTCCGTTCCCGCAGGGGCTAAAGCCCGATGTTATGTTCCACCCATTGCGGCACGACTGAAGTCGTGCCCTGATACGAAACATTCGATTTAACCGAGCTTGTCAGCCCCCGTTCTCATTTCGATTCAACTGGTGTCAGCGGCATGGGATCGATCGTGCGTGCTCCATAGACGAAGCGATAGCCCGACGCCGTGCTCGCTCCCAACTCGAAGCGGTCGTTCCAGTCGAAGCGGTATTCGTTCGCCGCCGCGTCATCAGGATAGTGTTGCGTCGCCGGATAGGGGTACGTACTCATTCCATGGAAGGGCATATCCGCGACGGTAAACGGCCTCGCTTCGTAGAAGTCCATGTCTTTCACGAAGCCGTTGGCGTAGAAGAAATAGTCGCGCTTCCAACCTCTCGGCAGCGAAGGCAGTGCGACGGTATCGAATTCGGCGTCGATGTCCTCGCCAGTGCCGAAGACCACGAAGCTGTTGTCGATCGACTTCAGCAGCGGCGTCACATCGCCGTATTGCGTGTAACTTCCGCGGAAGCGCGAGAAGGGGCCCGTCGTGCTGGCCTGCTCGTAGTAATAGGTGAGGTCGCCCGGCGTCGCGCCATCTACCTGCCTTGGGTAGCCGCGGAAGCCCAGCGTCGCCTGAGCCAGCGGAAGCTCGGTCGTGCGAACCTCGTTCTCGCGCGACGGGCCGTTGTCGACCAGCACCTGATCCCAGTAAATCTGCAGATTCGAGGTGATGCGGATCTTCTGTGTGCCCGCGGGCAGCTTGCCGGTCAGATCGACCGTGATCGTGCGCGGAAGGCCTGCCGGGAATCCCATCTCATCGACCACACGCTTCCATGTGCCGTCGTGCATTTGCGCTTCGATGTAGGGCGAGATCGGCTTGAGGCCGGCCTGCCACGCGGCGTACATCGAGGTGGCGCTGAAGTACTCGATGAAGCCGCCCATGAACAGGCGCAACGGCTGTTGCGGCGTCCACGGGCCGAGGTCGAGGGTCAGCGAGTGCGTGTTAGCGAAGCCGGCGTACGGCAGGTTGGTGAAGTCGCGAACGTACCGGTGGTCGCGCACGCTCAACAACTGCAACACGTCGTTGCCATTGTTGTCCCATGCCCCGACAGGCGGATGCGGCTGCGAAGTCGCTACCGTCTTGCCGCTGGCGAACGGCGGATCGTCGAGAAAGCGCTCGTCGGGATAAACATCGATACCTGCCGGATGATCGACCGCGACCATGCGCAACTGGTCGATGTAATTGACTTCTTCCATCGGCTCGCCGAAGCGCACGCTCATGTAATCGTCTTTGGCGCGCAGCTTGGCGCCGTCGATCTTCACCCATTCTTCCGGTCGGGGGATGTTCTTCGACGTTGGCGAAATCCAGTGGCCGATTACACCCGCGCCGATCACGTCGCTGATGAATTCGTACTTCTCGCCATTCCAGGCGAAGAGCGTCGGACACGAGCTGCCGCGGCGATCCAGTTCAAGAAATGACGCCGGCTTGTTGACTGCAACGTCGATCTCGTCCTGTAGCACGCCCGTTGGCCACAACATGCGAACAATGTCGGCGTTGGTGTTTTTGCCGAGGCCGGCAAGAATCTCCGGTGGCCCCTGGCTGAGGAATCCAGCGCCACCGACGACTTCGAACTTCTGCCAAGTTCCGTTGGAGAAGACTTCGACCTTGGTACCTAAGCCGGTCTTGTTGTCGGCGAGGCCCTTGAAGTCGATCTTCAGCGCATGGTTCTTGTTGCCGCCTTCGTTGCGAAGGATGATCGGGTCGCCATCGATCTGCGACATGATGAAGTCCGGAGCTCTGTTGCCGAAAATGTCAGCGGCAACGACCGCTACCGGATTGATCAAAAAGATTTCATCCAGGCCAAGCTTCGCCGTAACATCTTCGAAACCCTTCGACCCGAGATTGCGAAAAACGTGAAGTTGTCCACCCTTGGGATGAGACTGCCCACGAAAGTCATGGTGGTTATCCGGCGGAAATTTGAGCTTCGCAACATCCATCGGAGCCCACAGGACCGCAGCCAGGTCGAGCCAGCCATCGTTATCGAAGTCCACCGCCGTGAGACCCCAGCCATGCTGTGCGCCAACATCCGGGAGCGGCACTCGTTCGAACCGCTTTCCTTCGATATTGCGCCACAGCGTTAAACCGGGAGCCTCATTGTGTGTGACTGCAACATCCATCCAGCCGTCTTTGTCGAAGTCGAAAACATACACACCGAGTACGGTAGGCAGCTTGGCGGAAGCGTCGAAGATGGGTAGCGGTATGAATTTGCCCTCACGCTGGTTCAGGTAAACAGTAACGTGGTCGTCTTCGGCAACCACCAGATCCACGGCGCGATCATTGTTGATATCGGAGAGAGTGGCGGCGTAGCTAGCATGGCCGTTGCCACCTAATCCGGACTCGGTAGTCCAGTTCGTGAAGGTGCCATTGCCGTTGTTACGCCACAAGGTGTTCGGCTGCGACGAAGTGCTACTCGTGGGCAGGACGCCAGTCACATAGAGATCCAAGTCTCCATCATGATCGAAATCAACAAAGGTTAGACTCTGAGGTTCAGCGCCAGCAGGCTGAATCCCGGCGGACTGCGTTACATCAACGAATTTGCCGCCTCCTACATTGCGGTAGAGAATCACGCCCTTGCGCCCAGCGATGGCCAGGTCTGGCTTGCCGTCATTATCGAAATCGCCGACGGCGCATCCTGCCCCTACGCCCTTGGCAGTTAATCCGCTTTCACTCGCCGGCACCTCGACCCACTTGTCTGCTGCTCTTCGGTACAGTCGAACGGTGTTCGGCTGCCAAGTATCAGTCGTCACCGTCACGACATCGAAGTGACCGTCTGAGTTGGTATCAATCAGGCAGAGGCCGCCGTTGCCTCCTTCGAAAGAAACTCCCACTGTCGGCACTTGCCCCATAGGCTCGGGCACGTACGTCACCGGAATCATCGGCCCGACGCTCGGTTCATTCGTAATCACATCCTGCGCGACCGAGTACTTCCCCTGCTCGCCGTAGGTCAACGTGATCGGCGCGGAAATCTTGTTGTGGGTGAGGTACTCGAATCGCTTGAGGTGCTCGCGGGCTTCGTCGGTTTTGCCCGAGCGCTGCAGCGCGCGTCCGATGCCGAACTCGGCCGAAGCATGCAGCGGATTCAGCTTCAGGGCCTGTTGGAATGCATCGATGGCTTGGGGATATTCCTGCTTCTGGCTATAGAACGTACCGAGGAAGTAGTACGCGTCAGGATCGTTGGGATCGATCTTCAGCACCTTCTGAAAGTCTGCAATCGCCTCGTCTGTTTTCGCTTCTCCGCGATGTACCAGTCCGAGGTTGTACCAGACCCGCGGGTTGCCCGGATCTTTCACTGCTGCCTGCTGCAGGGCCTCTTCCGCCTCGGGCAATTTCTGCTGGCTGAGCAACGCGATGCCTTTATTCAGCTCGGCGGTGGCCAGCGCCGGGTCGAGCTTGTAGGCGGCATCGAACTTGGCAACGGCTTTTTCCATCAGTTGCTGGTTCATCATGGCGACGCCCAGGTTGTTCAGCTTGGCGGCCTCGGCGCGGACCTGGGGGGTCTCAGCCGAACTGGTGCAAATCAGCAGACAGGTTGTAACAGCGCCCGGAATCCAACGGGGCAGGCGGGCAAACATTCAGGCTGTCTCCTCAGCAACGATGGCGTGGGTAACTTCGATTATAGAGGTTGCCATCGCTGCTTAATTGGATGTCCTGACAGCTCGAATTTGCGCCGCACTGCTGCCGGTTCGACAGCAGACCCGACTAACGATTTCCCCACACGTCATGTGCCGCCCGGACGCGGCCGAGCAACGTAAGTACTGGGATTACAACGCGTTCAGGGCGGCCGGACAATAATCGAAAAGCATTAGGGGAGCTTTCGCGGCGAGAGGCGAATGTCTATCCGACAAAGCCAAGGCTAAAGCCGAGGGTATAGGGTTAGTTCCCTGGCCTTAAAGCCCCGGCTGCCACCCTTTCAAAGCCTGATCTAAAGAGACAATCCCGCTCAATCTGCAGCTGGGCACAAGCGCACGATTTGCAGGAACTACTTCGTCTTCCGGAGCGTCTGAATGAGCAGACACGTGGATTAAGATGGCAGCAAGCGCTGTCCGTGTAGCGTTGGGTAAGGAGCGGCGTGATGTGGTCCCAAGATCGCCTGGGTGCGACACTCTGGCAGTGCCGGTCAATCGTGTGGACGGCGAGTTGGCTGGCACCGCGCGTGAGCCGTGGCCAATGGCGCAGCGAGCAGGATCGCAAGTTCTTCCACTGGTGCCACTTTCTGGCCGAGTCCGGACAACTCACCCCTCGCAACCGGCTGACTATCGCCCGCGCCTGCTGGGCAACCCTTCCCGATGCCTTCTGGCAGCGATTCGACCGGGAACGTTTCCGGGCAGGGTGGCGGCGGTTCTGGGAAGCGCCGACGACATGTCTGGGCGTGCTCGCGCTGATTGTGCTGGCACTCATCCTCAGCACCGGAATTGTCAAAGCTGCTCGCGCCGCATTCGCTGCACCGGTGCCGGACGCTTCGCGGACCGTGCTCATCTACCTCGACGGCAACGGAATTAACGGCAAATTCAGCCGCACCCGGTCTGACACCCTTCTCGATCTGGTGTCGATCTGGAGTAAATCGAAGCTGTCCGAGGGCTTGACACCCTTCTCCTGGGGACCGGGAAATTTGCTGCTGCAGAATCGCGATCTGGCGGTCGCCACGGCGCGGGTTGGCCCGGAGTTCTTCACCACACTCAATGTCAAACCCGCCCTGGGCCGTACATTTACGGCCAGTGACATGCAAAGCTGCCGAGACTGCGTGGTTCTGAGCCATCCCGTCTGGCAACACGAATTCCACGGTGATCCGAGGTTAGTTGGCAGGGCGATCGAACTGAACGGCGCGTCGCGCCCCGTAATCGGAGTCTTGCCAGCCAACTTCCGCTTGATCTCCCAGGGAATCGCCGTCTGGGGCCTGATCGATCCGAGCGTGCTGTTTACGAACTTTCAGCGACGGGTGGGTGCGGTGGGGCGATTGCAAGGTAACGAGACCGCGGCCAGCTTGCAGAAGGACCTGAGCGACAGGACTGAAAGCGCCGGCTACGTGCATCCATCCTCGCAGTTGACGGTGACAACGGTGGCGGAGCATCTGCGGCACAATTTATGGAACACGATCTGGTTCGTGCTGTTCGCGACGGCTTGTGCCGTGTTCGTTGTCACTTTGCGCCGGTCGATCGCGGGCTTCCGTCATCTGCCTGAGGGATTCACGGCTCGAACGATCTGGTTCGGCTATCTCGCGATCAAGTCCGTCTTGCTGCTGAGTGTTGTCGCGCTGTGCTCGTGGTGCATGGTGCACTGGGCAGTGAGTTGGATGATGGGTTCGACGTATCCCTTGGCCGACGAATACTCGATCTGGCTCTTTCTGCCGCTGGCGATCATTGCCCTGTCGTGGTCGATGCGCGATCAGCAGAGCCGCTGCCGAACCTGTCTCCGTCGGCTGGAGTTGCCGGTGGAAATTGGCCGCACCGGCTCGGTGCTCTTGAATTGGGCGGGAACTGAGATGGTCTGCTCGGAAGGCCACGGCGTGCTCTATGTGCCCGAGTCGGCCGCCAACTCTCTCGATCAGAACCGCTGGAACAAGCTGGATGATTCGTGGTCTAACTTGTTCCGGGGATAGGGACGCACACCTCTGACGTAGTCGCAATGGACCGGCCGGCCGTTTCCGTGTCCTGGGCGGTTTTCGGGCTCCGATATTGCCTGACCAGCGCTTCCTGGACCGCGTCCGAGAGTGCCGCCACGGTGTATGGCTTCTCGAGGAAGGGGTTGCCGGCCTGCAACAACTCGCGACGTACAGCATTGTCTGCGGTGTAGCCTGACGTGAACAGCACGTGCAGTGCCGGAAAGCGCTCCTGCAGCTTCTCCGCGAGCTGGTGCCCACCCATCCCGGGCATCACGAGATCGGTTATCACCAGGTCAATGTTGGCCGAACTGCGATCACAAGCTTCGAGCGCCGCCTCGCCGCTCTCGACCTCCAGCGCATGATAGCCGAGGTGCTGAAGACAATTCCGAACATTAGCACGAATGGCAGCATCGTCTTCGACCAGGAGAATCGTCTGGCCTTGTGTGTGCCCTGCCATACCGCCCCGCAGGGCAACGTGCGCGGGCGCGCTATCCGTCGCCGGGAAATACAACTTGAAGGTCGTTCCCTGGCCGGGTTCGCTGTAAACCCAGATGTATCCCCCGCTCTGCTTCACGATTCCATACACGATCGACAGGCCCAAACCTGTTCCCTTCCCCACTTCCTTGGTGGTGAAGAAGGGATCGAAGATGTGTGGAAGATCCGCTTTGGCGATTCCGGTTCCTGTGTCTGTCACCGATAGCATGACGTAACGGCCGGGCAATGTGGGCGGATGGCCGCCACAATATGCCTCGTCGAGCTCGACGTTGGCGGTTTCGAGCTGGAGTAAGCCCCCACTTGGCATCGCGTCTCGCGCATTCACCGCCAGATTCAAGATCACCTGTCCGAGCTGGTCTGGATCGAGCCGCGCGTTCGCCAACCTGTCGGCCATACGGGTAACGAGCTCAATGTCCTCACCAATGATGCGACGCAAGAGATGCGAAATCTCTGCGACCACGGAGTTCACATTCACGACGCGAACCTGCATCACTTGCCGACGACTGAACGCCAGCATCTGCTTGGTTAGCGCGGCCGCGCGATCGGCGGCTTTTGAGACTTGTACCAGTGGTCCACTGAGCGGGCTATCGGGCGTGATTTGCCCCAGCATCATCTCGGTCGACAGCTTGATGACCACCAGAATGTTGTTGAAGTCGTGTGCAACGCCTCCGGCCAGGCGGCCAACGGCTTCCAACTTCTGCACAGAGCGGATTTGCTGTTCCAGAGCGCTCTGCTCAGTGAGATCCTCGATATACGCCTCAACCATGTCCCGCTCACCGTTTTCATCGGCGTCGAGAAAAGCGGTAACTCGCACCCGAACCTGGCTGTCATCTTTGCGTTGCAAGACCGTTTCCTGAGCCAGGAGTTTCCGGTCACGCTTAAGCAGATCGATGAGTTCGTCGCGATTCGTGGTTCTGGAGTAGAGTTGCCGCGATAGCGATAAGCTCAGCAGTTCATCCTCGGAGTACCCGAGCATGCGGCACAACGCCGGATTGACGGATTCGAACCGGTCGCGTTTGAGCGACGTCCGGCAAATGCCCAAGGGCGCGCGATCGATCAGCGACCGCAATGTTCTAAGGGATTCGGAGGATCGGTCTTGAACGCTTTGCTCCACGCTAGGTAGCCATCCTTGACGGGCTATCCCCGGCGCATGGTTGTTCAACCCTGAGCAATTGGCGGCCAGAGATTTCCAGTGCAGATACCGTAGCATCGTCTGCCCTGGCTTTGCGGTGACGGCGTGCACGCCTGTATGTGACGCAGTTCACGGTTATGCAAGTTCGCAACTAACAGAAAGAAAAAGCAAGCTTGGGCGAAGCTAACAGCCTCGCCCAGAGAAGCAGGAATCGAAAATGGGATTAAAGCCTAGCGCCGGTATGCGACCTGCGCCGGGTGCGGGTACCGACTGCGGCGGAACAGCCATACGATCAGCGCAATAACCAGGATGATCGGCAGTAGCGGAATCACAAACAAGCCCAGGAAAAGCCCAAAGTACACTACCGGTCCCGACTGGCTGACAGCTTCGCCCTTGACCGTGGTGTTCGGATCGCGATAAAGACCGCGGCCAATGGCGACCGCATCGCCCGCTACGCTGGCGTCTTCGTTCATCTTGATGCCGCCACCGACGGACACGGCATCTCCGGTGACGGTTCCGTCGATCACAATATCGCCAAGAATGGCAACCGTATCCCCTGATGTACCGGCGATATGGATCGAGCAGAATATGCATACCGCCTCGTCGACGCGCTCGTCCTGAGCGACGCTGATGTTCTGGAAGAACTGCACTCGTTCCCCGTGCGCGAACACCTGGGTCGGCGCCAACACGGCGAGAGCAAGTAGGAACGTCGCGATTGCGCTTGTGCGGAATTTCATCGGCTCGATCTCCTGCCGGGCAAGATATGTCTTGTTATCAAGATACGCGCCGCTTGCAGCTTTTGTTCCAGCCCGAAAGGGGAGTGAGCACCCGAGTGGTCAACGCGGGCGAAAACGCTCGCAACTTATTGACTAGCAGTTGGTTAATGAGTTTACGGACCGCGTCTGAGGGGAAAAGCTCGGGGGCGGGCGCATAGTACAAAAAAAGCGCCTCCGGCGGACTTGTAACGAAATCCGCGCGGCGGAATCGAAACGAATATAAAGATAGCGCTCTCATTTGGGCCGAGCAGGAGCTTCGATGTTAATCAAGAAGGCCACCGACATTCCCTCGGCGGAGATCACCCCGAAAAGCTTTTATCTGAATCGCCGCAAATTTCTGCTGGGAGCAGGAGCCATCGCGGGCGCCGCCTTGGCCAGCCACAAGCTTGGTCAGATCATAGTTCCGTCCAGCTCGGTCCTCGCGGGCACAAAGCTCGACGCGAGCCCAAGCTCCTTCAGCACCACGGAGAAGCAAACGCCGCTCAACGACATTACGCACTACAACAACTACTACGAGTTCAGCACTGACAAGTACGAGCCTGCGGACCTGGCCAAGAACTTCAATCCTCGCCCATGGACAATCAAAGTCGAAGGCCTGGTCAACAAACCGAAGACCTTCGATATCGACACGGTGCTGAAGATGCATCTGGAAGACCGCATCTACCGCATGCGCTGCGTGGAAGGCTGGTCGATGGTGATCCCTTGGGTCGGCTTCCCGTTGAGCACGCTGCTCGGCCAGGTCGAGCCCAACTCCAAGGCTAAGTTCGTGGAATTCACTTCCCTCTACGATCCCAAGCGCTTTCCCGGCCAGCAGCGCAATGTGCTCGAGTGGCCGTACGTGGAAGGCTTGCGGATGGACGAAGCCATGCATCCGCTGACGATCCTTGCCGTCGGACTCTATGGCGAGACGTTACCTAATCAAGATGGCGCGCCGGTTCGCCTGGTGGTGCCGTGGAAGTATGGCTTCAAAGGCATCAAGGCGATCGTCAAGATTAAGCTGGTTGAGAAGGAGCCGGTTTCAACGTGGACAAAGGCTGGACCCAACGAATACGGCTTCTATTCGAACGTGAACCCCAACGTCGACCATCCGCGCTGGAGCCAGGCGAAGGAACGCCGCATTGGCGAGTTCTTCAAGCGACCGACTCTGATGTTCAACGGCTATGGAGACCAGGTCGCTTCGCTCTACACCGGCATGGATCTGAAGAAGAATTTCTGACGGCTCGCGCGTGAAACCAAAATACCTTAAGCCGATTGTCTTCCTGGCCTGCCTGATTCCTCTCGGACGGCTAGGCTGGAGGGCCCTCACCGCAGGCCTTGGCGCCAACCCGATCCAGGTCATCACCTGGTCGACGGGTACATGGACCCTGGTGTTTCTAGTGGTAACACTGTCCATCACGCCGGCACGCAAGCTTACCAAGCAGTATTGGCTTATTCAGTTCCGCCGGATGTTCGGCCTGTTCGCGTTTTTCTATGCATGTTTGCACTTCACCACCTACGTCTGGCTCGATCAGTTTTTTGACTGGCACAGCATCACGAAAGACATCGCGAAGCGGCCATTCATCACGGTCGGTTTCACGGCGTTCGTTCTGCTGATCCCGCTCGCTGTGACTTCCACGCAGGCGTCCATTCGTCGTCTGGGCAAGCGCTGGCAGAGGGTCCACCGGCTCATTTTTGTCAGTGCGGTGCTTGGCGTGATCCATTACATCTGGCTGGTCAAGAAAGACATTCGCAGGCCGGTGATCTATGCCTCGATTCTGGGCGTCCTCCTTGCCTACCGCCTGATCGTTTGGAGTTGGGGCCGCTTCAGGGCTTCGTCGAACGCTCATCCCGCGTCAATCGGCAGGCGCACGATCCCCGTAGAGTAGGAGAACCGCACAGCGTCACGCACCATTGTTGCTGTATCATCGTGAAGTTCCACAAAAAACTATCGGAACACCCCGCCAGCATGGATGAGCAAAGCTTCAAAAGGCTGCTGCGCCGCACTGTAGCCATTCCTGTGGCCCTGCTGGCCCTGCTCGCAGTATTGCTCACCGTTGAAATCCTGAGCCTTACATCGGCCCTGCGCTGGGTCGATCATGCGGAAGAAGTCATCACCGACTCCCGCCAGTTGATGCGCTACATGGTTGACATGGAAACCGGGATCCGCGGGTATTACCTGACAGGAGATCGCCGCTTCCTCGATCCGTTCGTCGCCGCCCGTCCCGGCGTTTTTGAGGAGCTCGATCTGCTGCAGAGGTTAACGGCCGACGAACCGGAAGCACAACAAAAACTGGCAGAGCTGCGCCAGCTCGACCTGAGGTGGATGGACTACGCCGACCACCTGTTGCAGCAACCAGCGGGTCATCTCTCGACGCAGGAATACACCGCCGGCAAGGATCTGATGGAGCAGATCCGGACGCAGCAGCGGGCGCTGCTGAACACGGAAGAAGCGGTGCGCAACGCTCACTTTCGCCATGTCACTACACTCAACCGGGTCGTCATCGCGACGGCGGTTGGGCTCTCTTTAGTTATCGCAATATTGCTGTTCACCCTCACGCGCCGAGAATTGAAACAACTGTCGGACACCTACGAGCACCATCTTCGAGCCGAAGAGGAAAAGAGCCGGCAGCTTGCCGACAGCCGCGAGCGCTTCCAGATCACGCTCAACAGTCTGGGTGACGCGGTAATCGCAACTGACGCCAACGGCCGCGTCCGCTACATCAATCCCGTGGCCCAGGAACTAACCGGCTGGGTGGACTATCTCGAAGCAAGGGGACGTCCCCTGACGGAAGTCGCCCGCCTCATCGACGAACGCACGCGCCAACCACTAGCCGATCCGGTAGACCTCGTGCGGAGTGGAGGAGAAGTTGTGGGAATGTCGAACCACATCCTCCTGGCGAGCCGCTCGGGCCGGGAGTATCCGATCGAGATGAATGCTGCCCCGATCATGAATCGCCGCCGCCAGCTCACCGGCGTGGTGCTGGTGTTCCGCGATGTCACGCAGCGCCGCCTGACCGAGCAAACCCTGCGCGCCAGCGACCGTCTGGGGCAGGCGGGACGGCTGGCCGCGACCATCGCACACGAGATCCGCAACCCGCTGGATACCGTATCGAATCTGCTGTTTCTATTGCGCCATGAAAGTTATCCAAATCCGGACACCAAGCACTATCTGGATCTGGCGGCTGACGAGCTGGCACGCATCACGCAGATCACCGGACAACTTCTGACGTTTCACCGCGAAGCCCAGTCGCCTGTCCCGGTCGAGCCGGCAAAGGTGCTGGAGAGCGTACTCACTTTGTACGCGCCGCAAATCAGCATGCAAGGAATCACCGTGAGCAAGCACTTCGAGACTGGCCGTTCGGTGCGAGGCTTCCCCGGGGAGTTGCGGCAAGTGTTTGCCAATCTGGTTGCCAATGCCATTCACAGCATGCCGAACGGCGGGAGGCTGCTGCTTCACGTCTTCGAATCAAGCCTTCCCTCCGATCCCAATCGCAAAGGCGTCCGGGTAACCGTGTTCGACAACGGCACGGGAATCCCGCCGGGCGTCCGCAAGAATCTCTTTGCGCCGTTCTACACCACGAAGGGCGAAAGCGGCACAGGTTTGGGGTTATGGGTTACGCGCGGCATTATTGAGAAGCACGAGGGCACGATTCATTTCATCAGCACGGTTCGCCCCGGCCGCAGTGGCACGGCGTTCTCTGTTTTCCTTCCCTTTGAGCAGGTGCTGGGCAAACTGGACTTGCCTAAACCCCAGCCGGTCTCAACCGTGGCGCATTGACTGGTTGGCCGGAAAATTCACCACAGAGACGCGGACGCACAGAGACCTTTCAACCTCGGTATCTCTGTGCCTCCGTGGTGAAACCGTGTCAAACACTACTGGATGTCGAAGTTCTCCTGGTGCAGCATGGCATCGCTCTTCACCAGCACGGTCTTTCCGGTCAGCTCTTCCATCTCGGTGATGAGTTTCCCGTTGTTGGCTTTGAGCGCCTTGGCGACTTCGGGATTCACCCGCAGCGAGATGTCGGTGCGGTCGTGCTCTTTGATCATCTTGCGCATCTCGATATAGATCTCGTTGCAAAGGGTCGGCACTGACTTTACGAAGCCCGCACCCGTGCAATACGGACACGATTCGCCCAGGGTGCGTTCCAACGACTGCTTCACCCGCTTGCGGGTGATGGCCACGAGCCCGAAGTCGTTGAACTGCAGCGCCTTCGAGGGAGCTCGGTCGGCGCGCAATGCGTCTTCCAGGGCCGCC
>Ga0335085_10005887_pt1 | contig 19541 bp, 13 predicted proteins | sample Lox_Sample_45_FD_206712 | JGI IMG/M metagenome (GOLD analysis project Ga0335085, IMG submission 206712) | Soil microbial communities from Loxahatchee National Wildlife Refuge, Florida, United States - Lox_Sample_4.5 | ecosystem: Environmental > Terrestrial > Soil > Wetlands | place: USA...
GGCCGCACCATAGGCACCCACGGCTGCGGATGGAACTGCGCTCGACGCTCAGCTGGCGGGAGGACGTGGAAGTCGCGCTGGAGAGGCTGCTCGGGTCGATGACTCCCGAACGCGTTCTCCGCCCGGCACCGGCCGTGGTCAGCAGCCGGATCTAAGGCGTGTCCGAAAAGTGCCCTGGGTGCCTTTCGATGGTGTCCAGGCCTGCGGTGAGCGGGTTCGACACTTTTTAGACATGCCTTCACCCGGCCTGTCGCTACTGGGTCGCCGTGGTGACGCAGGCACGGAACTCCGCCAGGGCGTCAGCGTCACCGTCGATCTGCACCCGGCTCGGCATTCCTGGAGTCTCCCGGTTCCATGACCAGCGCAGGACGTCCGTCGGCGTGCCGCTCACCGTGACGTCGGGTGTGGTGCCGTCGTCGATCTTTTCTCCTGGACCGCCCTCGACGGTGAACTGGCCGGGGGCGGTCTTCACGAGCCAGGAGACGCTCGGGCTGTCGGTGGTGACGTCGGCCCTGATCAGGTAGCTGCGGCCGGGAGAGACCTGGAGCGCCTCGGTGAAGTACTTGGGCCACTCGCTCACCTCGAAGGCGACGAAGACCTTCAGCAGTTCATCGACGCCGTCGATGGCGAGGTCGTCCGCGACGGGGGTGACCTGCTCCCTGACGCCTAGCTCGGCGTCGATCCGGTGGATGACCGTCTCCTGCGCCATCCGGCGGATCCAGAACCCCACGGTCTGGTCGGGCCCGTACCAGGTCCATATGGGGTCCGCTGGGCTGCGCGCGGCGAACTCATCGAGCAACTGCCGGTAGGCGTCGTCGATCAGGGTGAGGGCTGGATAGCTGTCATCGAAGGACGGCGGCCACGGCTTGGGCTCCGCCCCCTCGCGCATGGTGGTGGCCTTGTGCAGGTAGACCATTCCCACGTGCCACGTCAGGTCGTCGACGGTCCAGTCGGGACAGCTGGGCACCCGAGCGTCGAGATGCCCGGGCACGATGTCCCGCATCCGCCGGTAGTCCGCCTCAAGGCACTCAAGGAACCGCGCGTTTTCCATGCGAGAAGTCAATCACGAGGTTCCGCAGTAGTACAGGATTTCGATAAAGGAAACGGGGGCCGGAGGAATCATCCCCCGCCCCCCGTTCTGCCTGCGAGAAGCTCCTGCGTGCGCTCAGATGAACTCGGCCAGGTCCTTGAGCAGCGCGGCCTTCGGCTTGGCGCCCTTGATCTGCTTCACGACCTCGCCGTTCTGGAACACGTTGAGCGTCGGGATCGCGAGGATCTGGTACCGCTGCGCCACGGCCGGGTTCTCGTCGACGTTGAGCTTAACGACGTCGATCTTCTCGCCGTACTCAGCGGCGATCTCCTCGAGAACCGGGGCGATCATCCGGCACGGTCCGCACCACTCGGCCCAGTAGTCGACGATGACGGGCTTGCTGCTCTTCAGGACTTCTGCCTCGAAGGTCGCGTCGGTGACGGCCTTGGTCGCGCCCATTGTGATCACCTTTCGTGTCTGGATGAGAAGGTTCGCTGATTACGCGTTCGCGTGCTGGTGCTCGGCCAGCCAGCGCTCGGCGTCAATCGCGGCCGAGCAACCGCTGCCCGCCGCTGTGATGGCCTGCCGGTATACGTGGTCAACCACGTCGCCGCAGGCGAAGACTCCGTCGATGGCGGTCCGGGTGGACCGGCCCTCGACCTCCAGGTAGCCGTCGGGGTTGGTGGCGAGTTGCCCGGCGAACAGTTCGCTGCGCGGCGAGTGGCCGATCGCGATGAACACGCCGCCGACCGGGAGCACCGTCTCCTCGCCGCTGTGCACATTGCGCACGCGCAGCCCGGAGATCTTCCCGTCGCCCTCCATGGAGACGATCTCGCTGTCCCACTGGAACTTGATCTTCGGGTTGGCGAACGCGCGGTCCTGCATGATCTTGGAGGCGCGCAGCGCGTCCCGCCGGTGCACGAGCGTCACGGACTTCCCGAACCTGGTGAGGAAAAGCGCCTCCTCGAGGGCGGAGTCGCCGCCGCCGATCACCGCGATGTCCTGCTCACGGAAGAAGAAGCCGTCACAGGTCGCACACCAGGAAACGCCGTGTCCCGACAGCGCCTTCTCACCGGGAACCCCGAGTTCCTTGTACTTGGAGCCGGTGGCAATGATGACGGCATTGGCCAGGTAGGTGTCGGTCTCCGTCTTCACGACCTTCGGCGAGGCGGTCAGGTCAACCTCGACAACATCGTCGGAAACCAGCTCGGCACCGAACCGCTCCGCCTGCTTGCGCAGCGAGTCCATCAGCTCGGGGCCCATGATCCCGTCGGGGAACCCGGGGAAGTTCTCCACGTCGGTGGTCTGCATCAGCGCACCGCCCGCTGTCACGGACCCCTCGAAGACAAGCGGCTGGAGCTTGGCCCGGGCCGAGTAGATGGCGGCGGTGTAACCCGCCGGGCCAGAGCCGATAATGATGACATCGCGTACGTCGGTCACTGAGCCGAGCCTCCTCAAGATTGCTTAGTCCGTAACCGATCCTAGGGCGCGAAGATTCCCGGATTCAGCTACCCAGCGGTGCTGACGTGATCAGGTGCGGGTGGGTCGCCGTGCAGCCGAGTCCCACCACCCACACCTGTCTCGCACCGGCAATCACGTATGCAGGCGTTCCCTCGTAGCTGGCCCGGTCGATCAGGCGGGGCGCCGCCCTTCCGGTGAAATGCACCACGCAGCCGTGCAGGCTCGGCGTGAGCGCGTACGGGTTGAGGGACTGGGTGGCGGACGCGCTCGCGGCAGGCACTGATGCCGGACCGCTGGTCGGCGTAGCCGGCGAGGAGACCGCCGTACGCGCCGCCTTCTCGTTTGCCGCTATCACTTCCCGCACCTGTCCCGCGAGAGTCGCCTCCTGGTAATCGGTACCGCTGCGGGTGAGTGCGAAGCCGGACGTAGAGGGGCCGCTTCCAGCGGCCGACCGGCCCGTCGAGTCGCTGCTATAGCCCATCTGGGGTCCCGCCTCGCTCGACGCCGCGGCGCTCGACGCCGCCGATGCCGCCTGCGGCGCACTCGATGACGAGGACGCGCCGTGGGAGAGCGAGACCACGAACCCGAGTCCGACGAACAGCAGGCAGGCCAGCAGCGCCCCCGACACCTGTGCGGGGCGGAGGCTGAGGCGGCGGTGCCGTCGGACACGCGCCCGGGCCGGAGCGGGTCCGAGCGTCCGAGAGCGATCCGGTTCTGCCGAGCGCGGGGCAGGATCCGTAGTGAAGTTCTCGGCGCGCGCCGCGGACTCCGCCGCGAGCGCCGCGACGATCCGGGACTCGATGGCGCCGGGCAGGACAGGAGCGGGCACCGCCGTGAGGAACGCGGCGACCTCTGACAGCCGCACGCCGGTTTCAGCGTCTAGCTCTTCCGCGTCCAGTTCCACATCCTCCGGATCTTCCCATCCGGATGGCCATTCCCTGCTCATGCGCCTCCTCCCTGCTCAGATGAGACGCCGTCGACGACCGGCCGGTTCCCCTTCCCGGGATAATTGGCGCGCAAATGCGAAAGGTAGGGCAGTAGTTTCATCCTGCCCCGTGCGCACCGGCTCTTCACTGTGCCCTCGGAGACCCCGAGAATCACGGCCGCATCGGACACGTGGTAGCCGAGCATGTCCACCAGGACCAGCGCCGCCCGCTGCGGCGGCGGCAGCATGTGCAGGGCCGCGTCCACATCGAGCCGGGAGTCGGTGTATGCGGCACTGTCCACGCCGTGCCGCGTCTCTGGCACCGGCAGTTCGCCGGGATCGCCCGACCAGTTCACTGTGCGCGACCCGCGGCGCCGCAGCAGGTCGAGCGAGGCGTTGACCACGATCCGGTGCATCCAGGTGGTCACCGCCGAGTCGCCGCGGAAGTCGCCGGCCCGCCGGAATGCCGCGATCATCGCTTCCTGGAGCGCGTCCGCCGCGTCGTCGGGATCGCAGGTGATGCGCAGCGCCACGGCCCACAGCCGGTCCTTGTGCCGGCTGAAAAGCTGCCCGAAGGCGTCGGCGTTGCCCTCTACGTGCCGCCGGAGCAGCACTCCGTCTGTTGGCTCGCCGGGAGCCAGGCCCGACATCGGCGATCCCCGCCGCCGTCAGGAGGATCCGGTGGCGGCGCTGCCGCGCACGACGACGTTGTAGATGAATCCTTGGTAGTACTTGTTATGCGAGGACTGTCCCTGTGGCGGCTTCACCAGCTGGGGCAGGCTGGTCAGCCAGATCAGCACGTACCGGCCGGTGGCCTTGCTGCTGACCGGATAGTCGTACTTCCCTGTCGCCGAGGCAGAAGGCGATACCCGGGTGAAGTTGCTCAGCGCGCCCTTCGACATCGCTGCCGAGTTGCCCAGGTAGATCTCAGCCGTGGTAGTGCCCTGGGTGAGGGCGCCGTCAGAGCTGAAGACCACCTCGACCTGACTGAGGCGCACCTCCTTGCCCATGTCGATGAGCAGCCCTGTCCCCGCCTTGTATCCGCCGAACTTGGGGCTGTTGAAGTAATAGGACGTCGCCCAGGCGGTGGAGATGCTCCCGTCGATGGCCTGCCCTGCCGTGGAAGCGTCCTCGTTATCGTTGCCCAGGATGTTGAACGTGTTCACGCCGGCCGGCGTTAGCACCGTGCTCCCGGCCGAAGCGGACGCCGACTGAGAAGGATGCGAGCCGCCGCCAGCCGACGTCGAGTTGGGCTTGCGGAAGCCGATCGCCCACACCGTCGCCGCGATCACGGCGAGCACGAGCACCACGACGACCGTGAGCATGACCCGGCTTGTGCCGCCACGCTCGCGGCCCTGGAAGTCGGCCGCGGGCCGCTGCGCTCCGGTGTACTGCGCGCCGCCGCCATATGCTGCCATCGGGAACTGGCCGGACGGAGGCGGATACGGGGCGGTGCCCGCGTGCCCGCGGTCTGTCTGCCAGGTGTCGGGGTTGTTCGGGTCCGCGTACCCGTAGCCGTCGTAGCCGCGCCGGTCCTGGTAGGCGGGCGGCGCGGCCGGTGCAGGCTCCGGCAGCGGCGGCGGCGGTGCCACCATGGAGAGGGCGTCGGCGAAGTCGCCTGGAGACTGGATCGGCGGGCCCTGCCTGGTGGGACGCTGCAGCAGGGCGCGGGTGATCACGCTGTCGAGGGCGGACGAGACATCGGCGGAGACCTGGCGCGGCGTGCAGACCATGCCGTCGGAAACGGGAGCGGCGGGCAGTCCCGTCGGCTCTTCTCCCGGCCAGTAGCCGGTGAGCGCCGCGTAGAGCAGCGCCGCAAGGGCCGCGGTGTCGGCGACCGACGGGTCGTAGGCCGCGGGACCGGTCAGGCCGTCGCCGGCCAGCGCGGCGTCGATGCCGAGCCCGGTGATCTTGACGCCGCTGCCGCGGGTCCAGCGGACGGCGTCCGGTGTCAGCCGCAGGTGGGCCTGGCCGACGGCATGCGCGCCCGCGATGGCGCGGGCCGCGTCGCTGATCAGCGAGCACGCACGGGCCGGCTCAAGCGTGCCGCTGTCGAGCATGCCGGCGAGTGAGTCGCCGCCCACCCATTCGAGCACGATGTAGGCCTGGCCGCCGCCGTCCTCGACGTCGAAGACCTGGGCCATGCGCGGGTCAGTCAGCCTGCTCGCCGCGCGGGCGGCGGTGACGACCTGCGAGATCCGGGGGAAGCCCTGCGCGAACGTGAGAACCGAGACCGGGCGCGCCAGCGTCTCGTCGATGGCCTTCCACTGGGTCCAGCCATTGCCCGCCGACACCTGGTCGACGAGCCTGTAGCGTCCGGCGAGCCGGGTGCCTGGTTCAGAGGTATACGTGCTCATACGTCGCGTCAAGAGCGGAGCCGGCTCTCGGCCTCCTTCCAGCCCCGGGAAGTACCACGGTCACCGTCCTATGGTAATGTCCGCCGCTCGTGGTAACCCGGCGACCGGCGCAAGGCGCTCCACAGGCCGCCTTACCGTTATATGCGACTACTGCCAATGTCGCACACCCGGACACGCGCTGCACGCGCGGGTTCGGCCCTATAACCCGGATGTTCGGCAACCGGTCACCACCCCGTCATCGCAACTCGCGTCGTCATCTGGCGGCCTACCCGAATCTGCCGAGAACGGTCCGCATCAAAGTGCGGTATTCCTCGATACCGAAAATCCGGCAGCAGAGCGCGTAGAGCAGCAGCGCGCCGCCACCTCCAACTACCGTGACGGCCAGTCCGTAAACGGCTCCCTGGTGCAGGAACGAGCCCATCACCCCCATGACCACGAAGGCGAACAGCAGCCCGGGCAGGGTGGCGAGGAACATGCGCACGAGCGACCTGGTGATCCGCCAGCCGTCCAGCGAGCCCACCCGTCTCAGCAGCAGCGGCCAGGCGATGATCGCGCCGGCCAGCGTCATGATGTCGAAGGCGAAGGCGAGCCCGATCACGATGTGCGGTGGCGACACCGCCACCCTCGCCACCATGTAGCCGATCACGCCGACCACGAGCATGAGCATGCCGATGACGGCGGGGGTCTTGCTCTCGTGGAACGAGTAGAACACTCGCAGCTGCAGCTGTGTCAGCATGAACGGGAGCAGGCCGAGGCAGAACGCCCCGAAGACTTCGCCGATGTACCGGGCATCCTGCACAGTGGTCTGGCCCCCATGGGCGAACAGGAACTCGCACAGCGGCGAGCCGAGCACTGCGAGAAACACCGCGGCCGGCACCACGATCACCGACGCCAGCCGCACGCCCTTGGAGAAGTCGTCGCGGACCAGAGAGTAGCGCCGGTCGCTGGCATGACCGCTCATCCGCGGCAGCAGCGCGCTGATGACGGAGATGCCGACGATCGCGTACGGCAGCTGGAACAGCTGATAGGCATAGGAGTAGGCGGAGATTCCGTTACTTGGGGGCGCGGAGTTCGCCACCCGGGTCACCACCAGGTTGCCCAGCCACTGGGTGAACACGTAGCCGAACATCCAGCCCGACATGCGCCCGATCTCGCTGATTTCTGACCGCCGGAAGTCAAACGTCAGCCGCATGCTGAACCCGGCGCGCCACATCACAGGGAACAGCGCAATCGACTGGATGACGATGCCGAGCGTGGTGCCGATGCCAAGCAGGGCGACGCCGTAGCTGGAGATGGTGGCGGAATTAGCGCCCGGCTTCCCGACGGTCACGATGAAGATGAGGCCGACGAGGATCACCACGACGTTGTTGATGACCGGCGTCCACATGTTGGCGCCGAACCGGCCGCGCACGTTGAGGATGGCGCCGAGCAGCGAGTCCATCCCGTAGAAGAAGATCTGCGCGATGAAGAAGTAGGCGAACACCACCGTGAGGTGATACTCGTTCGGCTGCGACAGGTTGCCGCCGTAGAGGCTGGCGATCGGCTGGGCGAACAGGGTGGCGACGATGGTCACGAGCAGCAGGCAGATCACGCCGAATGAGTAGATGCGCCGCGCGTAGCCCTCGCCACGGTCCGGGTCCTCCTTGGCCGCGCGGACCAGCATCGGGACCACGACCGAGGTGAACACGCCGCCAAGCATCAGGTAGTAGATGGTGTTCGGCAGCGTGTTGGCCGTGTTGTAAGCGTTGGCGGTGGTTTTGACGCCGAGCGCGTACACGAGCACGAACGTGCGCAGGAACCCGGTTCCCCTGGATACCACCGTGCCGAGCGCCATCGCCTTGCTCGACCTGGCGAGGTTCGGCGAGGTGTCCGCCGCCCGCTGCGGCCCGGTGGACGGCAGGCCGCCCGCGTCGGGTTCGAGGACCCTGGTCCTGCTGTCCTGGTCGTCCCGCGGCGGCGCGTCGCGGTCGGCGGGCACGAACCGGGGCGCCTGCCTGGGCGGCGCATCGGGGAAGTCGAACGGCTGGAACGACGGCTGCGGATAGCCGGCCGGGACGGGTGGCAGGAACGCGGTCGGCGCGGGCGCGGGCCGCGCACGGCCGGCGGACGGCACGTAGTCCTCGCGCGGCGTGAAGCTCGGCCGAGGGGCGCCGCCCCTGCCGCGGCCGTGCCGCGGTCCCTGCCTGTCGCCTTCCGCGGGCGGGTGCGGCGTGAACGAAGGTCCCTGCGCCGCGCCCCGCTGTGCCGCGCCCGGTGGCGGCGGTGGCGGGTACGACTGCTGACCGCCCGGCTGGTATCCCGGCTGTGCGGGCCTGAAGGACGGCTGGTGAGGGGGCGGCGCCGCGTCGTATGGCTGCGCGCCAGGCGGCGGTGGCGGCGGCGCGCCATACGGCTGCTGCTGGACCGGCTGAGGCGGTGGCGGCGGGTAGGGCTGCTCCCGCGGCGTGAAGCGAGGCTGACCCGTGTCCTGCGGGTCCTCGTCATCGGGATATGGCGGCCCGCCGGCGGGCCTCGTAGGCCTGGTCATCCGGCGCCTCCAGCATCGGCGGTCTGGTCAGGGCTGCCACCATGCCTGTCGCCGGCGTTCCGCTTCCGGTGCAGCCGGTACGCCGACGTCAGCACGAGAATACCCAGTGCGGCGCCGATGATGATGAGCAGCGACCTGCCGAACCTCGTTACCTCGACGCTCAGTTGCTGTGCCGTCCCCAACGGCGACCCGTCCTGTGTCATCAACTGTAGCCGCACTGTGGTGGTTCCTATGGCGGACGAATGCAACGGCATCCGGACGGTGCGCGTCTTGCGCGGCAGCACCGTGACAAGCTGCGACGAGGGGCCCACCTGAAGCTGGCTGCCCGCCGGCGCCGTCGCCACCACCTGGACCTGGACCGGCCAGGCAAGGTTGTTCAGCACCGACACGGGAGTCTCACCCGAGGTCCCGGCAAGCAGGATCTTCTTGCTCGCGATGAGCTTGACCTTCTCTTCCGAGTCGGAAAGGTAGGAGGACAGGTTCGCCGTCGCCTGCGCTCCGCCCGATGCCTCCTCGCCGCGCCAGGCCGAGGACGCGGTCGCGGCGACCGCCGCCGCGAGACGGTTCGTCACCGAGGCGGGAGGCTGGAAGAGAAGGTTCTTGAACAGGGAGACGCTGTTTCCGGTCTCCCGGACGTCGTCCAGGTGCGAAGCGGACAGCTCAGCCCTGCTGACCTGCTTCGCCTTCAGCGGCCGCGACGGCACGTGCGCCGCTTCACTGGCGAGCGCGGCAAGAGACACCGAGCGCAGCCATGGCGCCGTCTTCGTGGCGGCAAGCAGCGCATTCGCCTCGGCCGGCGAGGGATTCCAGCCGGACGGCGGCGCGACGACCAGCGTGCGCGCCAGGTGCGGCCCCTGGCTCATGATCATCGCGGTCTGCGCGAGGTAGTCCTGAATGAGGGCGAACTGCTTGCTCGCCGACGCCGATGGCGAGGCACCGCCGAGCAGGGTAGTCATCCCCGAGTCGGCGAGCAGCACGGGGACCGACGTCCCGATGTCGCTCGTCGTCCGGCTGAGCGCGTCGTCGAAGCCATCTGCCGAGGGCCGTGCGCGGGCCTCGCCGCTGGCCAGCACCAGGGTGTTGATCCCGGCGTCGTCCGCCAGGCTGGTCAGCACGCCGCGGTCGGCGAGGCCGTCGGCCGGCCATGCCGCCCGCAGCACCGGGTCATCCCCGGTGCCGGTTCCCTTTGGCCCGAACGTTTGCGGCAGAATCTGGCCGGCCACCGTCCTGCCCACCTCGTAGGCGGACCTGATGTTCGCGTCAAGCCCGGCATGGCTGAGCGCCGCCACGTCCACGTTGGCGTAGGAGGTGAGGAAGGCAGGCTGCCCCGCGGTGGTCCGCCGCAGCTTGGTGAGCCAGTCCGCGGCCGCCGTGCTTGGCTTCTCGGTGAACCGCCCAGTGCAGTCGGCATGGCCGTAGGTGTGGTACTTGCTGGTCATCACCGACACGTCGGACAGCAGTGCCGGGTCGATGTTCCAGGTCAGGTGGTCTCGCTGCGCCCAGGTTGCGCCAGCGTCGAGCAGCGTGGAAAGCCGTCCGCCCGCGGCGACCGACCCGGAAAGCTCGGTGGTGGCGAGTGTGTTCGCGCACGCCCCCTGCTGCGGTGTGTCGTTGAGCGGCCAGATCCACGCCACCTGAAGCCCCGCGGGCTGCTGCAGCTTGTCGCTCGGCCAGTAAGGCAGGAAGGTGCGTGCGGTCACGGTGAACCGTCCGTCGGCAGTGGATGCCTGGACCCGGACGGGAAATACGCCGAAGTTGTCGTAGTACTGGCCCGCATCGAATGACACGGACCAGGAGACGGTCGCGCCGCTGGGAACCGAGGTGATCGTCTTGGCCTGCCCGGCCGGCCGGATGTAGTAAGGGAAGGTGTCGCTGTCGGCGAAGGTGGCCATCTCCGCCCGGGTATTGAACACCGACGTGCTGGTCATCGCCTGCACGTTGACTCCGGAGACCGCCGACCCGGTATGGTTAGCTAGCGTACCGCGCAGCGTGACCGTGGAGTTCTGAGTCGCCGTCCGCGGGCTCATCCCCGTGATCGAGATCGCGAGGGTGTGCGAGTTCGCCGCAACCGTTCCGGATGATCGTTGCTGGAGCTCCGGCGAGGCGGATGCCCGCACGGCAGGGACCGCAAGGACCGGGCCGGCGGCCACGAGCAACACAGCGATCAGCGTGCCGAGGGCACGAACGACGGAGCGCACGGTTGGCATGTTATGACCGTTCGCCGGAAAGGAATGGGCTAGATACCCGCAATGCCCGTGTCAGATTCCACCTCCGTCGCCCAGAAGGCTACCTTGACTGCCGACCAGCGAAGGGCCGCCGCAGTCCTGTTGCGTGCCAACACCCCGCCCGTCGTGGCCGAGCTCGGCGAGCTGTTCGCCGCGGCCGGGCACGAGCTGGCGCTCGTCGGCGGGCCCGTGCGGGACGTGTTCCTCGGCGGCAAGCCCCCTGACCTCGACCTGACCACGGACGCGGTGCCCGAGCGGGTGCTCGAGATCACCAAGGCCTGGGCGGACAGGACGTGGACGGTGGGCATCGAGTTCGGCACCATCGGCCTGCGCAAGCGGAACGACATCTTCGAGATCACCACCTACCGGAGCGAGGCCTACAACCACACGTCGCGCAAGCCCGAGGTGAAGTACGGCACATCGCTCGTGGCGGACCTGGAGCGGCGGGACTTCACGATCAACGCGATGGCCGCGCGGCTGCCGTCCTTCGAGTTCGTCGACCCGTTCGGCGGGCTTGCCGCGCTGAAGGAGAAGGCGATAAGGACGCCGGGAAAGCCGGAGGATTCCTTCTCCGACGACCCGCTGCGCATCCTGCGCGCGGCACGGTTCGCCGCCAGGCTCGGGTTCACGGTGGCCGGGGACGTGCAGGCGGCGATGGCGGAGATGGCCACGCGGCTGCTGATCGTGTCGGCGGAGCGGATCACCGACGAGCTGTCCAAGCTGATGCTGACCGCGACGCCTGAGCCGGGACTTGACCTGCTGGTGCGGACCGGCGTGGCCCAGGTCGTGCTGCCCGAGCTGCCCGAGCTGCGCATGGAGGTCGACGAGCACCACCGGCACAAGGACGTCTACACGCACTCGCTGATCGTGCTGCGCCAGGCGATCGACCTGGAGCCGCGCTACGGCCTTGAGCCCGATCTCGTGCTGCGGCTCGCGGCCATCCTGCACGACATCGGCAAGCCGGCCACCAGGTCGCTGCTGCCCGGCGGCAAGGTGGCCTTCCATCACCACGAGGTGGTCGGCGCCAAGCTGGCGCGTGAGCGGCTCACCATGCTGCGCTTTCCCAAGGACGTCATCGACAGCGTCTCCCGCCTCATCGAGCTGCACCTGCGGTTCCACGGGTACGGCGAGGGCGAGTGGACCGATTCCGCGGTCCGCCGCTACGTGCGGGACGCGGGGCCGCTGCTGACCCGGCTGCACGCGCTGACCAGAGCGGACTGCACCACGCGGAACGCGAGGAAGGCGGCGCGGCTCGCGGCGACCTACGACGCGCTCGAGGCGCGCATCGAGGTGCTTCGCGAGGAGGAGGAGCTGGACAAGATCAGGCCCGACCTCGACGGCGGTGAGATCATGCGGATCCTCGGGATCAAGCCGGGACCGCTGGTCGGCAAGGCGTGGAACTACCTGCTCGAGCTCCGCCTTGAGCAGGGCGAGCTCGGCACCGAGCGGGCTACCGCTGAGCTGCTCGCGTGGGCCGCGCGGGAGGGGATTGCGCCGCCCGCCCCTGAAGGGTGAGCATCGCGTAAAGCGCCGCGGTCGCGACGTAAAGCGCGCCGATGACCAGCACGACCGGGTAGGACTTGCCCGTGCTCGGCAGGAACGGGATGGCGATCGCCGGCCCGAGGACGTAGGCCACGTTGAAGAGCATGTCGTAGAGCGAGAACACCCGGCCCATGTACGCGTCGTCGATCGTCTCCTGCACGGTGGTGTCCACGCAGATCTTCACGCACTGCGCGGACAGTCCCAGCATGAAGCCGACGGCCAGGTACGTGTACTTGTTGAAGGTGGGGGCGAGCAGGATCGTGACGATCCCGCCGATGAGCAGCCACAGGGCGATCCACTGGTCCTTGGAGAGCCATTTCACGCCCTGGGGCGTGATCACGGCGGCGAGGCCGAACCCGATCGCCGAGGTGATCACGAGCAGCGTGACGCTGCCAAGTGCCTTGTCGCCGCTGCCGCCGTGGTAGAAGTAGTTGCGGTAGAGCAGCAGCGCCGCGACAAGCAGCGTGCCGTACAGGGCGCGCTGCACGCCGACGGCGCCGAGCGCGTAGGCGGCCCTGCGCTTGCGGTTGAGGTAGCGCAGGCCGTCGACGAGGCCCGCGGCGACGTCCTTCAGGTCGCTGGCGAGGGTCGCCGACCGCCTGTCGTCTCTCTTCACGGTCTTGGCCGGGCCGAGCAGGCCCGCCGCCATCCGGGTGCCGAGCAGGCCCGCCAGCACATAGCAGGCACCGGCGAACCAGAGCACCGCGGCGGAGCCGGCCAGGCCGCCGCCGGTGATCAGGTGCACGCCAAGGCCAAGCACGCCGCCGGCGAAGCCGACGATCGTGCCCGACGTGGGCGCGACGGCGTTGGCCATCACCAGCTTGTCCTGCGGCACCACGTGCGGCGTGCCAGCGGAGACGGCGGACAGGAAGAACCGGTTCACGCCGAGCACGGCGAGGGCGCTGATGTAGAGCGGAACCCCGGTCTGCCCGCCGAGCACGACGAAGCCGGCGATGGCGACCATCGCGGCGCGGATCAGCGCGCCGTAGACGATGATCTGCCGCCGCGACCAGCGGTCGATGAACACCCCGGCGAACGGCCCGATCAGCGAGTAGGGCACGTAGAGCACGGTGAACGCGTAGACCGCCGCCGTCGGGCTCGGGAAGGACTGCGCGGAGAAGAAGGCGTAGGCGGCGAACCCCGCGTTGAAGACGCCGTCGCCGCCCTGGCTGACCAGCCGGGCGGCGAACAGCTTGCGGAAGTCGCGTTCGGCGAGTACTGCCTTCAGGTCGGCCCAGAAGGAGGACCGCCGGCTGCTTTCCTGCGGTCTCGCTTCCCCCGTTGCCGCGTTCTCGTTAGCCCCTGCGGACACGCGTTCAGCTTATCCGGAGGTTCTCTCAGACCCTAGAAACGGCGATGGTGGATAGTTCTCCACATCGGAGTGTGGAGAACTATCCACCATCAGGTGTTCGCCCCGGCAAGCGCTAGGGAGCGGGCCGTAGACCGCGATGACGGCATTCGTCGGGGTGCTCCCCCGGCTGATCTTCCCTGTCCTAGTCGGGGGACAGGTCTTGCCTTCTTGCCAATCGCGTGCTCATGCTCATCCCTCTTGTTCGCTATAAAGCGGGATTTAAGCACAAAGCAACAGCAGTAAACAGACGATTGAGGGCCGGACATGGTTGTCCGGCCCTCAATCGTCTGTGGTGCTGTGGTTGGCGCGTGAGCGGCTTAGCGCTCGACCTCGCCCTTGATGAACTTCTCCACCAGGTCGCGGCAGGTGCTGTCGTCGAACTGCTCCGGCGGTGACTTCATGAAGTAGGAGCTCGCCGAGGTGATCGGGCCGCCGATGCCGCGGTCCTTGGCGATCTTGCAGGCGCGCAGCGCGTCGATGATGACGCCGGCCGAGTTCGGCGAGTCCCAGACCTCGAGCTTGTACTCCAGGTTGAGCGGGGTGTCGCCGAAGGACCTGCCCTCGAGGCGGACGTACGCGAACTTGCGGTCGTCCAGCCACGGCACGTGGTCGGACGGGCCGATGTGCACGTCGCCCTTCGCCATCTCGTGCGGGATCTGCGAGGTCACCGACTGGGTCTTGGAGATCTTCTTGGACTGGAGGCGCTTGCGCTCCAGCATGTTCATGAAGTCCATGTTGCCGCCGAAGTTGAGCTGGTAGGTGCGCAGCAGCTCAACGCCGCGGTCCTCGAACAGCTTGGCGAGCACGCGGTGCGTGATGGTCGCGCCGACCTGGGACTTGATGTCGTCGCCCACGATCGGGACACCTGCCTCGGTGAACTTCGCGGCCCACACGGGGTCGGAGGCGATGAACACGGGCAGCGCGTTGACGAAGCCAACGTTGGCGTCGATGGCGCACTGGGCGTAGAAGCGGTCCGCCTGCTCGGAGCCGACGGGCAGGTAGCAGACGAGTACGTCGGCCTGGGCCTCGCGCAGCGTCGCGACCACGTCGACCGGCTGGTCGTCGGACTCGGTGATGATCTCCCGGTAGTAATCGCCGAGGCCGTCAAAGGTGTGCCCGCGCTGCACGATCACGCCGCTCGGCGGCACGTCAGAGAACTTGATCGTGTTGTTCTCGCTGGCGAAGATCGCCTCAGAGACGTCGAGCCCGACCTTCTTGGCGTCCACGTCGAAGGCGGCGACCACCTCGACGTCGGACACGTGATACTCGCCAAAGCGGACGTGCATGAGGCCAGGGACGCTCACGTCGTCGGCGGCGTCCTTGTAATATTCGAGACCCTGGATGAGCGAGCTCGCGCAGTTGCCCACCCCCACGATGGCAACGCGCACGGTTTTAGCAGGCACAGCACCCATCAGGATGACTCCTTCTCGCTTCCGCGATCTATTCCGGGATTTATGGAAATCGGGGCCGACGGCGGGTAGGGTCCGCCCTCGGCGCCGCTCGTTGCCTCCGACCGCCGCTCTTCGGCGATCAGCTCATTCAGCCAGCGGACATCGCGCTCCACGGCTTCGAGACCGTGGCGCTGCAGTTCGAGCGTGTAGCTATCCACCCGCTCACGAGTGCGCGCGAGCGCCGCGCGCAGCCCCTCCACCCGGTCTTCAAGTCGGCTCCGCCTGCCCTCGAGGATGCGCAGCCGGATGTCCGCCCTGGTCTGGCCGAAGAAGGCGAAGTGGACGCCGAACTCGTCGTCCTCCCACGCGGCGGGCCCCGAGTTGATGAGCTGGTCCTGGAACCGCTCCTTGCCCTCGGCGGTCAGCCGGTAGACGATCTTCGACCTGCCCGGCGCCCTGACCGGCCTGATGTCCGCGCCGGGCTCGTCGCCTTCCTTGGCGATCAGTCCCTCGGCGTACAGCTTCGTCAGGCAGGGGTACAGGGTGCCGTAGGAGAGCGCGCGGAACGTACCGAGCAGCATGTTGAGCTGCTTGCTGAGCTCGTAGCCATGCATGGGCGTTCGGTGCAATAGCCCAAGGACGGCGAACTCAAGGACGGCAGTCCGGTTCCGGCCCACGGCATCTCCCCGGTGGGTAGGCTTCTGTGTATCTAGACGATATCTCTTGCCGATATCTCGGTTCGATATATCGGCCTAACGGGACTCAGCATAGGTCACTGTTCCCCGGCAGGCAACCGGCCGTTCATGTGCGCTTGGCCATAGGGCATCGATCCCGGACGATCTCGCATCCGGCGGTGGGGGGATTGCCCGCCGCGCGATACTGGATCCATGGCAGCAGGCATGGCCACCCGACGCTCCGTTGTGGACTACGCGCTCGCCCGGCGCGCCGCCTTGGCCTCGGTGCGGTCTGGCCACACCACGATGGCGGACGCCTGCGACGCCCATCCGTACCTGCTCCGCGCGGCCAAGTACCACGGCGAGCCCACCGAGGAACGCTGCCCCATCTGCCGTAAGACCAATGTCACACACGTGACCTATGTGTACGGAGATGAACTCGGACAGTACGCGGGACGGGTCAAGCGGACCGCTGAATTGACGGAGATGGCTGCCGAATACGGCGAATTCCGGGTGTATGTGGTTGAGGTCTGCCAGAGTTGTGGCTGGAACCATCTCGCCACGTCGTACGTGCTTGGCACCGGCGAGCCGCCAGCCCGCCGCGGGGGCCGCGCACGTCCGACGTGAACCGGTACGTCCTGCCGGTCGACCCGAAGGCCTGACGGGTCGATTTCGACGGGACAAAAGGTTCAGCAGCGCTGGCGGTTCACGCCAGCATGTAACGTGTGGGATCGGCGGGGCCGGGCGGCCCGTCTTTTCAGCCACGGGCGTGCCCAGCGGCCCTGACGATATCCAAGCCAGGACCGCGCCACAAGGGCTCGCTCACAGCCACTGCGAGGACGTGTGAGTAGCAACGACTTTGACGGGCCGACTTTCAGGCCCGCTAGGCGGGGAGCTGACGGGCAGGAGGCCGGAGACCAGGGGGCGGGACACGACGCGCCTGGTACGGGGGGTGCCGGTTACGCGGCGCCCGAGGGGTGGGAGACGGGCGGCTTCTGGCGCGACTCTTCCATCGACTCCGATTACGAGACCAACCTGCAGGGTGCGATCCGCCCGGTCGACCGCGGTCCGCAGCAGGACCCGGGCTACAGCTACTGGGCCGACGGCAGAGGCTGGGAGAACTCGCCTGGCGCGAGTGGCCGGCCGGGCGCGGGCGCGCAGCCGGGCCAGCCGTCCGACCCCACCACGTTCGGCACCACGCGCGGCTACGGCGCCGGCCCGGCCGGCGGCTACGGCGGCACGGCGGGCTACCCCGGCGGTTACGGGCCTGGCGGCCCGGCGGGCCCTGGAGGCCCGGGAGGACCTGGTGGTCCCGGCGGTCCGGCCGGCCCGGGGAGGCCTAGCGGTCCGCGCGGCAGGAACGGCAAGCCCAAGGTCCCGTGGTGGCGGCCGACCTGGAAGAAGGCGCTCGCCGTCGTCGGCGGCGTGTTCGTCCTAATCATTCTCGTCGCGGTCAGCGGCTATGAGTACCTGTCCCACAGCGCGGTAATTCCGGCCGCGCTCCAGTCGGCCAACTACCAGAACACGATCGTCTACTACAACGACGGCAAGACGGTCATGGGCACGATCGGCACGGTCAACCGGCAGGACCTGACGTACCAGCAGCTGCCGACGAACCTCAAGAACGCGGTGCTCGCCGCCGAGGACAAGAACTTCTTCACCGAGGGCGGCATCTCGCCGACCGGCATCCTGCGCTCCGCCTACGACGACGTGATGAACGGCGGCACGGCCGGCGGCTCGACTATCACCCAGGAATTCGTCCGCAACTACTACGACGGCGTCGGCGTGGCGCAGACGGCGAGCAGGAAGATCAAGGAGATCTTCATCGCGCAGAAGCTGGCCGGGGAGAAGTCCAAGCCGTGGATCCTCACCAGCTACCTGAACCTCATTTACCTGGGTTCGAACTCCTACGGTGTCGCCGCGGCCGCGCAGACCTACTTCGGGCTGCCGGTGGACAAGCTGTCCATCGCCCAGGACGCGGTCCTCGCCTCGATCATCCAGCAGCCGTCCAACTACCCGCAGCTGAAGTACCGCGACAACCTCAAGGCGCGGTGGACAGCGGTGCTCGGCGACATGGTGAAGGACAACTTCATCACCCAGGAGCAGGCCGACGCTGCCAAGTTCCCGAAGATGCTGACCGACACGCCGTCGTCTACTACCTCGAACCAGGTCGGCGTCACGGCCAGCGATAGCGACCCGTGGGCCCCGTACATTCTGTCAGTGGTCAAGAACGAACTCACCGGCGTGGACCACGTGACGCAGCAGCAACTCGAGACCGGCGGCCTGCGGGTGGTCACCACGGTCAGCCGCCCGATGGAAGTCGCGATGTACAAGGCGGTCAACGAGAACATCGCCGCCATCAAGGCAACGCCTGGCGCTCAGTACCCCTCGTACATGCGCATCGGCGCCGAACTGCAGAACCCCAAGAACGGCGAGATCCTCGCGACTTACCCCGGCCCCGGATATATGCCCAACAACCCGGCGGAGTGCAAGAAGTGGGACTGCCAGCTGGACACCGCCGTCTACGCGCGGGAGCAGGTCGGTTCGTCGTTCAAGCCGTATGTGCTTTCCGCCGCGGTCGCGGATGGCATGAACGCGAGCACCAGCATTCTGAACGCGGCGCCGGCGCTGTGCGTCCCGCCGGACTACGACGCGCTCAAGCTGTCCAAGGACATGAAGTACTACTCGACGGATGCGTGCTCCCAGAACAACCTGAGCGCCTACTTCCCGGTGCAGAATGACGGCGGCGAGGTGATCGGCGACCCCAAGAAGCTCTGGGGGGTCTCACCGCAGACCGCGCTCGCGCAGTCCTCCAACACCGCCTTCACCGACCTAGCGCACCGAGTCACCACCTCGAAGGTCATTCAGATGGCGCAGGCCTACGGTGTGAACATCTCTGCCTTCAAAGATGGCGGCTCGAACCTTGACCAGATGGTGGGTCAGGTTGGTCTCGCCCTCGGTACCGCATCGCTCACCGTCAACGAGCAGGCCACGATGCTGTCCACCATCGCCGACAACGGCGTCTATCACACGGCGCACCTCATCAAGTTCTGGCAGTTGCCCGACGGTCCGCAGCAGAAGCCGATCGTGCAGACCCGCGGTGTGCTCGACCCGACCAACGCGGCCAACAACGCGGCGCTTGCCTCGCAGGTCCAGTACGCGATGGAGATGACGACGGTGAACGGCACCGGTACCGCGGCCGCGGCCGGTCTTGGCAACCGGCAGATCATCGCCAAGACCGGAACGACGACGAACTCGCACGCGGGCTTCTTCATCGGCGCGATTCCGCAGTACTCGCTCGTCGTCGGGATGTTCACCGAATCGCAGGCCGCCGACTCGCCGGAAAACCTGGCCGTGCTCACGGGTGGCGGTTTCGGCGGTTACTGGCCGGCGAAGATCTGGAACACCTTCGCCCAGGCGGAGTTCGCCAGCCTGCCGGTGCAGAACTTCGAGAACCCGGTCTTCTCCGGCCAGAAGTGGAACCAGGTCGGCAAGCTGCCGAAGAAGACGAGCTGCACCTTCACGATCCATGGCAAGAAGATCAAGGTCCCGCTCACCGGCAAGAACAAGAACAAGAAGTGCTCGCAGGTGACCCCGACCCCGACCCCGACGCAGACCCAGCCCTGCAGGGGGCGCCACAGCAACTGCGGCCCCACCCCGACCCCGACCCCGACGGTCTCGTCGACCTTCGGCTTCCCCACCCAGTCCGCATCGCCGTCCGCGACGCCGACTGACACGACCACGGGGACCGCCACCGCCACCGCGACCGCCACCGCGACCGCGACCGCCACCGCGACCGCGACCGCCGTCGTTCACCCGCGGCCGACCGAGATCGCCATGACCGACAAAGGCTACCTGACCATCATCACGGTGCCGCGCTGCGACTCGTGGAGCGACAACGGCACGCCCATGGGAACTTGCCCGATCGCGAACAAGCCCCTCCCCGTCGGCTCGCATCGCATCACGCTGTCGACGAAAGCTCCGCGCGCGAGCAAGACCATCTCGGTCATCATTCTGTCGGGCCAGCTCGCCAACCCGGGGCTCGTCATGCTCTCGCC
>Ga0335085_10005888_pt1 | contig 19532 bp, 21 predicted proteins | sample Lox_Sample_45_FD_206712 | JGI IMG/M metagenome (GOLD analysis project Ga0335085, IMG submission 206712) | Soil microbial communities from Loxahatchee National Wildlife Refuge, Florida, United States - Lox_Sample_4.5 | ecosystem: Environmental > Terrestrial > Soil > Wetlands | place: USA...
CGCGCTGAACTTTTTTCAGGGCGCCCTGCTGAAGGATCCCAAGCGAGTGCTGGTCCGGCTCGGCCAGATGCACGCCGGGCGCGTCATGAAGTTCACCAGCGCGAAGGACATCACCGCGAAGGCGGCGACCATCGCGGCCTACGTGCGCGAAGCCATCGCCGTCGAGAAAGCCGGGCTCCGGATGGAACGGAAGACGACCTCGGATTATCCGGTGCCAGAGGAGCTGCGCGAGAAATTCCGCAGGGACCCGCGTTTCAAGCGCGCCTTCGAGGCGCTGACGCCGGGGCGACAGCGGAGCTACCTCTACCACTTCGCCGCGGCCAAGCAGTCGGCGACGCGGACGGCGCGCATCGAAAAGGCGATGCCCGGGATATTCGAAGGCAGAGGGTTCTTGGAGAGACGCTAAATGGAGCGGTCGGCGCTCGCGCGCATCGGCGCCAGCCACGGTGCGGCACGCAGATGTGACGACTCGCTATACAGCAAAATTTGGCCGAGGTGATGATCGGGAGAATCCGTACGAAGGGCAACATGGTGAGGTCCGATCGCTAGCCAGACCGTCAGAGGCCGCGCATACTGTGCAGTCATGCAATCGCGCGACGGTCGCCTCCAGCTCTCCGCAACAGATCTCGCGAACTTTCTCGCCTGCCGCCACCGCACCGCGCTGGACGTGATGGTGGCCACGGGCCAGCGCGCTCGCCCCGCTCAGGCGGACGATCCGCTGCTCCAGCTCCTCTTCGACCGCGGCATCGCGCACGAGAAGGCGTACGTGGACTGGCTGCGCGAGGGCGGTCTCGAGATCGCCGACCTGACTGCCATGGGCGGCCCAGGACAAGCCGACGCCCTCGTGGCCGCCACCACCTCGGCGATGCAGGCCGGCGCTCACGTGATCGTCCAAGGCGGCCTCCGCGACGGCTCTTGGTTCGGCAAACCGGACATCCTCATGCGGGTGGATGGCGCGAGCAGCCTCGGGAACTGGAGCTACGAAGTCTACGACACCAAGCTCGCCCGCAACACCAAGGCGGGCGCCGTGCTCCAACTCGGTCTCTACTCGGAGATGGTCGCCCGGGTGCAGGGTCGCACGCCTGAGCGTTTCTACATCATCGCGCCGCGCATGCCGGTGGGAAAGCCTCTGCCCGAGGAGCTGTCGCGCGACGTGCCGTGCCCCGACGGCATGATGGCCCTCGCGTACCGCGTCACGGACTTCGCTGCCTACACTCGGCTCGTGCGCGACCAGATGAACGCCACCGTGGCGCGCGACCCGCGCGAGGTCGCCGACGCCCATTATCCCGAACCCGTTCCGCACTGCGCCATCTGCCGCTGGAACGGGGACTGTGACGCCAAACGCCACGCCGACGACCACATCTCGCTCGTGGCCAATGTGACCCGCGCCCAGCGGCGCGAGCTCGAGGCGCAGGGGATCACGACGCTCACCCGGTGCGCGGACACCTGGCCGCTCCCTGCCCCGCCCGCGCGTGGGTCGCTCGAAGGTTACGAGAACGCACACGTACAGGCGCGTCTCCAGTTGCAGTCGCGTCAGCAGGGCACGCTGCTCTACGAGCTCCGCCCCATCATCTCGGCCAAGCCGGCGACCGACACCGAGGCCGCCACCAAGGACGAAGGCCTCTGCCGTCTTCCGGCGCCGTCGGCCGGCGACGTGTTTCTGGACTTGGAAGGCGATCCCTACGCGGTGGACGGCGGCCGCGAGTATCTCATCGGCGTCGTGACCGCGGACGACGGCCGGCCGGCGTACCGCCCCTTCTGGGGTTTCGATACCCGGAGTGAACGCGAGTCGTTCGAGGCGGTGATGGACCTGGTGGGCGAGCGTCGGGCAGAGCATCCGGAGATGCACGTTTATCACTATGCGGCGTATGAACAGACGGCGTTCAAGAAGCTCCGCCTACGCCACGAGGCGCGGAGCGACGAGCTGGACGAGCTGCTGCGCGCGGGCGTCTTCGTGGACCTGTACGCGGTCGTGCGCCGGGGGCTGCGCGTGGGGAGCGAGAGTTATTCGATCAAGGCGCTGGAGCCGTTGTATGGGTTCGCACGTGCGGTCGATCTCGACCGGGCGACCGCGTTCCGAGTGGCGGTGGAGGTGGCGTTGCAGACGGGCGAAGAGCCGGCGGATGACGTGCTCGAGGCCGTGCGCGGGTACAACGAAGACGACTGCGTGTCGACACTGCGACTGCGCGACTGGCTGGAGCAGGTGAGGGCCGAGGAGGTGGCCAAGGGCAACCTTATCCCGCGGCCAACCACGGTATTGGAGAAACCGAAAGACCCCGGCGCGCGGGAGCTGCGGGCCGCGGCACTGCGTCCCAAGCTGCTGGATGGGGTGCCGGACGATCCCGCGCTGCGCAGCGATGAACAGAAGGCCCTCTGGCTCTTGGCGCACGTGCTGGACTATCACCGGCGCGAGGCGCTGGCGTCGTTCTGGGAATACTATCGGCTGCGCGACCTGCCAGAGGACGAGCTCGAGGATGAGCCCAAGGCGATCACGGGGCTTGAGTTTGTCGAACGCGTTCATGTGAATGTCACCAAGAAGCAGAAACCCACCGGCGTCGTCATCGATCGCTATCGCTATCCGCCGCAGGAGATGGAGATCGAGGGCGGCAATCTGAACCTCCGCGAAGGCGGCACGTTTGGCGAAGTCGTCGCCGTCGACCGTGAGGCGGGGACCGTAGACGTTCGCAAGCAGAAGGTGCACCGGGATTATCACCCCGCGGCGGTTTTCGAGCACAAGCACTTCACGACGGCCGCTCAGGAAGATTCCATCTACGGCATCGCGGAGCGCGTGGTCGAGGATGGGAACACGCCGTCGGTGGCGCCTGGCGCGCGCGACCGAATCGCCCGCGCGCTGCTGCTGGGTCTCGCGCCCCGTCTGACCAATGGCAAGCCGCTCGGCGCGCCCGCGGGCGACATCGTCGATCACCTCACGCACACGGCCGGCTCGCTCGACGCGTGCGTGCTACCGGTTCAGGGGCCGCCCGGCGCCGGCAAGACGCACGCGGGGGCCGCGGCCATCTGCGCGCTGGTCGCCGCGGGCAAGAAGGTTGGGGTTACCGCGACCAGCCACAAGGTCGCCCTCAAGCTCCTCGCCGAGATCGAGGAGGCGGCGAAGCGGCGGAACCTCACGCTTCACTTGGCCCACAAGAGCGATGAGGACGAGGCGGTGGGCGACGGCGGCGCCGTCACCTTTCTCTCCTCGAATCAGGACGCCCGGCAAGCGCTCGCCGATGGATCGGCGCACGTGGTCGGAGGTACGGCGTGGCTCTGGTCCGACGCGGCGCTCGCCCGCGCCGTTGACGTGCTGTTCGTGGACGAGGCCGGTCAGATGTCGCTGGCCAACGTGCTCGCCATGTGCCCCGCGGCCACGGACGGCGTCGTCCTCCTCGGCGACCCGCGACAGTTGGAGCAGCCGAAGAAGGCCGCGCACCCCGACGGGGTCGATGTGTCGGCACTTGAGCACATGCTCGCGGGGCACGCGACGGTGCCCGACGACCGAGGCATCTTTCTCCCGAAGACGTGGCGCATGTGCCCGCCCATCACCGCGTTCACGTCGGAGGTGTTCTACGAGGGGCGGCTCTCTTCTATACAAGGGCTTGAGCGCCAGCAGCTCGCCGGCGGGTCCGGGGGCGACCTGGCCGGAGCCGGCCTTCGCACGCACTTCGTGCTCCACGATGGCAACCGGTCCTACTCGAACGAGGAGGTGGAGACGGTCAGGGAGTTGGTGACGCGGCTCCTCACCAAGGGCGTGACGTGGACAGACCAGGAGGGGCTATCCAAGCCTCTCGCCGGGAGCGACGTGCTCGTCGTCGCCCCGTACAACGCGCAGGTCTCACGCCTTGTGACCGCGCTCGCGGGTACGGGCGCGCGCGCCGGCACGGTCGACAAGTTCCAGGGCCAGCAGGCGCCGGTGGTCATCTACTCGATGGCGACGAGCCGGCCCGAGGATGCGCCGCGCGGGATGGAGTTTCTGTATAGCCTCAACCGGTTCAACGTGGCGACGAGCCGAGCGCGGTGTTTGGTGATTGTGGTCGCGAGCGAGCGGCTGTTCGAGCCGGAGTGCCGGAGCCCAAGGCAGATGCGATTGGCGAACGCGCTGTGCCGATACCGGGAGTTGGGTTCGTAGCGACTGCCGTGGCACTCTTCGCACAACGTCGCCAAGTCGCCGGCCGGCTCCTTAGTGGGACCGATGCTTAGCGATCAGCTCTCGAATGGCCGGAACGAGTTCGACCGGGACTTCCATCGCCGTATGCGTCTGGGCCTCGAATGCAGCCTCATCCTCCCCGGGGCTTCATCGTCGCCCTGAGCCTCGTATTCGGCGATCAAGCGCTGGATGCGCGCCTGATCCCGTCCCTCTGGGTCCTTCGATTGGGTCATGGCTTCCGACGGGAATCGCTCAAGCCCCGCCCTCACGCGCACTGCTTCCCACACCGTGCGCGGCGGCACCGCTCACGCCGCGGACCGGGCGGCCGTCGACGTAAACGGTGTCGTGGCTCAGATCGGGACCACAGGGCCACTCGACCGAGCCGGCGACAACCTGCGCCGCCTGAAACAGCGCGGGGTCGCGGAGGCGCACGAAGATGCCGCGCGACAGATAGGGCTGAACGTCGAACCTCCGGACCTCTCCGTTTTCGAACTCGACCTCTAACTCGTAATCCGGGAGCGTCCGAACCGATCTGGCGTACGGGTTCATTTCCTCCTCCTACTTCAGCGGCTCGATCTTGAATAGGTCGTCGCCGTTCATCGCGAGCTGCCAATCAGCAAGCAGCTCCGTGCGGTGCATATCGATCCAGGCCTGGACAAGTCGCGCTTTGCCGCGGGGCAGTTCGCCGGCAAGCACCGCGCCGTCCGCAATGGCGAACACCGCCTGGTCCCCGGAGCACTCCGCATGGATATGGGGCAGGTGGTGCTGCTTGTCGTCGAAGAAATATATCCGGATCACGATACCGTAGAACGTCGATACAATTGGCATGATCTATCGTTCGGAACGGGGCATGCAGCCAGGATGGCCTCGTCCGGTGTCGAAACCATCATCAATTCATTGCCGCCGCCCCCGGCCTGTCGCATTCTTTACGCGAGCTCGCACGGCCCCCACACCCGCTCCCAGTGAATGCGCAAAGCCTTCGTCGGCGTCACGGACTTTGACTGGTACGAATTCCTCGCCCATCGCTCGGATCTCAACGAGATCAATTTCTGGCAGCCGGGCGGCCGCGTGACTTTTCGGGCGCTGGAGCGTGGAGACTTCTTTCTCTTCAAGCTCCACAGCCCGAACAACTTCATCGTGGGTGGCGGTTTCTTCGAGACATCGTCGATTCTCCCGGTTTCGCTCGCATGGGAGACGTTCGGGTACGGGAACGGCGTCGCGTCGTTGCCGATGATGAGGGAGCGGATCGCCAAGTATCGCCGAGCGCCGGTCGAGCCGACCGCGGAATACACGATAGGAAACATCATTCTCCAGCAGCCCTTCTTCTTTCGCCAGGAGGCCTGGATCCCGGTGCCGAGCGACTTCTCGCTCAACATCGTGCAAGGCAAGACGTACGACCTGGACAGCGGCAGCGGGCGCACTCTGTGGGCGGCACTGCAGGAGCGACCTGGCCTCGCGCACATTCATCTCTCTCCTGACCGCTAATGAGGGTATAGCACCCAGGATGTTCTCCGACCCCGTGTTCGCTCGGCGTCGCCTTGGGCAAGGTGCGTTTCGCGTTCTCGTGACGGATACCTATGGCCGCCAGTGTGCGATCACGAGCGAGCACACGCTTCCCGTCTTGGAGGCGGCGCACATCAAGCCCGTTGCGCTGGGGGGCGAGCACTTGGTGAACAATGGGCTGCTCCTCCGATCAGACATCCACACGCTCTTCGACCGCGGCTACGTCACGGTCACGCCCGACTACACCTTCCGGGTCAGCCCGCGCCTCGACGCCGACTGGCGCAACGGCAAGATCTACTACCAGCAGAACGACCGCCGGATCAACCTGCCCGCCGACGCGGCGTGTCAGCCGGATCGACGGCTGCTCGAATGGCACATGGAAGAGGTCTTCCTCAAGTGACGACAAGCACGGATCGGCTCGCTGACCTCCAATCGCGTCTCCGCCAGTTCTCGGAGGAACGCGACTGGGGCCAGTTTCACGATCCGAAGAACCTGGCGATGGCGATCGCGAGCGAAGCCGGCGAACTGGTCGCCGAACTTCGGTGGGTCAACAGCGCCGACGCCGATCGGCATGTCCGGAGCGACGAGCATCGACTGGCGATCCAGCATGAGGTGGCGGACGTCGCGATCGCGCTGCTGCTGTTCTGTGATCGAGCAGGGATCGACTTGTACGCCGCTGTCGGGGAGAAGATCGAGCTGAACAGCCAGCGTTACCCGAACGATCGGGCAAAGGGGAAGTCAGAACGGCCGAGCTGACCTCGACTACCGGCGGTCGGTTGCCAATGCGCTCCAGCCGATCACGGACAGTCGGTGCCCCTCTGGCGCGGCGCATCAAGGCGCAGCACTTTGGCCAATGCCCGAGCATCAGATTCGCGTGATCGCCGCCGTCATCACTCGCGGCGACCGCGTACTCGTTTGCCAACGCCCCCACCAGAAGCGCCACGGTGGCCTCTGGGAGTTCCCAGGGGGCAAGTGTGAGACTGGCGAGACCGACCACCAAGCGGCACGGCGGGAGCTGCGCGAGGAGTTGGGGGTCGAAGTCACTGCTACTGGTGATGAAGAGTTCGCCGTCGCCGATCCCAACTCGCCATTTCTGATCGCGTTTGTCCCGACGACGATCGAGGGGGAGCCGACATGTCACGAGCACATCGCGATGCGTTGGGAGCGAATCGAATCGCTGCCTGCCTTCCCACTCGCCCCGAACGATCGCCGTTACGTGGATTTCCGCCTCGCGCCCAGCGCAGCCGCCCGAGTGTGAAACGGCCGCCGCGATTCTCGGATCGACCACCCCGATTTGCCGCCGTGGCCGCCCTCAGGCGGACTTTCGTCGATGGGAGGCTTCCTCCTCGGTTAAGTGTCGGGTGCGATACGAGCGGCTGCGGAGCGCGAAGTGGACGCCGTGTTCGAGCGAGCGGTCCAGAATCGCTTCCGCGAGGTCGCCATCCGGAAAGCAGGTCCGTCAGACCTTCAAGTTCCCCCCGAGCGCCAGCGAGCCCTAACGCAGGGCCGCGGCGAGTTCCTCCGGGTATTCGTCACACCCGGCCGTCGAGCTCTCGCCCGCCCGCCTTCGGTGTGCGACCGCCCCTCCACACTCCGCCAGGTGATCGGTTGACCGCGGCGCGGCTGAGCGCCGCACGCCTGCGCTGCGTAGTTCCTGGTAGGCGAGGCGGATCCAGACGGATTCCCTCGCGTGCACCCATCGATTCGACGCCTATGCCGCCACGGCTGCGCGCAGTGCTCGGGACCGCCCTGACCTGGGGCGCGGTATGGTCACTGGGGGCCTTTGCCACGGTCGCCAATTGGCGCGTCCTCGCGCATTTCAACGCGTCGACGGCGCTCCTCCTCCTCCGAACCATGCGCGACCTCGGCCTGCGAGGAGCACTCGCCGGAACGATCTTCGCCGTGCTGCTTCACTACGCCGCGCGCCGGACCGGATCGATCGACGCGCTGTCCATTCGCCGAACCGCCCGCTGGGGCGCTCTTGGCGGACTGGCGGTCGTGGCCCTGACGATCCCGCAACACGTGATCGGACCCGGGATGATCCTCGCTCTGGGCCTGGGCGCCGCCGTGGGCGCGGCCTCGGGCGCGGGTTCGCTGCTGCTCGCGCGCCGCGCTACCGTCGGCCTCAGGAGGGCTCAGCCGGAGTAGCCGCGGGAGCGGCGGGCCCACGCTCGCGTCGGGGCGGTGGCCGGGCACAATTCAGCCGGACGGCGCTACCTTTCGCGGAACCGCCGCCAAGCGGTGACCAGGTCAGACCTTCGCGACCTCCTGAAAGCGGCGCTCGACGAGTCGCTGCTGCGCGATCGTGTGCGGGCGGAGCGTGCCGAGGACGCGCTCGACGCGCTGCAGACACTCGCCGTATCGAATCGTCCAGTCGACGAACCGCGGCTGACGCGCCTTCTCGAGCAACTGCACACAAAGCAACCACAGGGCGACGGAGGGACATCAGCATGATTTCATCCGACGCGATCGATCTCGCCGACCTGCGCCGAACCTGGGAGGAGCGGCGCGCGGCCATGCGCACGATCCTCGGCCGGTTCGACATGCGTGGGATGAAGCGGCCGGCACGCGATCCCGATGAGCGCGGCTGGTTGGCGGCGCGGGGCGAGGAGCAGATCGACGAGGACGCGGCGATGGGTGAGGCCGCGCGTGCCTACTACGCCACGAAGTACCAACGGTAAGCTCCGGCGCGGTCGGCGCGGTAGCAGCCACGGTCGACACGCTGGAAGCCCCCTGGCCCGAGTACTTCGACGCGCTCTCCATCGCGGCTCCGAGGCGGACGCAGAGTAACGGAACCCCGGTCCGGCGGTATTATTGGGGCCGTGACCCCAACGAACCGACGCTCATGAGCGACGTCGCCGAGGCGACCCTCCCGGCCGCGCTCATCCCCGAGGCCGAGGGCACGAGCCTCGCCGCGTTCCTCGGCGGCATGGAGCGGGCCGAGCGGCGCACCTTCTGGGCCTGCGCCGCCGGCTACGCGCTCGACGGCCTCGACTTCATGGTGTTCACGCTCGTGCTCGGGACGGTCATCGCGCACTGGCACGTGGACCGCTCGGAGGCCGGCCTCGTGGTGACGGCGACGCTCCTCTGCTCCGCCGTCGGCGGGTGGGGCGCGGGCCACATCGCGGACCGCTTCGGCCGCGTCCGCGCCTTTCAGCTCACCGTCCTCTGGTTCTCCGCGTTCAGCCTCTGCTCGGCGTTCGCGCAGAGCTTCGGCCAACTCGGCGTGTTTCGCGCCTTGCTCGGCTTCGGCTTTGGCGGGGAGTGGACGGCCGGCGCGCTCCTGATCGGTGAAGCCATCCGGCCGCAGTTCCGCGGCCGCGCCGTCGGATGCGTGCAGGCCGGCTGGGCGGTCGGATGGGGAGCGGCAGTGCTGCTCCAAGCGATTCTCTTCTCCGTGCTCCCCGCCGACGCGGCCTGGCGGTGGATGTTCGCCGCGGGGTTCGCGCCCGCGCTCCTGGTGCTCTTCGCGCAGCGATTCATCGAGGAACCGCAGGTCGCGCGCCTCGCGCGCGCGGAGCCGCGCACGGGGAGCGGCGCGCTCGCCATCTTCTCCAGGGACATGCTGCGCACGACGCTCCTCGCCGCGCTGCTCGCCGTGGGCGCGCAAGGGGGATACTACGCGGTCAACACCTGGCTTCCGCTCTTCCTCCAGACCGAACGCGGGCTCAGCGTCGTCGGGTCCACCGGATATCTCGCGCTCCTCATCACCGGATCGCTCGCGGGCTACTTGGTGGGCGCGTGGCTCGCCGACCGGATCGGCCGCCGCAACCTCTTCCTCGTGTTCTCGGTCGCCGCGGTGGGCCTGGTGCTCGCGTTCACCGAGCTGCCCGTCTCCAACCACACGCTGTGGCTCCTCGGCTTTCCTCTCGGCTTCTCGGTGTCCGGCTATTTCGCGGGCACCGGGGCCTTTCTCTCGGAGCTCTTCCCGACGCGCATGCGCGGTTCGGGCATGGGCTTCACCTACAACTTCGGACGCGGGATCGGCGCCCTCTTCCCCGCGCTCGTGGGCCGGCTCTCGGCCACGATGCCGCTCTCGCGCGCGATCGCGATCTTCGCCAGCGTCGCCTATGGCCTCCTGTTCCTGGCGGCCTGCCTGCTGCCTGAAACCCGCGGCAAACGACTCACGCCATGATGACGACCGACGAGACACGCGCGGGACCGCTCGATCCCGCCCTCCGCGCCGACCCCGCGGCCGTGCGGCGCGCGGTCCGCGCCGGCGCGCTCACGGGCCAGACGTCCGGCCTCGCGCCGGGCTTCGTCCAGGGCAATCTCACCGTGCTGCCCCGCGCGCTCGCGGAGGACTTCTCGCACTTCTGTCGACTCAATCCCAAACCATGTCCGCTCATCGGGATGACGGAGGCCGGGAGCCCCCGCGTCCCCGCGCTCGGCGCCGACATCGATCTCCGCACGGACCTCCCGTCGTACCGCGTCTGGCGCGACGGTGCCGTCGTGGAGGAGCGCACGGACGTCGTGCGCCTGTGGACGGACGATCTCGTGGGCGTCGTGCTCGGCTGCTCGTTCTCGTTCGAGGAGGCGCTCGCCGCGGAGGGGATTCCGCTGCGGCACGTGGAGCGCGGGACCACCGTGCCCATGTACCGGACCAGCGTGCCGTGCACGCCCGCCGGTCCATTCGCCGCCCCGCTCATCGTGTCGATGCGGCCGCTCCGCGCCGCCGACGCCATCCGGGCGATTCAGATCACGTCGCGCTTCCCCGCCGTGCACGGCGCGCCCGTCCACCTCGGCGACCCGGCCTTGATCGGGATCGGCGACCTCGCTCGCCCGGACTGGGGCGATCCGGTGCCGATCGCCGCGGACGAGCTGCCGGTGTTCTGGGCGTGCGGGGTGACGCCCCAGGTGGCGATCGCGAACGCGCGGCTCCCGTTCGCGATCACCCACACGCCGGGCTGCATGCTCGTGACCGACGTGCCCAACGCGGCGCTCGCGGTGCCGTGAGCGGTCAGGGCGTCATCGGAATGACTCATGATCGTCTCGATTCCGCGGGGTGCGCTCGGCGGATCGCGGGCACGTCGAGGATCCGCGCTTCGCCCTCGGGCGGCGGGTTCTCGACTGCGTAGACGAGGGCGCCGACCATGCGCGGCAAGGTCACGAGACCAAGGCGCCGCGCACCGTCGGTGAGCGAGGGCACGAGGCGGGCGAGGCCGTAGAGCGGCAGCAGCGCGACCGGCCACCAGTGTCCGGGCCCCAGGACGTACCAGGGCCGGAGGATCGTGGCGGTGAGGCCGGCCTCGCGAATCGCGCGCTCGCCCTCGGCTCGAGCGTCGACGTAGGCGCGCATCACGGGCGCGGGCTGCGCGACGCTGACGTAGACGAAGTGTCGGGCTCGGGCGCGCCGCGCCGCCTCGACCCCCGCGCGGGCGGCGGTCAGGTCCACGCGGACGAACTCCGCCTCCTTCCCCGGTCCCGGATGCGGCGTGCCCACGAGTTGCACGAACGTCGCCGCGGCCGGCACGGAGGCGGCGAACGAGTCGGCGTCCAGCGCGCTCCCGATCACGGGTTGAGCGCCCGGCGCGATCCGACCCGCGGAACCGGCGCGCGCGAGCACGTGCACCCGGTGGCCGCGGGCGAGCAGGGCGGGGACGAGGCGACCGCCCATGTAGCCGGTTCCGCCCGTGAGGAAAACATCATTCATCGGCGTGCGAGCTCCTGGGGTGGCGATCGTTCCGGGAGGTCGGCGGGAGGGCGCCGGCTCCGCGCGTGCACCCCCAGTCCGCGGGCCGGGGGCCGCGCCCACAGAATGGCGATTTGGCCGCGCGCGCGCTATGCCAATTGCTGCCGCGCCACGGCGTGGCCAGCTTATCATTGCGTGGCCAGTTTATCATTGCGACCGACCGTGTTGTTGCCTCGATCGGCGCGCGATTTCAGCTGAGCCTCGCGCGCGTGCGGAGGCCGGGCCGCTTCCAGCTCTCGCCCCAGATTTTCAATACGCCAACTCTTCCGCACTCGATCATGCGCAATATCGTTCCACGCGCCATCGCGCACCTCCCAGGCGTTGCAAAGACCGCGCTCCTCTTGATCGGCTCCAACGTATTCATGACCTTCGCGTGGTACGCCCACCTGCGGAACCTGCGCGCGCGCCCGCTGATCGTCGCCATCGCGGCCAGCTGGGGGATCGCGTTCTTTGAATACCTGCTGCAGGTGCCGGCGAACCGGATCGGCTACGACACGCTTTCGCTCGGCCAGCTCAAGGTGATGCAGGAAGCGATCACGCTCGCCGTCTTTGTCCCGTTCGCCGTGTTGTACATGCGGCAGCCGTTGAAACTCGACTTTCTCTGGGCGGGGCTGTGCCTGCTCGGCGCGGTCTATTTCATGTTTCGTGGCTACGCGCCGTGAACGTGCCGGTTGGGCATCACACGATATCGGGCCTCTTTCGAAGGGGCCGCGGTCTCCATATCATGCCAACGGGCCAAGACCCGGCTCGACCGAGGGCGCCCCGCGTGGCTTCGGTCCCCCGAGCGTCGTACAGTGAAGAGCATGCTCCCAACTAGCTCCGTTCTCGCCGCGACGGTTGCGCACGTTTTGACGCTGGACCCGGTCCAGCAGTCGGACGTGGGCGCGCTGAGAAGTCATCTGGTGGACCTGGAAGCGCGTCTCAAGGAGAGCAACACCCATCGCGATGCGCTGCGGGCGTATGTCGCGGCCAGCCCTCCCGCGGCCAGCCTCCCGCCCGGCGTCGCGATTCAGATGAATCGCGTCGATCTCCAGATCAGGCAACTGGACCTGGATATCCTCAATCTTCAATCCGACATCCGTCTGACGAAGGCGCAGATCGAAGAGGCAGCTCCCTCGACGCCCCCCGCGCCCGTCAGGGCAGCGCCGGCCGCAACTCCCGGGATCGTGGCGCCCACGGCCCCGGCCGCGCCGCCGCGGACATCGCCGAATCCGGACGTGGCGTGGCTGGGAATCATGCTGATCGTTCTCCTCCCGGTCGCGATTGCGATCGCGTGGCGGATCGCTCGGGGAGGAAGGGATGTCGTCAGGCGAGCCGAGTGGCTAGCATCGGAAGAGCGCGTTCAGCGGATCGAAGAGGCGGTGGAGGGCATCGCGAAGGACGTGGGTCGCATGGCGGAGGGGCAGCGATTTCTGACACATGTTCTAGCCGAAGGACCCGCCCCTCTTCCGGCGTCGATTCGCGAGCGCGAGCCGGTGGCACGCGACGCATCGTAGTCCTTCGTCGCGTGCCCGCCGCGCGTGACATCGTGCGAGCATATCTCCACATCTCCTCTCACCCATGATTGCCATTCGCCAAGCGGAATTCGGGGACGCCCAGGCAATCGCCGCGTTGATGCGCGAGGTGCACGCCGTGCACGCGGCGGCTTTGCCGAACGTCTTTCAACCCGCGGACGTGCCCTGGATGACACCGGACGATCTTGCCGGGTGCATGGAACGCGCGGGCCCGCTCTTCGTTGTCGCGCTCGACGACGACGCGCTTGCGGGGGATGCACGCGCTGAGTTCCGAGAGCGTGCGGCGACCTCGCTCCTGCGCGCGACACGCGTGGTTCATGTCGTCGAAATGGCGGTCGTCCCCGTACACCGCCGCCGCGGTGTCGGGCGGGCGCTCCTGGACGCGATCCGCGCGCTCGCCCGCGAGCGCGGCGCCGCGAACGTCACGCTCGAAGTGTTTGCCTTCAACGCCGCGGCCCGCGCCTTTTATGCACGGGAGGGGTTCCAGCCGCTTCGCGACTTGCTCGTGACTTCATCTGATGCCGCGCTTCCGTAGCCTGGCGTGGCGCTGGCCAACCGGCCTGCGAAGACTCAGGGCCCTCGGCCTCGCCCTGTCGTGCGCGACCGCCTGCCTGCTCCACGCGCAAAGCACCACCTCCCTGCCGCCCGTTCACCAGCTCGGCGCCCGGATCGCAATGTCGCGCGACTCCCTCGGCCGCATCGCCGGCATCCGGGAGCTGAGCGACGGCCGGGTGATCGTGAACGACGTGGGAAAGCGCCGACTCCTCATGTACGATTCCACGCTCACCCGCGCGACCGTCGTCGTCGACTCGACGAGCACCGGCGCGCGCAAGGCCTATGGCCCGCGCGGCGGCGGGATCATTCCCTACCGGGGCGACACGACCATCTTCGTCGACCCGACGGCGATCTCGTTTCTGGTCATCGATCCGCGCGGCACCATCGCGCGGATCCTCGCGCCGCCGAGCGACCCCGCCGCGGTGCAGACGTTTCCGCCGGGATCGCTCGCGTTCGACGCGCGGGGCCGGCTGATCTATCTCGCGCCTCCGGCCCGTCTGCTCTCGCAGAAGGTGGCCGTCGACTCGAACCCCGCCACCCTCGTTCGCCTGGATTCGGCAATCCTCGCGCGCGCGGACATGACGACCCGCCTCGTCGATACGGCGGGGTTCATCGTCATCGGAGCCAATCCGCAAGGACGCGAGGTCGCGGCGCGAGGCAGCGCGCCGGCGTACGTCCTCCAGATGTATGACCCGATCATCCTGTTCGACTGGTGGGCCGTGACCACCGACGGGTCCATCGCGATGGTGCGCGGCCTCGACTACCACATCGACTGGATCAACGCGGACGGAAGCCGGTCGTCGACCCCGCGGATGGCGCACGACTGGAAGCGCCTGACCGACAGCGCCAAAGTCGCGATCATCGATTCGGGAAAACACATCACCGACTCGGTGCAGCGCGTACGCAAGTATACGGATTCGGTGGCGCGCGCCAGGACCCACGACCAGAGCCCGCCGCCCGAGAAGGTCGTGATGCAGTTTGTCGACCCGTCGGACTTGCCGGACTACATGCCGCCGTTCGTTCCCGGTGGCGTGGTGGCGGACGCCGATAACAATGTGTGGATTCGCGAAGGCGCGAGCTACGCGATGAACCCGCCGGCCGTCTATGACATCGTCAACCGGCAGGGCAGGGTCATCGACCGGGTGCAACTGCCGCCCGGTCTTCTAATTGGGGGTTTCGGCCATGGCGCGGTGTTCCTCACGTCGAACGAGGGCTGGGGAACGGTGATTGTGAAGTATCGAATTCGATAAGCGTGCCGCGGCACAAGCGCCCTCGTTTCGGGTATGGCAAGTGACCGCGCAAACCCGGTGCCTCCGATTCGCAGGCTCGAGTTCGCCCAATGGATAGCGGGTCAGGTTCCAAGCTGGCCCGCCACCCGCCCAGTGTCATACCTTTACTCATGACATCCACCCGAGCCGCTCCTCGAATCGGCCGCGCCGAACGCCCGGCGTGGGTCGTGGCCGAATACGAACGAATTGGACGGGAGCGGGAGCAGGCGAGTCGCGAGGCCGACCGGATGTACCTCCGGGAACTCGTTCGTGCCTGCGCGCAGATGCTCGGCTGGACGGCGATCGGGCTCGTCATCGCGGCGTTTGCGTTTCACGCCGGCGACCATGCCACAGGGATGATCTTTCTGTACAGCGGAATGATCGTCAACTGGGGCGGCGTCCTGTGGACAATCGTCAGCGCGTATCGACGCGGCGAGGCGCGGGGCGACTGGTAAGAACGTGACCTCATCGAGGAGGCACCCGCTGCTCGCGCGGATCCATGCGACACTGGCCGTCCTGGTCCTCGCGTCGAGCGCCGCCGCTCAGAACACCGTCCTGCCCCGGATCCGACCGCTCGGTCCAATCGTGGCGACGGCGGCGGATTCATTCCTGGTGATCTTCGGCCTCCTGCCGCTCTCCAGCGGTAGGGTCATCGTGAACGATCTCGGTCGGCGCCAAGTCGCGTTGTTCGATTCAACACTCCGTGAGTCGAGACCGCTGATCGACAACACGGGGTCGGCGCCGCGACGGTACACCGGGCTGCTGACGGGTCCCTATCGCGGCACCGGCGACTCGACCGTGCTCTACGACGCGAGCGCTCAAGCAATGCTGGTGCTCGACGCCAGCGGGACGATCGCGCGCGTGACCGCCCCACCGTTCGCGGTTGTACCGATTGCTCCGGCAGGCGACGGGCGCGGCCATCTGGTTTTCGCGCTGAACGCACCCGATGCGGCAATGCCCGACTCCGCGCTGGGTGCCGGCGGCCGTCCGATTGTCGATTCGCTGCTGCTGATTCGAGCCGATTTGACCACGCGCCGGACCGACACAATCGCAAAGGTTGCGGAGGCGGCGCGCTACATCGGTGCGCCTGGTGTCGACTCCTGCGGGATCGCCTTCTTCCGAACGCGAATCAATCCACTGCCGTCGGCCGACGGCTGGGCGGTGCTGTCCAACGGCACCGTGGCTGTGGTCCGCGCACGCGACCTGCACATCGACTGGATCGGACTCGATGGCACGACGTCCGCCTCGCCGAAGCTCCCGCACGAGTGGCACCGGCTCACCGACAGCGACAAGGTAGCGCTGGTGGATTCACTGAAGACCCGTCCCGCGATCGGGCCGGCCGCGCCCCTGGCCCTGATGGACCCGCGTATACCGCCGGCGTGCCGGACAGCCAACATCGCCGCGCGCATGCCCGATTTCCCCGAGCCCGCGAACCTCGCCGACTATGCGGCGCCTTTTCCGGTCACTGGGGGCGTGTTCGCGGACGCTGATGACGACCTCTGGATTCAGACGGACGCGAATCCCTCGGGCGGGGTCGGCCCCGTCTATCTCGTCGTCGACACAGGGGGCGCGGTGATCGATCGGGTGCAGATCCCCGGCGGGACGACCATCGCGGGGTTTGCTCCCGGCATCGTCTTCTTGAAGGGACGAACGGGCGGAGCGACGCGTCTCGTGGAGGCCCGCATTCGATGATTGATCATTCGCATGTGCGCTCGTCCAAACGCGGTCGTTCCCGCGCATCGATGGCCGAAATATGGGCTCGACCGGCACACCGTTGAAGTCGGGCGAGTGACCATGGAACTGGTGCGGCCAGCGGAGGAACATCTGGCGAGCTACCGCGACGCGCTCGTGCGCGGCTGGGCGCCCGATACGAAGCGCCCCACCTCCGGCGCGGAGGAACTCGCGCGCATCGAGACGGATCCGGCGGCGTTCCTCGCGCTACAGGACGACCGGGAGGGCAAGGCGCCTCCCATCACGCTGCCCGACGGATCGACGGCCCCTCGCCTCCCCGGCGTTCGCCTCTGGATGTGGGACGGCGCGTTCTGCGGCAGCATCGGATTTCGTTGGCAGCCCGGCACCACCGCGCTGCCGCCGTATTGCCTCGGCCACATCGGCTACGGCGTCGTGCCGTGGAAACGGCGGCTCGGCTACGCGACCCGCGCGCTCGGCCTCATGCTCCCGTTCGCGCGGGAATTCGGCCTCCCGTTCGTCGAGATCACGACGGACGCGTCCAACACCGCGTCCCAGCGGGTGATCGCCCGCAACGGCGGCGTGCTCGTCGAGGCCTTCACGAAGCCGGCCGCCCACGGCGGGGGAGACGGGCTGCGGTTTCGCATTCACTTCTCGTAAACCTGCCGCGGCAACCCTCAACCTGAGACGTTGACGTGGACAGCATCGAGGACGCCCCCGCCGCGTCCGGCGTGACGCGCGTCAGTACTCGACGCTCACGCCCCGGCGCACGAGGTCCGTGAAGGTCTCGGCCGAGACGAACGGCTTGCCTTCGGGCGTCATCGCCACGACGTGGGTTTCGGAGCTCCCGTCGGGGAAGTTCGTCGCGAAGGTCATGTGATGCGTGCCGGTCACATACTGCACCGTGGTCGTGGCCACGAGAGAGTCGTGTTCGTACGTCTGCAGCGTCATGGTGCGCAGACTGTCGTCGGCGACGACGGACTTGCGGACGGTCGTGGCACTGTCCAACCGCATCGTGCTGGACATCTGCACCGGATTGGTGCCGGTCCAGAACTCGACGGTGTTGAGCACGACGGCATCGATGAACGACGCGGCGCTGTACACGGGGATGATGTTGAGTCCGAGGAAGACCAGCTCCCTGACGACCTTGTCATCGGAGGCGCTCTTGTTGAACCCGTAAAGTTTGCGCGTGAGGTTGAAGCTGCCGAAGCATCCCGTCGAGCCGAGGACGGCGGCGGACGCGAACGCGAGGACGGCAGCGCGGCGAATGGGGGTAAGTCGCATGCGATCTCCTGGTACGGGTTGACGCCGGCCCTGGCGCGCCGTGATGGCCGGCGGGTGTGCGTAATCATGCAGGGATCGGATCGCGGACGCGAGGGCCGGCCCCGGGCGAACGGCGCTACGTTTGGGCCATGGCCCTCACGTCCACGATGTACACGTTCGACGTCGCGCTCAGCGACGTCGAACGCGGCGTTTACGAATCGCTCGTGATCAAGGCCGCCTGTCACCCGTCGGAGACCGAGGAGTACCTCGCGACCCGCGTGTTGGCCTACGGCCTCGAATACACCGAGGGGATCGCCTTCTCCAAGGGACTGAGCGAACCCGACGCGCCCGCGATCAGCGTGCGCGACCTCACGGGCGCGCTCCGGGCGTGGATCGAGGTGGGAGCGCCCGACGCGGCTCGCCTGCACAAGGCAAGCAAAGCGTCGCCGCGAGTGGCGGTGTACACGCACAAGGACCCGCGCCTCTTCCTCCGCGCGCTCGAAGGCCGGCGGATCCATCGCGCCGAGTCGCTCGAACTCTACGCGATCGATCGGGCCCTGCTGGCCGAGGTGGTCGCCCGCCTGGACCGTCGCGTGGCGTTCGCGCTGACGGTGACCGGCGGCCAGCTGTTTCTCGACTTCGACGGCGACAGCGTGAACGGATCTGTGGAACGCCTCTCGCTGGCGTAACCCGCCGCCGGCGACGCCGCTCGCACGGGCATAGGCGGACGTCGACTGGCGCGCCTGGTTGCGTCGCGCGCGGCCGCGCCCCATACTGGGTCGGCGCGACCGACGATCGCATTGCCCGCGTTGCGTGTCGCGCTGCTTGCAGATGCAGCCACGCCGAAGCCACCCAGGGTCAGTCACGCCGCTCGAGGCGTACGTGATCGCCGCAATGACGTTCCCGCTCGTGGCCTGTGTGGCCGACCGGGTGGTCGCGCCGGGGACGACGCCCGTCTGGTCGGCGATCCCGGGCGGCGCGATCCCGATCGAGCAATTCGATGTGCTGCGCTTGCCCACCTACGACGGCGGCGGCGAGACCGTTCATCCCACGTACATCGGGCCGACCTCGCGATGGCCGACGTCGACGCACTACCTGTTTGTCACGCCGTACCCGCGGGGCGCGACGGCCGTCGAGAACCCGTCGGTGTTCGCCGGCGTCGACGGCGCGACCTGGGACACGCTGCCGCAGGCGCCCAACCCGCTGGTCCATCCGTCGGCCCACGGATACCTCTCGGACCCGGAGGCGGTGTACGAGCCCGATCGGAACGAAATCTATCTCTACTATCGCGAAGTCACGGATTCGAACATCATTCGGATGATCTCATCACGAGACGCCGTTCGATGGAGCCAGCCCATCGTCGTCGTCGCCGGACCGGGACAGACCGTTGTGTCGCCGGCGGTGGTCCGGAAGGGGCCGGGAAACTGGCTGATGTGGACCGTCAACGCCGGGCGCCAAGGGTGCGCCGCCACCACCACGAAGATCGACCTGCGCCGATCGACGGACGGCGTGAATTGGTCGGCGCCGCAGAACGTCTCGCTCACGCAGCCGGGGACCTGGCCGTGGCATCTGGACGTCAAATGGATCCCGAGCCGGTTCCAGTACTGGGCGATCTACGACGGCAAGCGGCCGGGCGACTGTGCGACGGATGTGCTCTACATGGCCACCAGCCCGGACGGGGTCACGTGGACCACGTACCCGACGCCCGTGCTCACGGCCGGAGCGACGCCGGCGCTCGAGGACATCGTGTACCGGTCGACGTTCGCCTTCGACGCGGCGGACGACGTCATCACATTCTGGTATTCCGGAGCGCGGTACGACGGTGCGGGGTATACCTGGAGCACGGTCATGCAGCGTCGCCCGCGCGGCGAAGTCTTTGCCCAGATCGCGGAGCCGCACGCGGG
>Ga0335085_10005889_pt1 | contig 19529 bp, 20 predicted proteins | sample Lox_Sample_45_FD_206712 | JGI IMG/M metagenome (GOLD analysis project Ga0335085, IMG submission 206712) | Soil microbial communities from Loxahatchee National Wildlife Refuge, Florida, United States - Lox_Sample_4.5 | ecosystem: Environmental > Terrestrial > Soil > Wetlands | place: USA...
TGTAGACGATGAGCGCGTTCCGGAAGAGGTTGTCGTTGACCGCGCTCAGGAACTGCGTGACGAAGAGCGGCAGCAGCCGGCGGCTCGCGAGGAGATGAAGCTGGGTCGTGGCCATCGGCGGACTCCCTGGGAATGAGCTTGAATCAAGAGGCGAAAACGCGCCAGCAGGCATCCGCGAGTTCGCGTGCGAGCGGCAGCATGGGGCCGGGAAGGCGCCCGTAGACCTTGAATGTCGCGGGCTGGAGGATGAGGCCCATGACCCAGGCGGCCGCAAGATCGGGGTCGCGCCTTGCGATTTCTCCGGTCGCCATGCCCTCCGCCACGACCTTGCGCACGACGTCGACGGGCGAGGCGTGGTCCGGATCGAGCCGCCGCATCGAATGATGCTGCACGAGCAGCAGGAATTGGAAGCGCACGGGGTCGGCGTCGAAGACGCCAGCGCACTCCTCGATCATCGCCCGGAGCTTCGCCCGCGTGCCGCGCTGAGCGCTCTGGACCGCGTCGAGACGCTCCGCGAAGGCCCCGTAATGGCGCTGGAAGAGCGCGAGGATCAGCGCATCTCGCCCCTCGTAATGCCGATAGAGCGCCCCCTCCGCCACCCCCGCGGCCTCCGCTATGTCCCGGATCGTGGTCTCGGCAACGCCCTGAACCACGAACAATTCCATGGCCTTACGCTCGATCCTCTCGCGGGTAGACGTGCCGTCGCGCATTTGTGAAATACCTAATGAGTGATTGTTCACTCACGTATAACGCCGAGTGCGCTGTCCGTCAAGCCGGGATGTCAGCGGACGGAAATCGGGATGCGGATGTCAATCACGGAGGCAACCGGCTTGCCGCCTTCGAGCTTCGGGAGGAACCGCCATTTTCGGAGTGCCTCGAGGAGCAGACGGTTGAAGGCCGCGTCCGGGGTGGGGTTTACGAGCTCGACCTCTGCGCTGCCATTGGCGGCGACCGTAAAACGCGCGACCGCGACCAATTCGATCGCGTGACGGCGGAGCGCCTCGGGAATCTCCGGGAGCGGCTGATAAACGGCGCGCGCGCCCGCGGTATTAACCGCTGATGGGGCCACCGGCGCGAGCTGCGGAGCGGGCGTCTCTGCCGGGGGCGATATTGCAGGCGGGCTCTGCGCGGGCCGCATCTGCCGGAGAGGCCGCGGCGGCAGCGGCTTCGGAGGCGGTTGCCGAGGGGGCGGCTCGGGCGCCGCCTGCGACGGCGGCGTTGGATCGGGCTCGACTTGCGGAGGCGGGGGCGGTGGTTCCGGCGGGGGCGCCTTCGATTGCGGCTCGGCCGGGAGCGGAGCCTCGGACTGCGGCGGTTCCGAAGCCGTCGCCGCCGCCGTTGGCGGCAGCTCGACCACCTGAACCTCGAGCGGCGGCGACGCCACCGGTACGTCCGGCCTGCTCATGAGCAGGCTCAGGAAACCCGCGACTGCCGCAAGCGAGATCAGGGCTGAGACCGGCACGAGCCAGGGCAGGCGTCTCCAGGGATTGTCGCGGTGGGCCCGGCGGGCGGGCACGGCTCCTACTCGCGCTTGATCGCAAAAAGAAAGTGGGTGGCGCCGGCCTCGCGCGCGCGCAGCATCGCCTGCACCACCGTGCCGTTGGGGGCATCGCTGTCGGCGTTGACGACGACGCTCGCCTCGGGTCCCGCGAGCATCGCCCGCAAGGCAGGCGCCAGCGTCTCCAGCGTGACGGCGGTCTCGTTGAGCGAGAGTCCGCCCTCTCGCGTCACGGTGAGCGTCACGGGCTTCACCGGTGGCAGCGGCACGGCGCTCCCCTTGGGGAGATCGACAGCAAGGGAGTGCAGGTTCTGCATCGCGAGCGAGGCCAGCATGAAGGTCGCGAGCAGGAAGAACATCACGTCGATCATGGGGATGATCTCAATGCGGCCGCGCCTGCGGCTGCGGGCCGGGCGGAGTCTCACGGCCTGCCCTCGCCAAGGTCGAGACGGATGTGGTCGATGAGGCGGGTTCCGAGCCGGTCCATCTCGTCCATGATCTGCGCTTGGCGCGCCGAGAAGAAATTGAAGGCGAAGAGCGCCAGGAGGGCTATGAAGAGCCCGACCGCCGTCGCGATCAGCGCTTCCGCAACACCGCCGGTGACGCCGATGGGATCGACGAGGCCCTGGTTCCCGAAGAGCTTGAAGGCCCGAATCATGCCGGCGATGGTGCCGAGGAGCCCGAGGAGGGGAGCGGCCGTCACGATGGTCTCGAGCACCCAGAGCCAGCGCCCGAGCGATCTCTCGACGAGGCTCGCCTCGTCGGCAGCGCGCGATTCGACCCACCATGCCGGGCGCTCCCGGTTCTCCAGGATGATCGCGAAAAAAGCGCGGAAGTAGTTTCTCGAATCGAGCGCGCCAAGCCGCCGCTCAAGAACCGCCCAATCGAAGCCGTAGGTCTCCACGAGCTCGGCGAGGTCCACGGGTAGCCGCGTCCGTCGCAACAGTACATAGGCCTTCTCGAGCGTCACCGACGCCGCCAGCACCAGGAGCGCCAGCAACGGATAGACGGCGACGCCGCCGAGCTCGAGGGTTGCGACGAGATCGCCGAGTGTGCGCATGACCCGCCTAGAACGCCTTCCTGATCGCTCCGAATAGGGCGCGTCTCGGACCGAATTGAGGCGCAAAGACGCCGATCCCGCTGCCGGAGCGGATCTGATAGACCTTGTCGAACAAGTTGCTCAGGTTGAGACTCAGATCGATCGGGCCGCCCGCCGCGTGCTCGAAGCGATGCGAGACACCCAAGTTAACCTGCACGTAAGGCCGCACCGTCCCGCCGTTGGGCGCAACGACATTGTCCTGGCGCAGGCCGGACCCATAGACAAAGTTGCCGCTGAATTGCGTACCCTCCCAGGTGTATGCGATGCCGCCCGAGGCGGTGATCCACTGATTGTGATCGGTGTAGATGTAGTTGTTCGCGATGAAGGCGAGGTCGTCCGGAGAGAAATTGAACTGTTGCGAGACAACTCGGCTCGCGCGCTCTCGGCCGACGGCCAGATTGCCGTAGGCGGACCAACTGCCCATGTTGTAGGTGCCAAAGACCTCGACTCCGTAGACGTTGGCCTGCCCGTAGTTGAAGACCGAGAGGATGATGGGCGCGCCAAATTGGCCCTCGTCAATGAGGTCCCGCGCGATCTTGTAAAAGAAGTCGGCTCCGAGCTTCAGCCCGGGCAGGAACACGTGCTCTGCTCCGACATCGAAGTAGTGCGACGTTTCCGGGAGGATCGGGCCGTCAAGCGGCGGCGAAGCCGCGGTGTAGCCGGCTGGAAAGCCGGTCGTGCCCGCGAACTTGTTGACGGAAATGCCCGAAATCAACTCCAGCGCCGGCGGCGTGAAATAACGCGAATAGCCGGCGTGGAGGGTCGTGTCGGGGTCCGGCCTCCAGACGGCGTTGATGCGCGGGCTAAGTTGATTTGCGTTGGTGAAGGCCTGGAGCCAGTCGAAGCGTGCGCCATAATTGATCGTCACGGTCGGCAGCACTCGCCATTCGTCCTGCAGATAAAGGCCGTAGATGAAGCTGGTCTTGCCGCCGTTGTCGACGATGGAAAGCGGCGTCGTGCCGACGCTGGAGCAATCCGGAGTGATGCAGGGGAAGACCTGCGATGTGGTATCCGAGATGGCGCGCTCCGCTTGGAAGACGCCGCCGTAGCGCAGCGTATGCTCGCTCGCGACACGATAAGTGGCGTCGGTCTGCACGCCTTGGGCAAAATCCTTCCGGGTCGCGTGCTGGGCGATGCCATTGAACATGAGATCGCCGATCACGCCCGGGGAAAAGGCGAGTCGGCTGTAGCGTGCGAACGCGGAGACTTGGAAGTCGTAGCTCGCCGTCGATTTCAGATAGGAGACCGCGGCATAGTCGTTCGTCTCGCTCTGATTTTCATTGAGCCGCGTGGAGTCGAAGGCGGTCTGGCTGCCGAATTGGAAGCTCGGCGTCAGCCCGGGACTGTTGGGAATCTGGAAGGCAGCCTGATACATGCCCAAGGTGAGCGCGATCTTGCTGGTGGCATCGAGGATGTTCTCGAAGTAGGCAAACCCATGTCCCTGCCGCGTGAAATCGTGGATGGGATTGTAGGACGACGTGGGATTCTCGATGCCGATGTTGTTCTGGAGGTAGTCGCCGACGACGTAATAGCTGAAGCCACCGATAGTTCCCCCGTATTCCGCGCTCGGCTCCAGCCAGCCATGGTTGCCGCCGTAGATTCCGGCCGAGCCACCCCGCGCGAAGGCGCCGCTCTTGGTAGTGATATCGACGATGCCGGTCGTATAGAGCCCATATTGCGCGGGCAGCGAGCCCGTTATGACGTCGATCGAAGTGGCGAAGCGCGAGGTCAGGCTCTGCCCGAAGAGGCTGATCCCTTCCGGCAGGATCAACCCGTTGATGCGGTATTGAACGTTGGCATGATCGTTGCGGACGTGGATTTGACCGAACGAGTCCTGACTGACGCCCGGCGCCTGCAGCAGCGTCTGATTGAGCGGGATGTTGTTGCCGCCGGGTTGGGCCGCAATCGCTTGATCGCTTAGGGTATAGGTCGTGGCGCCGATGCGCGGCTCGATGCTGGCCCGGGCCGCGACGAGTTGCTTCGCGATCACGCTGAGGTCGAGGGCCTGCTTGGCGGCAAGCGTGAGATCGGCGCCGGCGCCGCTTGCGGCATCGAGAGTCACGACGGCGGTCGCGGTCTCGTAGCCCTCCCTCTCCGCGACAACGGAATAGACGCCGGGTGCCACGCCCGCAAAGCGGTAGCGGCCGTCGGGCCCGGCGGTCGAGCGCGCGGCGACGCGGCCATCGGGCGCCTCGAGACGAAGCGCCGCTCCAGCGAGCGGCCGCTCCAGCGCATCTCTCGCCATGCCCTCGATGACGCCCGCAGGCGGCGCCCCCCGCGCGGCACTCGCGACCGCACACCACACGAGCAGCATCAATCCCGCCATCGAGCCGAAACGCCTGATCGCCGCATTCATCCCACCGCCCCCGAATGCGCAAGGTTCTGCGGGCCAGATGATATGTTATATCATTTCAATTCGCAAATGGTTGGATCGTCGGCCGATCAGCGCGCGACCGTTACATCATCCGCTCGATCCTTATGCGCTCTCCAGTTGTGCGATCACATTTGCTTCAGCCGCATTGGCTCGCTCTCGCCCGAATGGTATAGCCATCCTCCCATGCGCAGGGGTGTCGCTGCTGCGGCCGCGTTGATGCTTTCGGCGATGCCCGCCGCGGCGCATCCGCACGTCTTCATCGACTACGCGGTGGTGCTGCAGTTCGATGGGGGCGCGCTCAAGTCAGTGCGGATGACCTGGACCTTCGACGAGATGTACAGCTCCATGCTGTTCCAGGACTACACGAGCCATCCCCGCGGCCCGCTCAGCGCGGCCGACGTGAGCCAGCTCCGCAAGGGGGCCTTCGAGGACACCGCCGACTATCACTACTTCGTCGACGTAACGCTCAACGGCAAGCCGGTCGAGGTGAAGAAGGTCACGGACTTCGCGGCCAAATTCGAGCGGCACCGCATGACCTATTCCTTCACGGTGCCGATCCCCGATGCTCCCGCCTCCGGCAAGAGTGCGCTCGAGATCGCGGCCTTCGACAACGAGTTCTACATCGACTTCGAGCTCGTCGATAAGGACGCGGTCGGCTTCGAGAATTCCGAGGGCCTCGGCGTCTCCTGCGCGCCCAAGAAAGCGCGGAAGGACACGCCCGTGATCGGCGCCGTCGATACAATCGTCATGGCCTGCAATTGGGGACAGGCCAGCTGAGGAGCCGGGAATGACAGCCTTGCGGGCCCTCATCGTCGCGTTGCTGCTTGCGCTCGCGCTCGCTCCCGCGGCGTCGGCCGATTCGATCACGGGCCGCGGCGCCCCGCCCGAGAGCGCAGGCGCGAGCCTCCCCTTCGCCAACGGCTTCATGATGCGGCTTGCGGCCGCGCAAAAGCGCCTCAACGACACCATCTCCGCGGAATTCCGCAGCGTGCGCGACGGCGGTTCGCGCATGGCGATCCTCGTGATCCTCGGCCTCTCCTTTCTTTACGGTGCGCTTCATGCGGTTGGGCCGGGCCACGGCAAGGCCGTGGTCGCCTCCTATTTCGTCGCAAACCGCGCACGCTGGACCGCGGGGATCGTCATGGGAAGCATGATCTCGCTCATCCAGGGTGTCTCAGCCATCGCGATGGTCGGCCTCCTCGCGATCCTCCTGCAATGGCGCCAATTCGAGGTATTGAACCGCGCCGCTTCCGTCGAATTCGTGAGCTACGCGCTGATCGCGCTCCTGGGCGCGGTAATGCTTTTCCGCGCCCTCACCGGGCGGGGCCATCATCACGATCACGAGCATCACGAGCACTCTCCTCATCCCCCTCTCCCCTCCGGGGAGAGGGGGAAGGGAAGCACACACCGCCTCGATCTCAAGCTCGTGATCGCCGCGGGCCTCACGCCTTGCGCCAGCGCCATCATCATCCTGCTCTTCGCGCTCGCGAACGACGCGCTCGGTGTGGGGATCGCGGCGGTCGCGGTGCTCTCGCTGGGGATGGCGCTCACGGTCTCGACGATCGGCGTCGCGAGCGTCCTCGGACGCCACACCTTGCTGCGAGTTCTCGACGCCGTCGGCGTCAAGAGCCACCGCTTCGAGCAGAGCCTCGCCGCGGTCGGCGCCTTCTGCATCGTCGCGGTCTCGAGCCTCCTCATGCTCGGCGCCTGGTACCGGATCTGACCGTTCCGCCTTCCCATCGGACCACACGTTATAGTATAACGTTGCGCACTTTCCGGGAGGTGGACCCATGCGCATTCTCTTCACCCTTCTCGCCCTCGGCCTCGGCATTGCCTCCGCACGGGCGGAGCCCATTGCGATCATCGCCGCCGAGAATTTCTATGGCGACCTCGCGATGCAGATCGGCGGTCCGGACGTGACCGTCACGAGCATCCTCACCAATCCCGACCAGGACCCGCATCTCTTCGAGGCGAGCGCCTCGACCGCGCGAGCCATTGCGGCGGCGCGCGTCGTGATCCTCAACGGCGCCGACTACGATCCCTGGATGGAGAAACTGCTCTCGGCCTCGAAGTCGCCGGGGCGCGAGGTGATCGAGGCGGCAAGGCTCCTGCACAAGAAGGCGGGCGACAATCCGCATCTCTGGTACGATCCCGCGACCATGCCCGCCGTCGCCAAGGCGCTCGCCGCAACGCTCGTGAAGCTCGACCCCGCCCATCGCGCGGATTACGAGCAGCGCCTCTCCGCCTTCCTCGCTTCGCTGCAGCCCCTGCAGGCGAAGATCGCGGCGATGCGCAAGCAATATGCAGGCACGCCCGTCACCGCGACCGAGCCGGTCTTCGGCTATATGGCGGCGGCGTTGGGCTTGAAGATGCGGAACGAGCGCTTTCAGCTCGCAGTGCAGAACGATACCGAGCCCAGCCCCTCGCAGATCGCGGCCTTCCAGAAGGACTTGAAGATACATGCGGTCAAGGTGCTGCTCTACAACAGCCAGACCGAGGAGGAGCTCACCAAGAAGATGCGCGAGCTCGCGCAGCAAGCTGGCATTCCCGTGGTCGGCGTGAGCGAGACGGCGCCGCCCGGCACCAAATACCAGGATTGGATGCTGAAGCAATTGAATGCGCTCGATGGCGCACTCGGCGGCAAGGGCTCGTGAGCGCGATCGAGCTCCAGCATGTCACTCTGACGAGGGGCGAGCGGGTCGTCCTCTCCTGCGTCGATGCCGCTATCAACGAGGGCGAGTTCGTGGGCGTCTTCGGGCCGAACGGCTCGGGGAAGACCACGCTGCTCCAGGCGATCCTCGGTGTGCTCCGCCCCCGGCAGGGCGAGATCCGCGTCTTCGGCGCCCGTGCGGGCAGTGGCGATGCGCAGGCGGGGTACCTGCCGCAGAAGCGGAGCACGCTCGGCGATCTCCGGCTGCGCGGCCGGGATTTCGTCGCGAGCGCCTATAACGGCGAGCGCTGGGGTCTGCCAATCCTCGGCGCCGAGGGCCGCGCTGCCGTCCTCTGGGCGCTCGAGATGGTGGAGGCGGCGGAGCTCGCGGAGCGGCCGCTTGCGGAGCTCTCCGGCGGCGAGCAGCAGCGACTCCTCCTGGCGCAGGCGCTCCTGGGGAAGCCGCGCCTTCTTCTCCTTGACGAGCCCCTGATCTCGCTCGATCCCCGCTACCAGCAGACGGTGGTCGATCTCGTGAAGCGCGTGCAGCGCGCGCTCGGCATGACCGTTCTCTTCACCGCGCACGAGCTCAACCCGCTTCTCGGCGCGATGGATCGCGTGCTTTACCTCGGCGGCGGACAAGCGGCGCTCGGCTCTGTCGATGCCGTCATGACCTCCGAGGTATTGTCGCGGCTCTACCGGGCGCCCATTGAGGTGCTCCGCGTCGACGGGCGCATCATCGTGGTGTCCGCTCAGGGCGCGGTGGAGGCGGAAGCACACCGCCACGATCACGATGCTTGAGTACGATTTCATGCAGACCGCCTTCGCCGCTGGCACGGTGGTGGCGATCGTCGCGGGCGCGGTCGGGTATTTCCTGGTCCTGCGCAACCTCACTTTCGCGGGCCACGCGCTCTCGCATGTGGGCTTCGCGGGCGCGACCGGCGCGCTGCTGGTGGGGATGTCGCCCTTCTGGGGTCTGCTCCTCTTCACGCTTGCCGCCAGCGCCGCGATGGGCCTCCTCGGAGAGCGACTGCGCGGGCGCGACGTCGCGGTGGGCGTGATCCTCTCGATGTCGCTGGGATTGGGCGTCCTCTTCCTCAGCCTCTACACCGCCTATGCGACGCAGGCGACGGCGCTCCTCTTCGGCAACGTCCTCGGCGTGAGCCGCGACAGCCTTCTCAGTCTCGCGGCGCTCGGCGTCGTCAGTCTGGTTGCGCTCGCAGCTATCTCGCGCCCGCTTCTCTTCGCGACGCTCGATCCCGAGCTCGCGGAGGCCAAGGGCGTGTCGCTCCGCCTCGTTTCCGTGCTCTTCCTGCTGATCGTCGGCATTGCGGTCGCAGAGGCGGTGCAGATCGTGGGCATCCTCTTGGTCTTCGCGCTGATGGTGGGGCCCGCGGCGGCGGCGCTTCGGCTCGCCTCCGGACTCAAGACGGGCGTGCTGCTCTCGGTCTTCCTGGCGATGATGGAGACCTGGGCGGGGATTATGCTTTCCTACGTCACGGACTGGCCGCCCACCTTCTGGATCACCATGCTGGGCTCGGCCGTCTATCTCCTGAGCCTGCTCGCCCCCCGCGCCGCGCCAAAGGCCGCGCATCCCGCTCACAGTCACGTGCATGCCGTCGATGCGGATTGACCGCGCGCCCGCCGCTCCCTTACTGTCGCGGGCGATGGCTCCCCTCGGGGATTAAAAGGGAACGCGGTGAGATCCAAGCCGCGGCTGCCCCCGCAACTGTGAGCGGCGAGTCGAGCGCCAGCGCGCCACTGGGCAACCGGGAAGGCGGCGCTCGACGAGGACCCGCAAGCCAGGAGACCTGCCATCGCGCGCGGTCACGCGCGGGGACGCCGGGCGGGGTGCACCGGCGGGGACCGACGCGTCCGACGGGCGCGGCACGGTTCTTGCCTCGCGGGTGACGTGAGCGAGCGTCAACCGCGAGGTCCACATGATTTCGACCGATTCCCCCACTCCCTCCCAGAGCAACGCCGTCGAGGCGCCGAGCCGCACATGATCGGCACGATCATCGCGACCGCATTTGGAGACATGGGTGGCAACATGAAGCTGAAGATCATCGGCATTTACGCGTTTCTTGCAGCGGCGAACGTCGTCGCCTGGCTCTGGGCGCTCGTCGCGTTCCACGGCCATCCCGTGCTGCTGGGGACCGCGTTCCTCGCATACAGCTTCGGGCTCAGGCACGCCGTCGACGCCGACCACATCGCCGCCATCGACAACGTCACGCGCAAGCTGATGCAGGAGGGCAAGAAACCGGCCGCGGTCGGGTTTTTCTTCTCGCTGGGACATTCGAGCATCGTCGTGCTGGCATCGCTCGCCGTCGCGGTGACGGCCTCGGCGCTTGAAGGGCGCTTCAGCGACTGGAAGGATATCGGCGGGCTTATCGGAACCAGCGTCTCCGCGCTTTTTCTATTCGCGGTCGCCTTCGCGAATATCCTCATCTTCTTCTCGGTCTATCGCAGCTTCCGGCGCGTGCGCCGCGGCGGTCCCTTCGTCGAGGAGGAGCTCGATGTCTTTCTTGCGAAGCGCGGCTTGCTCGGTCGTCTCTTTCGGCCGGTCTTCCGATTGATCGGCAAGAGCTGGCACATGTTCCTGCTGGGCCTTCTCTTCGGCCTCGGCTTCGACACCGCGACCGAGGTGGCGCTCCTCGGCATCTCCGGGGCGGAGGCCGCGAAGGGGCTCTCGGTCTGGTCGATCATGGTGTTTCCTGCGCTCTTCACCGCGGGGATGTCGCTCGTCGACACGACCGACAGTGTGCTCATGGTGGGCGCCTATGGCTGGGCCTTCGTGAAGCCGATCCGCAAGCTCTACTACAACATGACGATCACGCTCGTTTCCGTGCTGGTGGCGATCCTCGTGGGCGGCGTCGAGGCGCTGGGCCTCGTTGCGGACAAGCTCGAGCTCGGGGGCTGGTTCTGGGAGGGTGTCGCCGCGCTCAACGAGAATTTTGGCAGCCTCGGCTATCTCATCATCGCGATCTTCGCCGGAAGTTGGCTCGTCTCGATGGCGATCTATCGCCTGCGCGGCTACGACGCGATCGACCCTGCCACCCCCTGATGCGGCAGCGTGCCGCAGGCGTTTCCGCGCATAGGTGCTCGGTGCGGGCGGTCCTTTATTCGCCCCTCGCGCCGCGAGGGAGAGTGGTAAACTTCCGGCGTATTCCGCGCGCATGGGCCGGCGCCGCCCCGTCTGCTACGAACGGGTAGGTCCGCGCCCATATCGAGTAGGAGCACGAGCGATGCGGCGTTCCCGCGGACCATCGGCATGACTCGACGTTCCCGCGTGCTCTTCGCCTTCGGCGCCGTGCTGCTGATCCTTGGCGCCGTGGGCGCCGGGCTTTACGTGCAGTCGTGGCTCGAGCCCTCCGCTTTGGGTGGGCGCGTGTCTCTCGGCGGCCCCTTCACGCTGACGCGCGCGGGCGGAGTCACCGTCACCGAGAGCACCTATCGCGGCAAATGGCTGCTCGTCTATTTCGGCTACACTTATTGCCCCGATGCCTGCCCGACCGCGCTCAACGCGATCGCGGAGGCAATGGTGAAGTTGGGGCCCGCTGCCGCGAACGTCCAACCGCTCTTCATCACCGTCGACCCCGCGCGCGACACGCCCGCCGTCGTCGGCGAGTACGTCAAGGCCTTCGATCCCCGCATCGTCGGCCTCACCGGCACCGAGGGGCAGATTGCCGCAGTTGCCAAGGAATACCAAGTCTATTACAAGCGCCGCGACACCGACGGCGGGCCGTACTTGATGGACCACACCTCCCTCATCTACGTCGTCGATCCCGCGGGCAAGCTCGTGCGCTTTTTCGGTGGCAGCAGCTCGGGCGAGCGCATTGCGCAGCACCTGCTTGAGCTCATGAACCAGACTTCCTGAGAGGACGTCATGAAGCACATCGTGTTTTTGGCCCTCGCGCTCCTTGCGGTGCTTCCCGCGCACGCGCAGAAAGCCCCCTCCTCGACCCTCACTGTCGAACAAGTCTGGGCCCGCGCGACGCCCGGGGGCGCCAAGACCGGCGCGGTCTATCTCACGGTGGTCAACGGCACCGGGAGCGACGACAAGATCGTGGCGGTCTCGACGCCGGCGGCGCGCGAAGCGCAGCTCCACACCATGATCGACGACAACGGCGTCATGAAGATGCGCGAGCTCAAGAGCATCGACGTCAAGGCCGGCGCCACCGTCACGCTGAAGCCCGGCGGCATGCACGTGATGCTCATCGGCCTCGCCAAGCAGCTGAAGCCCGGCGACAGCTTCCCGCTCACGCTCGAGTTCGAGAAGGGCGGCAAGAAGGAGCTCACCGTCGCCGTCACCAAGGCCGGTGCCATGGGCATGGGCAATATGGGCGGGATGGGGAACACGCCCGGCATGGGCAATATGGACAACATGCCCGGCCACGACATGGGCTCGATGGGCGGCCACGGCATGGGCGGCAAGCAGAATTAGTATCGGGGAAAGCGGCATGGCCGACAGCACGGCACTCGAGGACGATCGCGCAGCGAGGGTCTGGCAGGGACCCGAGGGCGAGAAGCGCTTTCGTGTCGGAAGCGACGAGCACAAGCGGCTCTTCTGCCGCATGCTCCTCGACACGCACAATCCCTACAAGCCCGCGGTGATGGACTGGCCGCACCTCGAGGAGGCCGAGCGCCAGCGGCTCGTGAGCCTGCCGATCTGGGATATCGCGGTCCAGACCGAGGGCAAGGCCAAGATCCGCGTGCTCACTTATGGCGAGGGGATTGGGGACGCGCTGCTCGCGGAGGCGATCCGCCTCAACGGCTTTGAGGAGGGCCGGCACAAGGAGGTGCTCGCGAACATGGTCGAGGCCTACGGCATCACGCTCGGGCCGGAGCCGCCTTACCGGCAGCCGCGCGATGCCGAATGGGCCTTCATGGTCACGGGCTACAGCGAGTGCATCGACAGCTTCTTCGCCTTCGGCCTCTTCGAGCTCGCCAAGCGCTCCGGCTACTTTCCGCCGGAGCTCGTGGAAACCTTCGAGCCGGTGATGCAAGAGGAGGGAAGGCACATTCTCTTCTTCGTCAACTGGGCCGCCTGGCATCGCCGCAACCTGCCGTTCTGGCGAAAGCCGATCTTCGACCTGCGCCGCCTCGGCGTCTGGATCAAGCTCATCCACGAGCGCATGCAGACCGCGCGCGATGTCGGCGGCGGCGACAACTTCACCATGAGCGGCCATCAGTCCATGGGGATCGACGTCGATGCGGCGGAGCTCATGCGCATCTGTCTCGCCGAGAACGACCGCCGCCTCGGCGGCTACGACGCGCGCCTGCTCCGGCCGCGGATCGTGCCGCGCCTCGTGCGCTTCGCGCTCCGGTTCATGAAGAGCCCGAAGCCCGCGGTCTGAGTTACTCCGTCTGCCGCTGATCGAAGCCGGGTGAGCCGTCGTCGGCGGCCTCGACTCTCTCCACCGCGGTGACACGCGCGAAGGCCGGGCCGCGCCGGCATGCTGCTTCCATCTCCGCAACCACCGCGGTCTCGCCGATCAGTAGCGTCTCGACGGAGCCATCGCGGCGGTTGCGCACCCAGCCCCGGACGCCGCGCCTTTGTGCCTCGCGCTCGACGAAGGCGCGGAAGCCCACGCCCTGCACGCGACCGGAGATCGTGAGCCGGAAGGCGGCCATTGCTCACGCGAATTCCAGGATGACCTGGTCGACAGCGAGGCTGTCGCCGGGCTTGGCACAGAGCTTGCCGACCGTGGCGTCCCGCTCGGCGCGGAGCACGTTCTCCATCTTCATGGCCTCGACCACCGCCAGCTCCTCGCCGGCCTTCACGTCCTGTCCGGACTCGACCGCGATCGAGACCAGGAGCCCCGGCATCGGCGAGCGGAGCGCCCGCGAGAGATCGGGCTTCGCCTTTGCGGGCATGGCGGCCAGAAGCTCGGCCGCGCGCGGCGAGAGCACCTTCGCGGGCACGCTGACGCCGCGATAGGTCAGGCGATGGAACGCGCCCTCGCGATCGATTTGCACGATGACCGCGCGCCCGTCGACCGTGCCACGGAAGAGGGGCTCGCCGGGGCGCCAGCCGGAAACGACGGTGCGGCGCGTGCCGTCCTCGCTGACGACATAGCCTTGAGCGGCAGGCTCGACGTGGAGGAGCGCACGATCCTCGCCGAGCATCACCGCCCAATCCGTCGCCGGCGCCGCGCCGTGCCCCGGAAGCTGGCCGCCGATCCGTGCCTCGCTCTCCGCCGTCATGCGCGCGACGACTGCCGCGACTGCGCGGAGGGTCGGCGCCGCGCCCCCTGGCAGCGCCGTATGGACGTCTCCGCCCGGGAATTCCTGCGCGATGAAATTCGTGGAGAGGCGGGCCTCGACGAAGCGCGGCCGCTCCAGCAGTGCCGCGAGGAAACCGATGTTGTTCGTGACGCCGCGGATGTAGAAGGCATCGAGGGCCACGATGAGGCGGGCGCGGGCGGCTTCGCGGTCGGTGCCGCAGCCCACGGTCTTCGCGATCATGGGATCGTAGTGGATGCCGATCTCCGCGCCCTCATAGACGCCGCTGTCGACGCGGACCCCCTCGCCCTGGGGCTCTCGGTAGCGTACGAGGCGGCCGATCGACGGGAGGAAGCCGCGCGCGGGATCCTCGGCATAGACACGGGCCTCGATCGCGTGTCCCTCGAGATTAATGTCGCTCTGCTTGAAGGACAGCTTCTCGCCCGCGGCGATGCGGATCATCCACTCCACGAGGTCGAGGCCGGTCACGTATTCCGTCACGGGATGCTCGACCTGGAGCCGCGTGTTCATCTCGAGGAAATAGAAGTTGCGGCGGGTATCGACAATGAACTCGCAGGTGCCGGCGGAGCGGTAGCCCACGGCGCCAGCGAGCGCCACCGCCTGAGCGCCCATGGCGGCTCGGGTCTTGGCGTCGAGGAAGGGGCTCGGCGCCTCCTCGATCACCTTCTGATGCCGGCGCTGGATCGAGCACTCGCGCTCGCCGAGATGGAGCACGGTGCCGTGCGCGTCCGCGAGCACCTGGATCTCGATGTGCCGTGGCTCCTCCACATATTTCTCGATGAAGACGCGCTCGTCCGCGAAACTGGAGCGCGCCTCGTTCTGCGCGGAGCGAAACCCCTCCATGAGCTCGGCGTCCGTCCTCGCGATCCGCATTCCCTTGCCGCCGCCGCCCGCCGAGGCCTTGATCATCACGGGGTAGCCCACCTCGCGCGCGATCTTGCGCGCGGTCTCGGCGTCGGGGATGACGCCCAGATGCCCGGGGACGGTGGTGACGCCCGCCTTCTTTGCGAGCTTCTTCGATTCGATCTTGTCGCCCATCGCGGCGATTGCGGCAGGCGGCGGCCCGATGAAGGCGATCCCCGCTTTCTCGAGCGCCGCCGCGAACTCCGCCTTCTCCGAGAGGAATCCGTAGCCGGGATGGACAGCCTCCGCGCCGGCCTTCTTGCAGGCCTCGACGATCTTCTCGATCCGGAGATAGCTCTCCGCCAACCGCGCCCCGCCGATCGCGACCGCCTCGTCTGCCATCCGCACGTGGAGCGCGTCCGCATCCGCCTCGGAGTAGACCGCGACGGTCTTGATCCCCATCCGCCGTGCCGTCCGCACCACCCGGCACGCTATTTCCCCGCGATTTGCGATAAGGATTTTTCGGAACATCATTGCGCCTTGTTGGCTCGTTCTCGCAAAAGCTGACAGCTGCCAGCTTTCTTGGGTCCTCACAGCGGAATGTTGTCGTGCTTTTTCCACGGATTCTCCAGGCGCTTGTCGCGGAGCATGGCGAGCGCGCGGCAGAGGCGGCGGCGGGTGCCGTGGGGCATGATCACGTCGTCGATGAAGCCACGCGAGCCCGCAACGAAGGGGTTCGCAAATTTCTGCCGGTATTCCTCGGTGCGCGCCTCGAGCTTCGCGGGGTCGCCGGCGTCCGCGCGGAAGATGATCTCGACCGCGCCTTTGGGCCCCATCACCGCGATCTCCGCCGAGGGCCAGGCGTAGTTGACGTCGCCGCGAAGATGCTTCGAGCTCATGACGTCATAGGCGCCGCCATAGGCCTTGCGCGTGATCAGCGTCACCTTCGGCACCGTCGCCTCGGAAAAGGCATAGAGCAGCTTGGCACCGTGCTTGATGATGCCGCCGAACTCTTGCGCCGTCCCCGGCAAGAAGCCCGGCACGTCCACGAAGGTTACGATCGGGACGTTGAAGCAGTCGCAGAAGCGCACGAAGCGCGCGGCCTTGCGCGAGCTGTCGATGTCGAGGCAGCCCGCGAGCACCATCGGCTGGTTCGCGACGATCCCGACGGGATGACCCTCGAGGCGCAGGAAGCCCACGAGGATGTTCTTGGCGTAGCTCGGCTGCAGCTCGAAGAACTCGCTCTCGTCGGCGATCTTCTCGATGAGCTCGCGCATGTCGTAGGGCTTGTTGGGATTGAGCGGCACCAGCGTGTCAAGTGATGGCTCCTGGCGGTCCGCGGGATCGGAGGTGGGCCTCACCGGCGGCTTCTCGCGGTTGCTCGCCGGAAGGAACCCGAGGAAGCGCCGGAGCTCGATGAGCGCCTCGACGTCGTTCTCGAAGGCTAGGTCCGCGACGCCCGAGCGCGTGGTGTGCGTGACGGCGCCGCCGAGCTCCTCCTGCGTCACCGTCTCGTGCGTCACGGTTTTCACGACGTCGGGGCCGGTCACGAACATGTAGGAGCTGTCCTTCACCATGAAGATGAAGTCCGTCATCGCCGGCGAATAAACGGCACCGCCCGCGCAGGGTCCCATGATGAGCGAGACCTGCGGCACCACGCCCGAGGCGAGGACGTTGCGCTGGAACACCTCGGCATAGCCCGCGAGCGAGGCGACGCCGTCCTGGATACGCGCGCCGCCGCTGTCGTTGAGGCCGATGACGGGCGCGCCCACCTTCATCGCCTCGTCCATGATCTTGCAGATCTTCTCCGCATGCGCCTCGCTGAGGCTGCCGCCGAAAACCGTGAAGTCCTGGCTGAAGACGAAGACGAGACGGCCGTTCACCGTGCCGAAGCCCGTGACCACGCCGTCGCCGGGGATCTTCTGCTCGGCCATGCCGAAATCGTGGCTGCGGTGCTCGACGTACATGCCCCACTCCTCGAAGGAGCCGGGATCGAGCAAGAGGTCGATGCGCTCGCGCGCGGTGAGCTTGCCCTTGGCGTGCTGAGCCTCGATGCGGCGCTCGCCGCCGCCGAGCGCCGCCGCGCGCCGCTTCTCCTCGAGCTGGCGCAATATGTCCTGCATGATCGCCTGCCCCCGAAATCGGCTTGTTCTCGGGCCGAAATAGCATCAATGCCGCCGCGACGCCAGTGCGGAGGCTGGCGGTCCCGATGCTATCCCCCCTATAGTGCGGGCCGCAATGTCCGCACCTTTCACTGCCGACCTCGAGCTCCTGGCGCGCGCCGCCGTCGACCGCATCGTCGAGCGCGGCATCGACAACGATACGCCCGGAGCGCGCGCCGTCTACGCCGAGCTGGCGGCGGTCGCCACAGCACACCCGGAAGCGCCGCGGCTTCGTCTCTGGCAAGGCTGGGCCGGGTTTCGCCTAGTCTCGGGCCATGTCGAGCCGCCGGTTGCCGCAGAGGCGCGCGCGGTGATCGACGATCTCGCTGCCCTCGCCGCCGCCCATCCGGAGCAGCCGGAGCTCCGCGAGATGCTTGCACGTGCTCTCGCGCACCACGTCCACAACCGGCTGCAGGACAAGGACGCTGCTGGTGCCCGGGCAGCGCATGCGAAGCTCGTATCTCTCGCCGGGGCGCATCCGGACGAGGCAAAGCTGCACGAAGGGCTAATTTGGTCGGCGGAAGCCCTGCGGCTGAACGATATTTCTTGAACCGACAGGGCGCCAAGTCCTTTCTCGCGGCGAAGCCGTAATTGATCTTCTCATTGTCTCACTGGCTCCGTGGTGAAATTCAACCACAGAGGCGATGAGGCACAGAGAAGGATAATTGCGGCTTCGCCGCGAGAAAGGACTTGGTGCCTTGGCGCCTTGGCGATTCCCGTTTTTGACTTTTCACGCCGCCAGCAGCGCCACAAAGCGGGCGGCGACGGCGACGTCTTCCCTGATGCCCGCACGGCGCCTCGTCTGCTCGGGGTCCTCGCCCCAGCGCTCGATCTGGAAGCTCTCGTCGAGCTGCGCCGCCGCGAATGCGGCCTCGGCGTCGAGGCGGCCCTCGATGAGCGCGAGCGCCAGGACCAGCGAGCCCAGCGCCGCCGTCGCGAGATGGAGGGCGGCAAGACGATGGGTGTCGTAGGCCTCGACCGCCGCCGCAAAGGCCGCGAGCGTCGCCGCCGACTGCGGCACCGGAAGCACGCCGGAGGTGACGGCGAGCGGCGCCTTAAAGCGCTCTGCCGCCCAGTCGATGAGCGGCTGCCAGGCCGAGCGCTGACGCTCGCGCAGCTCCGAGGGCTCCTCGGCGCGATAGCAAACGAGATCGGTGCCCGCGTATTTCGCGACCTCCGCCACCACCGCTGAGCGTCGCGGCGCCACGAGATCGCGCGCTATGCTCGCAAGGCGGGTCAAGGAGAGGGTGCGGGGATCGACGCGCTCGCCCTGCACCTGCCATTCCGCCGCAATCGCCTGCGCGAGCGCGCGCGTCGGCACCGTCAGCACGAACTTCGCGGGCGTGCGCACGGGCTTGCCGTCGAGCGCCACGCCGAAGCCGTGCTCGCCTTGCGTCACCGTTGCGTGCCTGTAGAAGCGCTTCACCCGCTCACTCGTCCTCGAAGACGCCGCGGCCCTCGGACTCCTCGAAGCCCAGGAAGCGGAAAGTGTCCCGCATATGCGGCGGGAGCGGCGCGGTCACCTTGAGCACGCTTCCGTCGGGGCGCGGCAGCGTGATGCTCCGCGCGTGCAGATGGAGCTTCCGCGGCTCCGGCACGCCCTCGGGGCGCGAGGCCGCGCCGCCGTATTTGCCGTCGCCGAGGATCGGCGTCCCCAGCGCCGCGCAATGCGCCCGGAGCTGATGCGTGCGTCCCGTGACGGGCATGAGCGCCACCCAAGCGAGCCTGCCGCCGGCATAGCTCACGACGCGATAGCGCGTGACCGCGGGCTTGCCTTCCTCCTGGTCAGGCACGACGCGCTCGCCAAGCCTCCCCGGCAGCTTCGCGAGCGGGAGATCGACCTTGCCCTCGCGAGGCTTCGGCACGCCCACGGTGACGGCCCAGTAGATCTTGGCTGTAGTCTTCGCGCGGAATGCGGCGGTGAGCTCCGCCGCGGCCTGGCGCGTGCGTGCGAGCAGCAGCACGCCGCTGGTGTCGCGGTCGAGCCGATGGACGAGCCGCGGCCGCTCGGCGCTGCCGAAGCGGAGCGCGTCGAGGAGCGCGTCGAGATGCCGCTCTGTCCCGGTCCCGCCCTGCACCGCTAGCCCCGCCGGCTTGTCGAGCGCGATCAGATCGTCGTCGCGATAGAGAACCGCCCGCTGCAAGAGTTTCTCGTCCTCCGCCCCCGGCGCGAAAGTCTGCGCGGGTCCGCGCTCTGGCGCCTCGCCGAGCGGCGGCACGCGCACGGTCTGTCCCGCCTGCACCCGGTCGCTCGCCTGCGCCCGCTTGCCGTCGAGCCGCACCTGCCCCGTGCGCAGGAGCTTCTCCAGCCGCCCGTGCGTCAGCTCCGGGAAATGCCGCTTGAACCAGCGATCGAGCCGAATGTCGCCGTCCTCCGCCGCCACCGCAAGGGTGCGCACGCCGGTCATGGGTATCGCTTGGGGTATCGCATAGGCGGCGCATCCTAGCGGCCGAATCGGGAATTCTCTATCCCCGTTGCACGGGCACAGTGCCGTACCATTTCTAAGGAACGGTCCGTCTTCGCCCAAGGAGAGACGCATGCCCATCGAGCTCGACCACACGATCGTCCCGGCCCGCGACAAGGAGGCATCGGCGAGGTTCTTCGCGCGGATCTTCGGTTTGGATTATCAAGGGCCGTCTTCGCACTTCGCGGAAGT
>Ga0335085_10005891_pt1 | contig 19524 bp, 15 predicted proteins | sample Lox_Sample_45_FD_206712 | JGI IMG/M metagenome (GOLD analysis project Ga0335085, IMG submission 206712) | Soil microbial communities from Loxahatchee National Wildlife Refuge, Florida, United States - Lox_Sample_4.5 | ecosystem: Environmental > Terrestrial > Soil > Wetlands | place: USA...
GTCCGCCCCGCGGGGGGACGACCCCCCGCACCCCCCGGCACAAACATGAGTGAGGTCTATCACGCTTGACCTGCCTAATGGTAGGATTGACCCAGGTCAATGGCCCCAGATATAGGGGTTATGTCCTGGGAAGCGTTTGTTTGAGGCCACTGTCTTTGGTAAGATAAAGCACATAACGGGTGCATGGCTTCTCTCAACTTGACCTTGATAGGTCCTGGTGAGACCCTGTATCTGTTGCCCGCACGCAAGGGCGTGCGGTTCACATTGTGCCCACTCTGGTCACTCAGTGTGGAGGACCTTTCACCATGTCGAAGGCTCTATTCGGCCACGTCGGCGGTCCGGACCCGCGCATGATCTCGGAAATGCGCCGTCTCCAGCAGCGTGTTCGCGACCTGGAGGCCGAGCTTGCTCGGCTGCAGGACGAGAACGACGCGCTTGTCGCTGGTATCGGCCATGACGAGGAAGTGCTCGTGCTGGATCGTGAGCCCGCGCTCACCTGACGATCTCAGGCACCCCGAAGTTGGGGGGAGCTCAGCTCGGTCCCGCGACCCGCGGGGCTCGTCGAGGCACAACTCAGCAACGAACAAGGGACGCCATAGTCGGCGTCCCTTATCGTTGTTCCGCCTCTCGGCTGGCCCTTTCTCCTGCGCGTCATTGGCCGGTCACCCGTTGTTCAAGTGATCTTCTTGATCCCGTGCCGTTTCCCGCGGGCAGGTCGCCGTGGGCGGTAATCTTCGGGAGGCGGTGACGATGACGGGCGGCGCATCGCGCGGCAGTTCCGGGGGAGGAGAGGGTCTGTGTACCTGAAGTCCCTGACGCTGCGCGGTTTCAAGTCGTTCGCCTCCGCGACCACGATGCGCCTCGAGCCCGGCATCACCTGCGTCGTCGGCCCCAACGGTTCCGGCAAGTCCAACGTTGTCGACGCGCTGTCCTGGGTCATGGGCGAGCAGGGCGCGAAGAGCCTGCGCGGCGGCAAGATGGAAGACGTCATCTTCGCGGGCACCACCAACCGCGCGCCGCTCGGCCGCGCCGAGGTCGCGCTCACCATTGACAACAGCGACGGCGCCCTGCCGATCGACTATGCCGAGGTGACGATCAGCCGGCTGATGTTCCGCTCCGGCCAGAGCGAGTACGCGATCAACGGCGACAGCTGCCGCCTGCTCGACGTGCAGGACCTGCTGTCCGACAGCGGCCTCGGCCGCGAGATGCACGTGATCGTCGGCCAGGGACAGCTCGACCAGATCCTGCACGCGGGCCCCGAGGCGCGCCGCGCCATCATCGAGGAGGCCGCGGGCGTACTCAAGCACCGCAAGCGCAAGGAAAAGGCGCTGCGCAAGCTTGACGCGATGCAGGCCAACCTGACCAGGCTCGTCGACCTGACGAGCGAGCTGAGCAGGCGGCTCAAGCCGCTCGGCAGGCAGGCCGAGATGGCGCGGAAGGCTGCCGTCATCCAGGCCGACCTGCGCGACGCCAGGCTCCGGCTGCTCGCCGACGACTACACGCTGCTGCACGAGAAGATGGAGCGCGAGGCGGCCGACGAGGCCGCGATCCGCACCCGCCGTGCCGAACTCGAGGCGTCGCTCGGCTCGGCCCGCGAGCTCGAGACGGAACTCGACGCCGCCGCGCAGGCCCAGGCGCTCGTGCTCGGGCAGGCGCAGCAGACCTGGTTTCAGCTCTCCTCGCTGACCGAGAAGCTCCGCTCCGTCCAGGGCCTGGCCGAAGAGCGCGTCCGCCTGCTCGGCGCCGAGCAGGAACCGGAGCGCCCAGGCCGCGACCCCGACGAACTTGACCGGCAGGCCGAGGAACTGCGCGCCGAGGAGTCCGGCCTGACCGAACGGCTGGGCGAGGGCCAGGAGTCGCTCGCCGAGGTCGTCGCCGAGCGCACCGCCGCGGAGAGCGCGCTTGCCGCCGCCGAACGCCGTCTTGCGGACGCGGCCCGCGCGGCCGCCGGCCGGGCCGAGCGGCTTGCCCGGCTGCGCGGCATGACCGATGCGGCGGAGAGCCGCAGCGCCGCCGCCGCCGAGGAGATCGAGCGGCTTGCCGAGGCCGCCGAGCAGGCCCGCGCCCGTGCCGAGCGTGCTCGCCTCGAGCTGAGCGAGGTGCAGGATGTCGCCGAGGACGGCGACTCCGATCGCAGCGATCTCGCCGCGGAACTCGCCGCCGCGCAGGAAGAACACCAGGGTCATGCCGAACGGGTGTCGGCAGCTCGCAAGGCGGAACGCGCCGCCAACAGCGAGGTGGCGGCGCTGCGGGCACGTGTGGAAGCCCTCGGCGAGACCCTGCGGCGGGGCGTCGACGCGACCGCCGCGGTGCTCGCTGACCCCGACCGCTTCCGCGGCGTACTTGGCTCATTCGCGGCGCAGCTCTCGGTCGCCGACGGCTACCAGAAGGCCATCGCCGCCGCTCTGGGCGCGGCCGCCGAGGCCCTGACGGTCGACGACCTGGACGCCGCGCTCGACGTGCTGGCCGGCATCCGCACGACGAATGCCGGCACGGTCGGCCTGGTCATCGCGGGACCCGCGCCCGCCGAGAAGACCCGGCCTGACCTGCCGGGCGCCGCCCGCTGGGCGGCCGGCCTGGTGACCGCTCCCGCTGGGCTTTCCGGCGCCGTCGCCGAACTGCTCGGCGCCGTCGCGGTGTTTGCTGACCTGGCAGAGGCAGCCGAATTCGTTCGGGATCATCCTGATTTCCGTGCGGTGACGGCCGACGGCGACCTGCTCGGGACGCACTGGGCGCGCGGCGGGTCCGCGGACGGGCAGTCGCTGCTCGACGTTCGGTCTGCGGCGGACGAGGCGGCGGCGAAGCTCGCCGCGGCCGAACTGGCGGCCGAGGAGTCGGCGGAACTGCTCGCCGCGGCAAGCGAGGCGGCCGACGGCGCCCAGGAGAAGCTGGCGGAGATCCGGCAGCGGATGCAGGCCGTGGACGCGGCGGCGGCGGAGATCTCCGGCCGTGTCGGCCGGCTGGCCGGCGCCGCGCGGGCCGCGGCGGACGAGGCCAAGCGGATCGAGGCCTCGGTCGGTGCCGCGCAGCGCGGCGCCGAGAAGGACCAGCTCAAGCTGGTCCAGCTGAAGGACGAACTTGCCGAGGCGGAGGCCGCGGAAGTCGGGGCGCTCGACCCGGAGGCGGAAAACGAGCTGGCCGGCGAGGAGCGCGAGGAGCTCGCGCGCCGCGCCGCGGCCGCACGCAATGCCGAGATGGAGGCGCGCCTTGAGGTGCGCACCGTGGAGGAGCGGCTGCGCGCGATCGGCGGCCGTGCCGACTCGCTCGCCGCCGCGGCGACGGCCGAGCGGACCGCGAGGGAGCGCGCCGCGGTGCGCCGCCGGCAGCGCGCCGCGCAGGCGTCCGTCGCCCGTGCCGTGGCCGCCGGAGCTGCTGTCGCGGTGTCCGCGGCGGAGGCGTCGCTCGCCGAGGCGTCCGCGCTGCGCGACGAGGCCGAGCAGTCGACCGCCCAGGGCACCGAGGCACTGAAGTCGGTGCGTGCCCAGGTGACGGCCATCTCCGCCGAGCTGGACAAGGTCGTGGACACCGCTCACGGCACCGAGATCACCCGCAACGAGCACCGGCTCCGCCTTGAGCAGCTCGCGGAGCACGCGGTGGACGAGTACGGCATCGAACCGGACGCGCTGCTGTCCGAGTACGGGCCTGGCGTCCCTGTCCAGGTCCCGGTCAACTCCGACGCCGCCAAGCGCGCCAGGGCGGCGAACACGATCGTTCCAGGTCTAACCGAGGCCCCGTCGGCCGCGCAGGCGCCGGACCCGGCCCCGGCCGCTGAGGAGCCGCTGTCGCTCGCCGACGCGCTGCGCGCCGTCCGCGAGGAGGCCGCACAGGACGAGGACGAGCCCACAGTGCCGCTGGTAACCGGGCCGCTCGCCGCCGAACCGAAGCAGGAAACCGTCGGCATCCCGTACGTGCGGGCCGAGCAGGAGGCGCGCGCCGCCGAGGCCGAGCGGCAGCTCGCCAGGCTCGGCAAGATCAACCCGCTCGCCCTTGAGGAGTACACGGCGCTCCAGGAGCGGCACCAGTTCCTCGCGACGCAGCTCGATGACCTGCGCAAGACCCGCCGCGACCTGCTCATGGTCGTCAAGGAGGTCGACGACCGGGTGCAGGAGGTGTTCGCCTCCGCCTACGCGGACACCGCGCGCGAGTTCGAGGGCCTGTTCTCCCGGCTGTTCCCCGGCGGCTCGGGACGGCTGATCCTCACCGAGCCGGACGACATGCTGACCACGGGCATCGAGATCGAGGCCAGGCCGCCGGGCAAGAAGGTCAAGCGGCTGTCCCTGCTGTCGGGCGGCGAGCGCTCGCTGACCGCGATCGCCTACCTGTTCGCGATCTTCAAGGCCAGGCCGTCGCCGTTCTACGTGCTCGACGAGGTCGAGGCCGCACTCGACGACAGCAACCTGCAGCGGCTGCTGCGGGTCTTCGAGGAACTGCGGGAGAACTCGCAGCTCATCGTCATCACCCACCAGCGGCGCACGATGGAGGCGGCGGACGCGCTGTACGGGGTCTCGATGCGCGGCGACGGGGTGTCGCAGGTGATCAGCCAGCGGGTCAGGGAAAGCGAGCCCGCCTGACGGCGCAGGCGCTACGGCGGGACAATAAATGGCAGGTTCATGACGCATGCCAGGGCCCGGCCCGGGCATGTTGTAGCGTCAGCAGGGGGCGCCGAACGCGGACAAGGGATGCGCGATCCGCGACGGGGGACAGCTTTTCAAGGAGACTGTGGGTCTAAATGACTGCGTACATCATCCTTATCGTGGTGGTTGCGGTGCTTGTGCTCGCCGTGGGCGGCACGATGCTGCTGCGGCCGCGCGGCATGCACGGCGTCCGCCGGAGCCGGGCCCGCGAACTTGACCTGACCGGCTCGATGCCGAAGATCGGCGACTCCGACACGGAGACGGGCGGCGGCACGAGCACGATCACCGCGCCGCCGCCGCCGCGCACCGCGGAAACGCCGGCGCCGCCGGTTCCGCCGCAGCCCACCATCGAGAAGCCGCCGCCGTCCGCGGGCCGGATGGTCCGGCTGCGGGCACGCCTGGCCAGGTCGCAGAGCGGCTTCGGCAACGCGCTGCTCGCCCTGCTGTCGCGTGACAGGCTCGACGATGACACCTGGGACGAGATCGAAGAGGTGCTGATCACCGCCGACGTCGGGGTGACGCCGGCCAGGCAGATCGTGTCCGACCTGCGGACGAAGGTGAAGGTCGAGGGCACGCGGACACCGGACGAGGTCCGGTCGATGCTCCGCGAGGAACTGCTCGCCCAGGTGGAGACCCCGGCGAGCCGTAGCCTGCGCACCCAGCGGCACGAGGGCCGTCCCGCGGTCGTCCTGGTGGTCGGCGTCAACGGCACGGGCAAGACGACCACCTGCGGCAAGCTGGCCAGGGCGCTGGTCGGCGACGGCGAGACCGTGGTGCTCGGCGCGGCAGACACGTTCCGCGCGGCGGCAGCCGACCAGCTCCAGACCTGGGGCGGGCGCGTCGGCGCGGAGACGGTCCGCTCGGACAAGGACGGTGCCGACCCGGCGAGCGTCGCGTTCGACGCGGTGTCGGCCGGCATCGAGCAGGAGGCGGACGTGGTGATCATCGACACCGCGGGCCGGCTGCACACCAAGAACGACCTGATGGACGAGCTCGGCAAGGTCAAGCGGGTCGTCGAGAAGCGCACCGCGGTGGACGAGGTGCTGCTTGTGCTCGACGCCACCACTGGCCAGAACGGCCTGCGCCAGGCGCGGGTGTTCGCCGAGGTGGTGGACGTGACCGGCATCGTGCTCACCAAGCTCGACGGCACCGCCAAGGGCGGCATCGTGATCGCCGTGCAGCGCGAGCTCGGCGTCCCGGTTAAGCTCGTCGGCCTCGGTGAGGGCCCGGACGACCTCGCGCCGTTCGACCCGGTGACGTTCGTGGACGCGATCCTCGGCGGCTGACCCGGTTCACTCCGCCACTCACGTGACTGATGGGAAACTTTCCCGTAACAGCCGGGCCCGCGGCTTCACCGTCCTGACACATACAGACTGGACGTATGAAACGCGCGTACGGCACAGTCGGTGGCAGTGAAGGAGAGGGTGGTCCCCATGAGGCTCATTACGGCTGTCATCAAGCCCTTCAAGCTCGACGACGTCAAGGCGGCACTGCAGGCCTTCGGCGTGCATGGCATGACAGTCAGTGAAGCGAGCGGCTACGGCAGGCAGCGCGGTCACACCGAGGTCTACCGAGGCGCTGAGTACCAGGTTGACCTCGTGCCGAAGGTGCGAGTGGAAGTCATCTGCGACGACGAGGATGTCGACGACCTCGTGGACGTCATCGCCAAGGCGGCGCAGACCGGCCGGATCGGCGACGGGAAGGTGTGGACCGTGCCGATCGAGACCGTGATCCGGGTACGCACCGGGGAGCGCGGGCACGACGCGCTCTAGGCCGCACTTCACCGCCGGGCCAGCCCGGCGGCGGCACCAATCCGGGGGGGTCGGGCCGTGAGCCGCCCATGCCTCAACCATGGGCGGCTCTCTAACCTTTCGGGGGACCTGGTGAACGTGATGACCTCTTTCGCGGCTGATCGTAGCCGGAGAACTACAGAAACGGACCGCTGGCTGGCGGGACTGCTCGGCGCCGAGCCTGGCGTCGCCCTGGTAGCGGTGGGCGGCTATGGCCGCAAGGAGCTGCTGCCAGGCAGCGATCTTGACGTGCTGCTGCTGCACGACGGCAGGGACGGCATCGCCAGGATCGCCGACCGGATCTGGTACCCGGTCTGGGACTCGGGCGCGCACCTCGACCACGCGGTCAGGACCGTCCCCCAGGCCAGAAGGGTGGCACGCAGCGACCTCAAGGTGGCGCTCGGGCTGCTGTACGCGCGGCACGTGGCAGGCGATCCCGACCTGACCACCCGGCTTCGCGAGGGCGCCCTGGAGGACTGGCGGTCCAACGCGCGCACCAGGCTCGCCGAGCTTAAGGCGCTGTACGACGAGCGGACAAGGCTGCACGGCGAGCTCGCCTTCCTGCTTGAGCCCGACCTGAAGGAGTCGCACGGCGGGCAGCGTGACGTGCACGCCATCCAGGCCATCGCCGCGGCCTGGGTGGCCCCCGCGCCAGGCCCGAAGGTCCGGGCCGCCTATGAGCAGATCACGGACGCACGGCACGTACTGCACGACGTCACCGGGCGTCGCCTGGACCGGCTCGTGCTGGAGGAGCAGGACGAGGTGGCCCGCGTGCTCGGCCTGCTCGACGGCGACGCGCTGCTGCGCCAGCTGGCCGGCGCGGCCCGCACCGTTTCCTATGCGGCCGACCACGCCTTCCGCCTGGCGGACAGGGCGGGCGGCCGCCGGGCCATCGGCGTGCGCATGCGGCGCGGCAGGCCAGATCGCCGCCCGCTCGCCGACGGCGTCGTCGAGCAGGAAGGCGAGGTGGTGCTCGCCAGGGCGGCCGCCCCCGCCAGCGACCCGGTTCTCGTGCTGCGGGCCGCCGCGGCGGCCGCGCAGACCGGGCTGCCGCTCGCGCCGCGTGCCCTGGCCAGGCTGGCCGAATGCCCGCCGCTGCCCGTCCCGTGGCCGCCCGAGGCGCGCAACGAGCTGATCTCCCTGCTCGGCGCGGGCGCCGACGCGATCCCCGTCTGGGAGGCCCTGGACCAGGAGGGCCTGCTCGCGGCCCTGATCCCGGACTGGGACCGGGTGCGCAACCGCCCGCAGCGCAACCCGCTGCACCGCTTCACCGTGGACCGGCACCTAGTCGAGTGCGCCGCGAACGCCGCCGCGCTCACCCGCGACGTGTCACGGCCCGACCTGCTGCTGCTGTCGGCGCTGCTGCACGACATCGGCAAGGGCTGGCCGGGTGACCACAGCGTCTCCGGCGAGGTCGTCGCGACAGACGTGTGCAAGCGGCTGGGGCTCAGCGACGCGGACGGGGCCCTAGTCGCCGAGGCGGTCCGGCATCACCTGCTGCTCCCTGGCGTCGCGACCAGGCGCGACCTTGACGACCCGGTGACCGTCAAGCAGGTCGCGGAGATCGTGCGCAGCCGCACGCTGCTTGAGGTGCTGCACGCGCTGGCCCAGGCGGACGGGCTCGCCACGGGACCCGCCGCGTGGAACGACTGGAAGGCCGGCCTGGTCGCGGAGCTGGTCCGCCGGGTCAGCGCCGTGCTGGCCGGCGACCCGATGCCCGAGCCCGCGCCGCTGCGCGAAGACCAGCTCGCCCTGGCCGCCGCGGGCGGCCCGGCCGCGATCGTCAAGGGAAACGAGGTCACGGTCGTCGCGCTCGACCGCCCTGGCGTGCTGTGGCGGGCGGCAGGCGTACTCGCCTCGCACCGCCTCATGGTCCGCGGCGCGAACGCGTCATCGGTCGGCGACACCGCGGTCACGGTGTTCAGCGTGGTGCCCGAGTACGGCGAACCGCCGGACGCCGCCCTGGTCACCGCCGACCTGCGCCGCATGCTCGAGGGCAGGCTTGACGTGGAGGACCGCCTGGAGCGCCGGGCCAGGGCCGTCCGCCCGCACGGCTCGCACGCGCCGCCGCCCAAGGTCAGCCTGGTCGACAACGCCTCGAGCAGCGCCACCGTCGTCGAGGTCCGCGCTCACGACGAGCCGGGCCTGCTGTGGCGGATCGGCCGCGCGCTCGGCGATTGCGGCCTGAACGTCCAGGCCGCCCGCGTCGAAACACTCGGCGCCGAGGTGGTCGACGTCTTCTACGTCACCGACGCGGCCGGCGGCCTCCTCACCGACCCCGATCTCCGCAAGCGCACGGTCAAGATGGTCCTCGACGCCCTCACCCCGTCCTAGCGACACGAAACGCCTTAGCCGGCGGGTGCCGGTAGCCTTAGAGGGTGTTTGAGACGCTCTCCGATCGGCTGACTCAGGTCTTCTCCTCGCTGCGCGGCAAGGGACGGCTGTCCCAGGCCGACATTGACGCGACGGCCCGTGAGATTCGCATTGCCCTGCTCGAGGCAGACGTCGCGCTGCCCGTGGTGCGGCAGTTCATCGCGCGGATCAAGGAACGAGCCGCCGGTGAGGAGGTCTCGCAGGCGCTGAACCCGGCGCAGCAGGTCATCAAGATCGTGCACGAGGAGCTCGTCACGATCCTCGGCGGCGAGACCCGGCGGCTGCGGTTCGCCAAGAACCCGCCGACCGTGATCATGCTGGCGGGCCTTCAGGGTTCCGGTAAGACCACCCTGGCGGGCAAGCTGGCGCTGTGGCTGCGGGAGCAGGGCAACACGCCGCTGCTGGTGGCGGCCGACCTGCAGCGGCCGAACGCGGTGACCCAGCTTCAGGTGATCGGCGAGCGGGCCGGGGTGCCGGTGTTCGCGCCCGAGCCAGGCAATGGCGTCGGGGATCCCGTCGCGGTGGCACGTGCCTCCGTTCAGGAAGCCAGGCGCTCGCTGCACAACATCGTCATCATCGACACCGCCGGCCGTCTCGGCATCGACCAGGAGATGATGGCGCAGGCCGCCGCGATCCGCGACGTGACCGACCCGGACGAGGTGCTGTTCGTCGTCGACGCGATGATCGGCCAGGACGCGGTGGCGACCGCGCAGGCGTTCCTCGACGGCGTCGGCTACGACGGCGTGGTGCTGACCAAGCTGGACGGCGACGCCCGAGGCGGCGCCGCGCTGTCCATCGCCGCGCTGACCGGCAAGCCGGTCATGTTCGCGTCCACCGGCGAGAAGCTGGCGGACTTCGACATCTTCCACCCGGACCGGATGGCCACCCGCATCCTGGACATGGGCGACATCCTCACGCTCATCGAGCAGGCCGAGAAGGCGTTCGACGAAGACCAGGCCGCCTCGATGGCGCAGCGCCTGATGACCGGCGAGGGGTTCACCCTCGAGGACTTCATCGAGCAGCTCGGCATGCTGCGCAAGCTCGGCCCGCTCAAGAACATCCTCGGCATGATGCCGGGCGCGGCCAAGAACAAGGAGATGCTCGACAAGGTCAACGACAAGGACCTGGACCGGGCCGAGGCGATCGTCCGCTCGATGACCCCGGAGGAGCGCCGCAACCCCAAGATCATCAACGGCTCCCGCAGGCTGCGGATCGCGAACGGCTCCGGCGTCGCGGTGGGTGAGGTCTCGCAGCTGGTCACGAACTTCTTCGAGGGCCAGCGACAGATGAAGATGATGATGGGCGGCGGCATGCCGGGCATACCGGGGATGCCGGGCATGATGGGTGGCAGCCGCAAGGCCGCCGCGCGGGCCAAGGCCGCCAAGAACGCCAAGGGCAAGCGGAAGAGCGGCGACCCCCGCAAGGCCGGCATCGCAGCCGCCCCCAACAGCAGTCCGGCCGAGGCGCTGCCAGCCGCGCAGGCCGCGCCGCAGTCCATGGAAGAGCTCGCGGACATGCTCCGCGACGCCCAGGCCGCGGGCGGCCCGGCCGGCTTCGGTGAGGGCGGCCAGAACCCCGGCTTCCGCGGCCCAAGCTCCCTTCCGCCCGCCTTCGGCGGCGGCGGCGGGCGCACCAACGTAATCCCGGCCGCCTTCGGCAAGCGCGACAAGAAAAAGAAGTAAATCTTCCCAGCTCAGGGGCTGTGTGTAGGCTGGTGGCTGTTGTCACCGCATGCACACGTTCGGGGGAAGCAGTGAAGCTCAAGAGTGCGCTCGTCGCTGTGCCTGCCGGCCTGATCGTGATCGCCGGGCTGACAAGTCCGGCCTACGCCGCCCCGCGGGCGGCGGACGCGCTCAAGGTCGACAAGTGCTCGCTGCACGTCAACATCCCGCATCCGACCGCCGGGCAGCGAGAGACGCTGACGGCGATCACCACGGTGGGCAAGACCACCGTAGTGGTCAAGATCAAGTACAAGACGGTCTCGCACAACTGGACCCTCAAGACGGCCGCCAACAAGAAGGCCACCCACGCATTCGGCGTCGGACGCCCCACGCCGAATTACAAGGTAACCCTCTCCGGCAAGGTCACCGCCGTCCCGAAGGGATACAAGACCGGCGCCACCTGCGCAACCAGCTTCGTCCCTAAGTAATCGCCAGCCGCCTGTTATTCCATCGCGAGGGTGCGGACTGTGTCGATCGTGTCGGCTTCCGCAGCGGGCTTGTCCTCGCGGTAGCGCAGCACCCGGGCGAACCGGAGGGCCACGCCTCCTGGGTACCTGGGCGAGCGCTGCACGCCGTCGAAGGCGATCTCCACGACCTGCTCGGGGCGGACGTAGACGGTCCAGTCGTCGCGGTGGTCTTCCAGTTCCTGGAACCGGGCGGTCTGCCAGGTGAGCAGCTCATCGGTGAGGCCCTTGAAGGTCTTGCCGAGCATCACCCAGCCGCCGGTTTCCGGGTCGCGGGCGCCGAGGTGCAGGTTGGACAGCCAGCCCTGGCGGCGGCCGTGTCCCCATTCGACGGCGAGGACGACCAGGTCCAGGGTGTGCCTCGGCTTGACCTTGATCCAGCCCGCGCCGCGCCGTCCAGCGGCGTACGGGGTACTGAGCGACTTGACGACGACGCCCTCGTGGCCCTTGGCGACCGCCTCGCCGAAGAACGCGGCCGCCTCTCCGGGGTCGCCGGTGACCAGCCGGGGCATCAGCATCTCCGGCGGCACGACGGAAGCGAGCGCGGCGTGCCGCTCGGCGTCCGGCAGGTCGATCAGGTCGGTGCCGTCCAGGTGCAGCAGGTCGAACAGGAACACGGACAGCGGCACGGTGCCCGCACGCTGTTTGATGGCGCTGGGGGAGTCGACCTCGCTCGCCGCCCGCGACGCGGTGTCCTGGAACGCGTAGGGCCGCCCGTCTGGCCGCAGCGCGATCAGTTCACCGTCGAAGACGGCGCTGGTGACCGGCAGCTTCGCGAGCGCGGCGACCACCTCGGGCAGCCGCTCGGTGATGTCGTCGAGCGACCTGGTGAACAGCCGCACCCCGCCGTCCGCGATATGCGCCTGGACCCGGATGCCGTCGAGCTTCCACTCCACCGCTGCCTCGCCGCCGGCCCGGTCGAGCGCCTCCTCGATGGACGCCTCGCTGCTGGCGAGCATCGGCTTGAGCGGCCGCCCCACCTGCAGACCGAACCCCGCGAGCGCCTGCGTTCCGCCGCTCAGCGCGGCCTGCGCTGCGCGCGGCAGCGACCCGCTGAGCATGACCGCCCGCCGCACCTCTGCCACCGGCACCGCGGAAGCCCTGGCCACCGCGTCGGTCATGACCCCGTCAAGCGCTCCCTGCCGCAACTCACCGGACAGCAGCCGGACAAGAAAGTACTGCTCATCCCTGGTAGCCGCCCCGAACAGCTCCCCGACAAGCCGCTTCCGCTCGGCCGTGGACCCCTTGCCGCCCACCGCCCCGATCCGGGTGAACGCCTCGTCCACCGCGAGCACCGTCAGCGACTCCACCCCCGCGGGCCCCGGCACGTCCCGCAGCGCCGCCCACCCCCCCCCGATCTGCCGCTGCGGCAGTTCCCCGGACAGCCACGCCACCACAACAGGCACCTCATCGGGCACGGCGTCGCTCAGCGCCGACGCGATGGCGTCAACCTTCGCCAGCCGCGCCGAATGAGCGGCGACGACCCGGGAAACCTCAGCAACCTCGTGAAGCAGCACCCTCCCATTGTGCCGGCAGTCACCCCGCCACGCGCCGAGGCCCGCCCGGCTAAACAGCAATGGCCCGTGCCGCCAGGGAAACCCCGGCCGTACGGGCCATTACGCCACACAGGGCAATTACTGAGCAGTGTGCGCCGCGGCCCGCTTTCGCCCGCGCCGCTCTCCGGGCGCCCACAGGTGGTAGCCCACCGGGAAGAGCCGGATGTTGAACCGCTCGTCGATGGTTCCCCACAGTCCGCGCCGGGCGAAGATCGCGATGACGATCGCGACGAGGCCGAGGACCATCAGGTACCAGGCGTTGTAGGACTGCAGTTTCTGCTGCAGGACCATGAAGACGATGGTGCCGACGATGGGTCCTTCGATGGTGCCGATGCCGCCGATGATGGTGGCGAAGGCCATCTCCGCGGTCCACTGGACGCTGAACACGCCGCCTGCGGTGCCGGGGACGACCTGGAGCTGCTGGATGGCGAGCACCCCGCCGGCGGCGCCGCAGCCGGCCGCGGCGACGACGAAGACGAGCAGCCGGGCGAAGCCGACCCGGACGCCGTTGGAGCGGGCGGCTTTCTCGTCGTCGCGGATGGAGGTCAGCACGAGGCCGACGCGGGAGCGGAGTAGCAGGTAGACCCCGCCGATGGCGAGGACCGCCACGGTCAGCGCCGCCCAGTAGGTGTCGGCGGTGAGGACCGCCGGGTCGTAGCCGGAGATCCCGGGCAGCGGCATGCCGGTGCCGCCGCCGATGGAGGAGATCTGCTCGACGACCAGCATGACGGCCGAGGCGAGCACCCAGGTCGCGATCGCGAAGTAGCCGAGGCGGAGCCGGGCGACCAGCCACCACAGCGGCAGCGCGCAGGCGCCGGCGGCGACGGTGGCGATCACGAGGCCGAACCAGGGCGTGATCCCGTGCATCGCGGGGATCAGCACGAAGTACGCGCCGAGGCCGAGGAACGCCTGCTGCCCGACGGACACCAGCCCGGCGTAGCCGGCGAGCAGGTTCCACATCGAGGCCAGGGTGAGCACGATCAGGCCCTGGATCATGATGCCGGTGGTGCCGGGCCCGGCGAAGTACGGGAGCCTGAACAGCACGACGATCACGATGAGCGCGCCCAGGCCGCTCCACAGGGTGTTGCGGCGCGAGCGGGTGACCCGCACGTCGATGAGATCCGGCTGGCCAGTGGTTGTCTGGTTCACCGTCATGAGGTAGCCCCCTGGCTGATGAGCCCCTGCGGGCGGACCACGAGGACGAGGAGGAAGACCCCGTACCCGGCGAGCGTTTCGTAGGAGGGGTTGAACTGCGCGCCGACAGCCTGGGCGACGCCGAGGATGACGCCGCCGAGCAGGGTGCCCCACAGCGAGCCGAGGCCGCCGATGACGACGGAGGCGAACGCGAACAGCAGGATCGTGTCGGTGCCGAGGGTCGGGCTGATCGTGGTGATCATGCCCTGGAACATGCCGGCGATGGCCACGGTGCCGAACGCGATCGCGGCCGCGATGCCGAACACGTGCCGGTAGTCGGCGCCGGACAGCTGCGCCGCCTCCCGGTCGTCGGCGACGGCCCTGATGAGCCGGCCGTACCTGGAGAACGACAGGTACTGCTGCAGGCCGAGCAGCACGACGACCGCGATGATGAAGATGGCCAGGTTCAGGTACGGGATGATGATCTGCGAGCCGATCAAGAACGAGTCGGTGATGAACGTGTCGCCGACACCGAGACCGCGGCTGTTGGCAGTGAAGAACTGCTGCAGGCCGTTCTCGATGATGATCGACAGGCCGAAGGTCACGATCAGCGTGGTGAGCTCGCCGCGGGACAGCGCGGACTGGATGACCGACCGCTGCAGGATGTAGCCGACGATCGCCATCGCCGCGACGACAACCGGGATCGACCACAGCACCGGCATGTGGGTGACCGCGATGACGCCGACTCCGATGTACCCCGCCACGACGGCGAGGTCGCCGTGCGCGAGGTTGACCACCTTCATCACGCCGAACATCAGGGACAGGCCGCACGCGAACAGCGCGTAAAGGCCTCCGGTGAGCACGCCCTGGATAATGGCGTTAACCCAGGCCATAACGCATGGCTCCCATCACTAACGCCGAAGTAGGCGGCCTCGACCTGCTCGCGGTTCACCTCGGCGGGGGTGCCCTCCAGGGTGGTGTGCCCCTCGAGCAGGCACTGCAGGTGAGTGGCGACCCTCAGGGCCTGGCTGACGTCCTGCTCCACCAGCAGCACGGTGATGCCGGAGGCGAGGATCTGCGGCAGCATGGCGTAGATCCGCTGCACGATCACCGGCGCCAGGCCAAGGGACAGCTCGTCGAGGAGCAGCATCCGCGGGTTGGCGACCAGCGCCCGGCCGATCGCGACCGACTGCTGCTCGCCGCCGGACATCTGCGCGGTCCGCTGGCCGCGCCGGTCCTTCATCCACGGGAACAGTTCGTAAACCGCCGCGATGTTCCACGGGCCCTTGCGGGCGTAGGTGGCGCCGACCTTGAGGTTTTCTTCCAGGGACAGCGACGGGAACAGCCGCCTGCCCTCGGGAACCATCACGATGCCCGCGGTGGCCCGCTTCTCCGGCCGCAGCCCGGTGACGTCCTTGCCGTCGTAGGCGATCGAGCCGGACGTCGGGTGGTGCAGGCCGGCGATGGTGCGCAGCAGCGTGGACTTGCCCGCGCCGTTCGCGCCGATCAGCGCGTACACCTCGCCGGGGTAGACAGTCAGCGAGATCCCCGACAGCGCCCGGAGCTGGCCGTGGTGCACGACGAGATCGCGGACCTCGAGCAGCGGCGCCCCGCTATCAGCACGGCCGCTCATCGCCCGCCCTCTCCTTCTTCTTCGAGCACGGCCTGGATCGTCGAGGCGTCGACGATCTCGCTGCCGAGGTAGACCTCGCGCACCCGCGGGGTGGCGAGCACCTCGGCGGGCGTGCCGTCGCCGATGAACTCCCCGCCGTACAGGCAGGTCATCCTGTCGACCAGTGAGGTCAGCGCGCGGACGACGTGCTCGATCCAGATCACCGCGACGCCGCCCTCGTTGATCTGGCGGATGATCTCCACCAGCACGGTGACCTCGGGATCGGTGAGGCCGCCCGCGACCTCGTCGAGCAGCAGCAGCTGCGGCCCGGTGGCCAGCGCGCGGGCGATCTCCAGGCGCTTGCGTGCGAGCAGGCCAAGACGGCCGGCGGGCACGTTCGCCTCGCCGGCCATCCCGGTCGTCTCAAGTGCCCGCGCGGCCGCCGCGTAGCTGGCCTTGCGGCGCAGGCCGCCGCCCTGCTGGGCGGCGACGAGCACATTCTCGAACACGGTCATGCCGGTGAAGGGCCGCGGAACCTGATAGGTCCGCCCGATGCCCAGACGGCAGCGGGAGGACGAGTCAAGGCGGGTGACGTTCCTGCCCGCGAACCTGACCTGGCCGGCGCCAGGGGACAGGTCGCCGGAGATCAGGCCGAACAGGCTGGTCTTGCCAGCCCCGTTCGGCCCCACGATCCCGACGGTGTCCCCGGCGCCAACCGAGAAGGAGAGATCTTCCGCGATGACGACGCGGCCGAACCGCTTCGTCACATGGTCGAGCTCAAGAAGTGGTGTGCTCATTGCTCACGTCGGTTGTGTAGGGGGCCTAAGAAGTGAAGGTGGGCAGCAGGTCGCCAGTGATCTTCGCGTTGGGCTGCAGGGTGTTGTCCACCACGACGGCCTCGAGCGGGTACTTCTTGCCCTTCTGCCACTGGATGCCGACCGGCGGGGTGATGGCCACGCCGGGGGCGGGGTTGGTCTTGGCGTTGGTGGACGTGTAGTCGACCGGGCCGGCGACGGCCTCGGGCAGCTTCACCTTGAACAGGGCTGCGGAGAGCGCCGCCTTGTCGTGCGGGTTGTCCACCGAGGTGAGGGCCGCGTAGGCGATCTCGAAGAGGGTGTAGTTGGAGATGTTCTGGTTAGGCTGGCCGAGGCCCGCCGCGGTGTAGGCGGCGGCGAGTTCGGGGCAGGTCTTGCCGTCGAGCGAGGAGTGCCACGGCAGTTCCGGCACCCACCACGCGTCGGTGGCGATGTTGTAGACCTTACTGCCCATGGCGTAGGCGTCGGTCGGGAACAGCAGCACCTTGGCGACGGTGGCGAGCTTGGGCTTGAAGCCCTGCTGGAGCGCCTGGGTCCACATGGTGGCGAAGTCGGGGGGCAGCGGCACGTTGGTGAAGAAGTCGTCGCCGTGGCTCTTGAACTGGCTGATCATCGAGGTGTAGTTGGTCAGCCCGTCGGGGTAGGCCGTCGACAGGTCGAGGGTGTAGCCGGAGCCGGTGAGGACGGCGGGGAAGACGGCGCGGAACGCGTTGCCGTCGGAGTCGTTCGGGAACGCGGCGGCGACCTTGTGGTTGTTGCCGTACTTCTCGCCGATCCTGTCCCACATCGGCTTGAAGGCCAGGGCGAGGTGCTCGGCGCCGAGGAAGTACATGATGGTGTGCTTCGGCTTGAGCGTCGGCTTCTCCGGGTTGCCGCCCAGGTTGATGTACCAGGCTTCCCAGGGGATGTTCGAGCAGATCAGCGGGGTGCCGAGGGCCTCAGCCTGGGACACGACCGCGTTGACAGTCTCCGGGGTGGAGGAGGCGAGCAGCAGGTCGCAGTTGTCCTGCTGGATCGCCTGCTTGGCGAGCGCGCCTGCCCGGGTCACGCTCGACTGCGTGTCGTAGGACTTGAAGACGACATCGTAGGTGGTGCCGCCGATCTTGATCCCGTTCTTGTACTGGGAGGTGGCCTTGACCTGGGAGAGCACGAAGTTGTCCGGGTAGCCGAAGCCCGCGAGGCCGCCGGTCAGCGGGTGAATCCAGCCGATCGTGATCGTGCCGCCCGACGCGGCCGAGCTGCTGGTGCTGCCCGTCGCGCTTGCGGTCGCGGAGGAGCTGGTGGCCGCCGGAGCGGAAGTGGTGGGAGACGCGGCGCCCTGGATACTGGAGCTGCACGCGTCGAGAAGGGCACCGCCGCCCACCACGGCCGCGCCGGCGCCGACCGCACGGAACAAGCTGCGCCGGGAAACGCCATTTTCTGTCACTATCTGAACCTCTCGGTTAGGCATCCCGGCACCCGGGGGGATGGGTGCCGGCCGGGATGACATCGGGTATTGCGATGCGTCTGTTGGCCGTTACCGCACGCGAGGGGGACCCGGGAGCGGTATACGTACGGCAAAGTGCGCCGCTGGCCCGCGAGGAGCATGTTCCGAGTGTGGGATGCGGCGTCCAAATGTCAATACGGCGTTCTAATATTCGGAACATGCCGCATGACGATTCCGCTGCATCCTCTCAGTCCCTGGAACGCGGTTTGGCCCTTCTGGCCACATTCACCCCGGATCAGCCGGCCCTCGGGATAAGCGAGCTGGCACAGCGGCTCGGGCTCACCCGCAGCACCACGCACCGTTATGTCGCCACGCTCGCCAGGCTCAGTTACCTCTCCCAGGACGAGACCACCCGCAAGTACCGGCTCGGCATCCGCGTGCTTGACCTGGGATTCACCGTGCTCGGCTCGCTCGAGCTGCGCGATATCGCCGCGCCGCACCTGCAGCGGCTCACCCAGAACACCGGGCACACCTCGAATCTGGCCATCCGCGATGACACCGACGTGATCCTGATCGACCGCTTCCGCGGCAAGCCGGGGCGGTACCACCACCTCGAGTTCAGCCTGCACATCGGCTCGCGGATACCGTCCTACTGCAGCGCGACCGGGAAGGTCCTGCTCGCCTTCCTGCCCCAGGCCGACCTGGACGACCTGCTGGAGCGGATCGAGCTCACCGCGCGCGGCCCGCGCGCTCTGACCAGGCGGCCCGCGCTGCTGGCCGACCTCGCCCAAGTGCGCCGCAGCGGCCTCGCGGTCAACGACGAGGAGATGGACAGCGGCCTGCGGGCGATCGCGGTGCCGGTCAGGTCCCGGTCGGGGCAGGTGGTCGCCGCCATCAACCTCGCCTTCCCGTGGTCACCGGCGCCGATGAGCGAGCTGACCGATCAGTTCGGCCCCATGCTGTTCACGACCGCGCGGGCGATCTCATCCCTGGTGATCTGAGCCGGCGGTGACCGCGGGGACGGGACCGGGTGGCAGCGGGACGCTGCCCGCCTCCGCGGGCTTAAAGCGATCCGCGGACTCATAGCGCTCGGCGGGATCGTAGCGGGACACCAGGATGAGCGCCGCGACGAAGACGGCGATCATCGCGATGAGCAGCGCGAGCTCTTGCGAGCTCACCTTCTCCTCGCTGCTCAGCACGAACAGGATCTTCCTGATCACGGCGACAAGGCCGACGGCGAGCAGCGGCTGCGCGACCAGGTGATGGGCGCGCAAGGAGAGCACCACGGTGTGCATGATCTCGACCAGGATCAGCACCAGCAGCACGCGGTTGAGCAGGTTGACCACCGCGCCCTCCACCGACCCGTGGCGGACGTCACGGAAGAAGTCCACGATGCCGAGGACGAGCACGACGCCGGCCAGGGCGACGAGCATCACCCCGACGATCACCGACACGACATCCTGGGCGTGCTCAAGCGTCCAGATGATCCCGGCGATCCCGCGCGGCCGCTGCTTCTCCTCAGAGGTCGACATGTCGGACATGCCGCTCATTATGCGGTCAGCGGCGGCCCGCGGGTACCGTCACCCCGCGGACCAGGCGCCCGCTGCCCACATTCAAAGAATTCAGCCCGAACGGTTGCGTGTTTCACGCCCTCACAGGCGGTGGGCCGCTTCTTCCGCTTCGGCGGCGGGATCGACCGCGTCGCCCCAGGTGGCGGCCGAGCGGATCACGTCGGGCTTGGTGAACTTGACGACGAAGTACCAGGCGAGGCCGATGGCGGTCCAGACGAGGAAGACGTAGGGCAACTCGGCGTAGGTGCCTGCCAGGGCAGGGAAGATGTCGTTCGGTATCGCCGTCGGTATCCAGTTGACGTAGAAGACGAACAGCATGGCGACCGCGCCGAGTATGCCGAATACCCAGGCCAGCGCCTTGCCCTCGCCCAGCTTGCGCAGGTAGACCGGCGCGGCGAGCGCGACGAGGCCGTAGGCGAGCATGAAGC
>Ga0335085_10005892_pt1 | contig 19520 bp, 16 predicted proteins | sample Lox_Sample_45_FD_206712 | JGI IMG/M metagenome (GOLD analysis project Ga0335085, IMG submission 206712) | Soil microbial communities from Loxahatchee National Wildlife Refuge, Florida, United States - Lox_Sample_4.5 | ecosystem: Environmental > Terrestrial > Soil > Wetlands | place: USA...
CCATCCACACTGTCAAGGAGGGGATCTGCGGAAAGCATTCCTCCTTCACAGAGCTGTTTGCCATTTTTGAGCGCGATGGCTTCTGGTCGGCCGGCCCAACCAGTTGTAGAAATTGAACGGCGGGCTCTCTAAATCTTGGGGTTGAATCTGTTCAAAAAGACTGTTGGTCGGCCGGGGATTTTTTGACGCGTTTTCAAAACGTTTTCGCTTGACAAGCTAATGGGATCATGTATACTTTCGCCGAAGTGGGATAGAGTGGGATGAAATGGGGGTCCGGTGTTTATTGGGGCTTTTCATCATACGCTTGATGCCAAGGGGCGTGTCAGCATCCCCGTTCAATTTCGCCAGGTTCTGACCGATCGGTATGAAGAGACGTTGATCGTCACGTCCGATTTCGATCAGTGCCTCGTCGGCTATCCCATCGAAGAATGGCGACAGATCGAAGAGAAGATGAAGACGCTGCCGATGATGCAAAAAGAGGTGAAAGATTTTCTTCGGTTCTTTTATTCGAGCGCGGTGGCCTGTCCGCTGGATCGGCAGGGCCGGATTTTGCTGTCGGCTTCCCTGCGGCAGTATGCCGGATTGAACCGTGACGTGGTGCTCATCGGGATGAGCAACAAAATTGAAGTGTGGGGCGAACGACAGTGGAAGGAGAAAACGGGGCAGGTCAGCCAGAATGCGGAGCGTATCAGTGCCGCGCTGGCCGGTTTGGGTTTGTGAGGCAACCTTGCTAATGGGCGGAGCATCGGCCATGGTGGCACACCGTCCGGTGATGGTCACAGAGGTGCTCGACTACCTGCGGCCGCGGCCTGACGGCTGTTATCTCGACGCGACGGTCGGAGAGGGTGGGCACGCGGAGGCGATCCTGGAGGCCTCGGCGCCGACCGGACGGGTGATTGGCTTTGATCGCGATCCGAATGTTCTGGCCATTGCGCGGGAGCGACTTGCCGGATACGGTCCGCGCTGCCGGCTTCTCCATGGCGATTATCGCGAGATTGAGGGGCGGTTGCCGTCCCTGGGCGTCGAGGCGCTGGACGGGATCCTCCTCGATCTGGGCATCTCTTCCTATCAATTGGATCAGCCTGAGCGCGGGTTCAGTTTCCGCGCGGAGGGACCGTTGGACATGCGGTTCGATCCGTCGGGGGGGGCGACCGCGGCTGATTTGGTGGCGCGCTGTTCCGAAGAAGAATTGTGCCGCTGGCTCCATGAATACGGCGAGGAACGATGGGCCCGTCGCATCGCCCGGGCGATTGTGCGTAGGCGGGAGCAAGAACCGTTGCTGACCACAACGCAATTGGCCTCGGTCATCGAACGCGCCGTGCCGCCCGCCGCCCGGTATGGCCGGATTCACCCGGCAACGCGGACGTTTCAGGCTCTTCGCATTGCGGTCAACCGGGAATTGGACGGATTGGGTGAGGCGCTGGAACGGCTGGCCGCCCGCTTGGCGCCGGAAGGACGGCTCTGCGTGTTGACCTATCACTCGCTTGAAGACCGGATCGTCAAGCATCGGTTTCGGGCTCTGGCCCCAGCTTCTCAAAATGGAGAAGGTGGGCTTCTGACTGTGCTGACGCGACGGCCGCTCCGGCCCAAGCCGCAGGAGATCGAGGCCAATCCGAAATCCCGCAGCGCCAAGTTCCGCGCGATTGAGCGGGGGGCGTGTTGAGATGACGCGACGCGAACGGGGAGTGGCCCGACTGCTGGGTCGTCGATCAGCCGCCGCCTCGGATGGAGGGGCCTGGCGCCGCCGGTCGGTCTGGATCGGACTCGGACTGGCGTTGGCCATGATGGTGGCCGTCTGGGAGCGGAGCGAAGTCGTTTCTCTGGGATACGAGGTCGGCCAGCTTCGAAAGAGCCGAGACATGGAGCAGCAACGTCACCGGGCATTGATTTTGGAAAGCGCGTCGCTGGCTTCGCTGGATCGGATCGAGCGGCTGGCCTCGGTGCAATTGGGAATGACGACCGCGAAGCGAGGGCAGATTCAATTGGTGCCCGAGCAGCCGGGCGTCAATCCGGCGGCCATGGTGGCGGCGCTTCATCTTCGCCTCCAGGTGGCCAAAGCGGAGGAGACGCCGTGAAAAAACGGACCCAGTGGCGGTGCAACGAGGAGCAGGCGACACGCCGGTTCCGCCGCCGGCTGGCGGCCGTTGGCGTGCTGATGGGCGGCATGGCAGCGGTGATCGGGTGGCGTCTGGTCGATCTGCAGGTGGTCCACGCCGCGCAATTGGCCAAGCGCGCCGAACGGCAGCAGGAACGATTGGTGCCGATGGAAGGCGAGCGGGGGACGATCTACGACCGCCAGGGACGGGTGCTGGCGATGAACAGCGAAATGCCATCAATCTTCGCCGTGCCCAATGCCATCGAAGAGCCCAAGGTGTTGGGCGCCGAACTGGCGGCCGTGCTCGGCCGGCCGAAGGCCGAACTGGTCAAGCGATTGTCGACCGACCGCGCGTTTGTCTGGCTGGATCGCCAGGTCTCGCCCGCCAGGGCCCGGCAGGCGCTGGCGGTGGGCGGCGAAGGGATCGGCGTGATCCCCGAGAGCCACCGCTTTTATCCCAAGCGGTCGTTGATGGCCCATCTGATCGGGTTTACCGGCTTGGACAATGAGGGACTGGAGGGGATCGAGCTTCGCTATGATCCGGTGCTTCGGGGCGAGCGGGGATGGCGGTTGGTTGAGCGCGACGCCGCCGGCCGCGTCGTGCTGTCCAAGGGATCGGGGGCGCCGAAGCGGGGGGACGATCTGCGCCTGACGGTCGACGAAGTCATCCAATATGAGACGGAACAGGTGCTGGATTCCGTGATTCAGGAGACGCAGGCGAGCAGCGCCATCGCCATTATGATGGAGCCCTCGACCGGTGCGATTCTGGCCATGGCGGTGAGGCCCGAATTCAATCCGAACCGGCTGGCCGGGCTGGACGCCGGGCAATGGCGAAACCGGTCGATCACCGATCTGTACGAGCCTGGTTCCACGATGAAGCCGGTGATGCTCGCTGGCGCGTTCGAGGAGAAGGCCATCAAACCGGATGATTTGATCGATTGCGAGCAGGGCCGCATGATGGTCGCGAACAAGCCGTTGCATGATCACGAACCCTTCGGGTTGCTGACGCCCGGGGAGATCATCCAGCATTCGAGCAACATTGGCGCGGCCAAAATCGGCATGCGGCTCGGCGCGGAACGGCTGCACAATTGGTTGACGACGTTCGGGTTCGGCCGGCCGACGGGCATCGATTTAAAGGGCGAGGCGAGCGGTCTGCTGCGCCCCGTCTCCCAGTGGTCGGGCCGGTCGGTGGCGTCTCATGCCATCGGACAGGAAGTGGGCGTGACGCCGCTGCAACTGGTGACGGCCTATGCCGCCCTGGCGAACGGCGGGTGGCTGGTCAGGCCCCATCTGGTCGAGGCGGTGATCTCGCCCGACGGCACGAGTCAGCCCGAACTGTACCCACCCCGCCGCCGGGTGATCTCCGAGCAAACCGCCCGACGGGTGCGCGACATCCTGACGTCCGTCACCACCCCTGAGGGAACGGGAGCCCAGGCGGCGCTGGCGGATTTTCGGGTCGCGGGGAAAACGGGCACGGCCCAGAAAGTGAATCCCGGGACGCACCGGTATGATCCGCAATCGGTGGTCGGTTCGTTTATCGGATTCGTGCCGGCCGAATCTCCGAAGTTTGTCCTGCTGGTTGTCGTGGACGACCCCCGGGGACCCGGCTGGGGCGGCACCGTTGCCGCGCCCGCCTTTCGGCAGATCGCCGACGCCACGCTCCATTATATGGGCGTGATACCGTCGTTGACGCCGCCCGCCCCGAAACTAGTGCGGACGACGCCGCGCGCGCCGGCGGAGAGGCCCCGGCGCCTCCCGATCGTCACGGCGGCCGGTGAGCCGAATGTTGGGACGCGGCCGGAAGGGACGCAGACGGTCGCCATGAGGATCGAATGACCTTGCGTGAGATCGCCGACCTGCTCGATCAACCGCGTATTCAGGGCGATCCGTCCGCCGCTGTGACGGCTGTTGCCGATGATTCGACCGCGGTCGAACCGGGCGGGTTGTTCGTCGCGATCAAAGGCCTGCGTCGGGACGGTCATGAGTTCGTCGGCGAGGCCTTTCGGCGGGGCGCCGTAGGGGCGGTGATCCAAGAGCCGCGCCTGCTGGCCGAACAGCCGGCCGCCCCCTGTCTGATCTGCGTGCCCGACAGCCGCGCGGCGTTGCGCCGAATCGCCGTCGCGTTTTACGGTGATCCGGCCGGTCGTCTTCGGATGGTCGGCATCACGGGAACGAACGGGAAAACGACGACCTCCTATCTGATCCAGGCGATTGTATCCGCGGCCGGTCTGCCCGCCGGCCTGATCGGCACGGTCGGCTACCGGATCGGGGCGCGTCAGTTGACCGCATCGCATACGACGCCGGGGCTGCTCGCGTTGCAGCAGTTGCTGGCGGGGATGGTGCGGGAAGGGCTGCGGGCCGCCGTCATGGAAGTCTCCTCGCATGCGCTGGCGCAGGGACGGGTGGAGGGGTGCGTCTTCGATGCCGCCGTCTTCACCAACCTGACCCAGGACCATCTCGATTTTCACGGCACCATGGAGAACTATTTCGCCGCGAAGCGGACGCTGTTCACGGGGCTGGCCGACGGCCGGTACGGCAAGCCGGGCGCCTGGGCGGTGGTCAATCACGACGATCCGTGGGGACGGAGCCTGGTCGAGATCAATCCGAGGCGGACGCTGACCTACGGGCTGGAGCCGGGCGCCGACGTGACGGCGGCCGATGTGATGGTGGATTGGTCGGGGATTCGGGCGACGATTCAAGGCGCGCGGGGGACGTTTCCCATTGAGTCGCCGCTGGTCGGCCGCTACAACGTGCCCAATCTGCTGGCGGCGGTCGGCGCCGGTCTGGCGCTTGGATGCGCGCCGTCCGCGATCCAGGCCGGCATCCTGCAGATGCGGCAGGTGCCTGGCCGGTTTGAAAAGATGGAAGAGCCGGGTCAGCCGTTCCGCGTGATCGTCGATTACGCCCACACGGACGACGCCCTGCGGCGTCTGCTGCTCGCCGTTCGCGAATTGCAGCGCGGCCGTGTCATTGTCGTCTTCGGCTGCGGGGGGGACCGCGACCGCGGCAAGCGGCCCAAGATGGGGCGCGTCGCCGCCGAACTGGCCGATCTGGCCGTTCTGACCTCCGACAACCCCCGGTCCGAGGAGCCGCAGTCCATCCTTCGCCAGATCGAAGCGGGCGTGAACGAGGTCGGGCCGCCCGGGCGCCGCCTGCGGGACTACCGGATCGTGGAGGATCGCAAGGCGGCCATCGGCTGGGCGATCACGACCGCCGAGCCGGGCGACGCGGTGGTCATCGCCGGCAAAGGCCATGAGGATTATCAGATCATCGGGACCACGCGCCATCCCTTCGATGATCGCGTGGTTGCGCGCGAGGCCCTGCAACAGCGAATGAGCGTGGCGTGAGACCGGATGACCGTCAGGGACACCGTTGGGGGTATGGGGGAGCCTGGTTTCCGCCAGGCAGGCGCCCCCGATCCAATCGCCGCGCGCGAGGCCCTGCAACAGCGAATGAGCGTGGCATGAAACGGATGACCATCAGGGACACCGTTGGGGGTGCGGGGGAGCCTGGCTTCCGCCAGGCAGGCGCTCCCGATCCAATTGTCGCTCGCGAGGCGCTTCGTGCGCGGTTCGTCGAGGTATGAACGGGGTGGAGCAGGCGACGGGGGTGCGGGTGGCTGACGCAGCATCGACCATCATGCGGACGACCGTACGGCCGGGTTTTCGCGTGGCCGAGCTGATTCCGTTGTTGGGAGCGGAACTGCTGTCCGGCGGCTGTGAAGGCCGACTCGGGGCGTTGTCGACCGACACACGCACCCTGCAGCCGGACGACTTTTTCCTGGCGTTGAAGGGCGATCGATTCGACGGGCACGCGTTCGTGCCGGCGGCGTTCGAACGGGGTGCGGCGGGGGCGATCGTGGAGCGCGCAGCCGGCCGGCGGCTGCTGACCGAGCGGCCGGTCAGGCAGGCGCTGCTCGGCGTGGATGATCCGCTGCGGGCGCTGCAACAGCTGGCGGCGGCGCATCGGCGGCGGTTCGCGCTGCCGGTGATCGGTGTGACGGGCAGCAACGGCAAAACCACGACCAAGGAGATGACGGCGTCGATCCTCTCCCGCCGGTACGCCGTGCACAAGACGGGGGGCAATCTCAACAGCCAGATCGGTCTGCCGATGGTGCTGCTGGGGTTGACGGCGGAACATGAGGCGGCGGTGCTGGAGTTGGGCATCAGCCGGCACGGCGAGTTGACCCGATTGTGCGAGGTGGCCGGCCCGACGATCGGCATCATCACGAATATCGGCCCGGCGCATCTGGAATCGCTGGGCGGTCTTGATGGGGTGCGGAGCGCGAAAGCGGAACTGCTCGACGGCCTGCCGGCGGAGGGGGTTGCACTGCTCAACCGCGATGAGACGTCATTCGACTGGCTGAGCCGGCGCTGCCGTTGCCGCGTCGTCAGCTTTGGGGAGTGCCAGGAGGCCGAGGTCAGGAGCCGCATCCTTGGAATCGAGCCGGGAGAGCCGCCGCAACAACGGATCCTCGTGCAATGGGCCGGCGGAAGCGCGGAGGCACGGCTGCCGGTGATCGGCGCCCATTTTGCCGTCAACGCGGCCGCGGCCGCCGCCGCGGCGCTGGCCGTGGGCATCGGGCCCGAGGAGATCGCCAAGGGGCTGGAGGAAGTGCGGCTGCCCGCCATGCGCTCGGAGATCAAACCGTTGCCCGGGGGCGCGCGCCTGCTGCTCGACGCGTATAACGCCAACCCGTTCTCGGTCCGGCGCGCGCTGGAGACGGCCGCGCAACTGGCCGGCTCGGGCACGATCGTCGCCGTCCTGGGCGACATGCTGGAGCTGGGGCCGGAAGCGGAGCGCTGGCATGATGAGGTGGGCCGGTACGCGGCGGCCCTGCCCGTCGGTCGACTGGTGACGGTCGGCCCGCTGGCGGGCCGTATCGCCGATGGCGCCGCCGCGGCGGGCTTGGCGGCCGACGCCATCGAGCGCTGCGCCGATGTGGAGAGCGCGGCGGCCCTGCTCGAGCGGTGGGTGCGGTCGGGGCAAGTCCGGACCGGGGACATCGTGCTGGTCAAGGGTTCCCGGGGGATGCGGATGGAACGGGTGCTGGACGGTCTGGCGGGGCGTGGTGCCTGATGCTCTACCATTTGCTCTATCCGCTGCACACGGACTTCGCCGTGTTCAATGTGTTCCGCTACATCACCTTTCGGACGATCTACGCGATTTTGACGGCGCTGGCGATCAGTTTTCTCTGCGGACCGCCGCTCATTCGGCTGCTCCAGCGCTATCAGATCGGCCAACAGATCAGGCAGGAGGGGCCCAAGAGCCACCAACGCAAGGCGGGTACGCCGACGATGGGGGGGCTGCTGATGGTGGCGTCGCTGCTCATTGCGACGCTGCTGTGGGCCGACCTGCTCAACGGCTACGTCTGGCTGGCGCTGGCGACCGTGGTCGGATTCGGCGCGATCGGCTTTGCGGACGATTATCTGAAGTTCATCCGGCGCCGTTCCGAAGGGCTGAGGCCGCGCTACAAGTTCGGGTTGCAGGTGGCGATGGCGCTGCTGGTGGCGTGGGTGCTCAAGGCGACGATGCATTTCCCCATGACGCTGAATTTGCCCTTTTTCAAGGAGGTGCAGCCGAACCTGGGCGCGTGGTATCTGCTGTTCATCCTGCTGGTCGTCGTGGGCGCCTCCAACGCGGTGAATCTGACCGACGGACTAGACGGGCTGGCCATCGGGCCGCTGGCCGTCACGACGGTCACCTTCACCATCGTGACGTACGTGGTGGGCAACAGGAAGTTCGCCGACTATCTGCTGATCCCCTACGTCGACGGCGCGGGGGAACTGGCGATTTTTTGCGGCGCGATGCTCGGGGCCTGCATCGGGTTTCTCTGGTACAACACCTATCCGGCATCGGTGTTCATGGGCGACGTGGGGTCGCTGCCGCTGGGCGGCGCATTGGGCGCGGTGGCGGTGATGACCAAGCAGGAGTTTTTGCTGGTGCTGGTCGGCGGCATTTTCGTGGTCGAGGCGCTGTCGGTCATTTTCCAGGTCGTCTCGTTCAAATCGCGCGGCAAACGGATCTTCCTGATGGCGCCGCTGCACCATCATTTCGAATTGAAGGGGTGGGCGGAACCGCAGATCGTGGTGCGGTTCTGGATCATCGCGGTGGTGCTGGCCTTATTGAGTCTGAGCACGTTGAAGCTGCGGTGAGGGGGGGATGGCGGCGTCAAGGCGACGAAACGGGGCGGGGCCGGAGGCGATGAGCAGGATCGGGGCGTGGCCGCACGGCCAAGTCGTGCCGAAGCGGGCGCTGGTGGTGGGCGCGGGGCGCAGCGGGGTGGCCGTCGCCAAAGCGCTGGTGGCGCTCGGGGCGTCGGTGGTGGTGACCGACCGGAAGGCCGAAGGGGATCTCGGCGCAGAGATGGACGCCCTGCGGCGGCTCGGCGTGGAGCTGGCGATGGGCGCGCACGCGCCGGAGCTGCTCGCGGGTGTCGATCTGGTCGTGGTCAGCCCCGGCGTGCCGTCGGATCTTCCCCTCTTGCAGGCCGCCCGGCAGCGGGTGATTCCGGATCAGCCGGGACGCATGGTGGAGGTGATCGGCGAGCTGGAATTCGCCGCCCGTCTCATCGACGCGCCCTGCGCGGCGATCAGCGGGACGAACGGCAAGAGCACGACGACGCTGCTCCTTGGCGCCATGGCGGCTGCGGCCGGACGCCGGGTCTTCGTGGGCGGCAACCTGGGCCAGCCGCTGTCCACCGCGTTGTTTCCTCCGGTGCCGTGGGAATTGCTGGTTGTGGAGGTCAGCAGTTTTCAGCTCGAGACGATCCGGACCTTTCATCCCTCGTGCGCGGCGTTGCTCAACGTGACGCCCGATCATCTCGATCGCTATCCCGATTTCGAGCGGTATATCGAGGCCAAACGGCGACTGTTTCTCAATGCCTCGTCCGACGACACGGCGGTGCTCAATGCGGCGGATCCGATCGTGCGCGCCATCGGCCGGGAACTGCCCTGCCGGGTGATCTGGTTTGCGGAGGCGCCGACGGACGGCGAGGCGATCTGGTGCGCCGGGGGCGTCGTGCGCATGCGCACGGATGGACGGGAGGAGACGCTCTGGCCGGTCGAGGCGCTTCGGCTGCAGGGGCACCATCTGCTGCAGAACGCCCTGGCGGCGACGGCGATGGCGCGCGCCATGGACGTGCCGGCCAGAGCGATCGAGCAGGCAATCCGGGAATTTCAGGGGCAGGAGCATTGCCTGGAAACGGTGACGGAACGGGCGGGCGTCCTCTATGTGAACGATTCGAAGGGCACCAACGTGGATGCGGTGATCAAGGCGCTGGAGAGTTTCGACCGGCCGATCGTCTGGATCGGAGGCGGCCTGGACAAGGGCGGACGTTTTGACGCGTTGCGGCCCGCGATCGGGCGTCGGGTCAAGCGGGCGATCGTCTTCGGCGCTGCGCGCCGGGCGATCGCGCAGGCGCTGGAGGGGGCGACCTCTGTCGAGGAGGTGGCGACGTTGGACGAGGCGGTGCGGCGTGCCGCCGGTGCGGCCGAGACCGGCGATGTCGTGCTCTTCTCGCCGGCTTGCGCAAGTTTTGACCAGTTTCGGGATTATCGCGAACGGGGCGAGCGGTTCCGGACGCTGGTGCGGATGGCGGGGTGACGGAGAGGGCGGACGATGGCGCGGCGTGATCACGGATCCGGCTGGCTGGCCGCCGCCGATGGGGTCGACCGGCCGCTGCTTCTTGTCGTGACCCTGTTGTTGGTGGGCAGCGTGGTGATGGTCTACAGCGCCAGTTCTGCCGTCGCCATGGAGCAGTATCATGACGCCGGCTATTTTCTCAAGCGGCAATTACTGTGGGTCGGGTTCGGCGTCCTGGCCATGGCGGTCACGGCGCGGATGAACGTCTGGGGATGGCAGCGACTCGCCCTGCCGCTGCTGGCGGCGTCGGCGCTGTTGCTGGTGCTGGTGCTGGTGTCGCCGATGGGGACGACGGTCAACGGCGCGCGACGCTGGTTGCGCGTGGCCGGCTGGTCGCTCCAGCCGTCGGAGCTGGCCAAGCTGGCGGCGGTCTGCTATCTGGCCCGTTATCTGGCCAGTCACGCCGGACGCATCGCGGAGTTTCGACGGGGATTGTTGCCGCCGCTGGCGGTCTGCGGCCTGCTTGTCCTGTTGGTTCTGGCGGAACCTGATTTCGGGACTGCCTTCGTGATCGCCATGTTGACCCTCATGCTGCTGTTCATCGGCCAGGCCCGGTTGTCTCATCTGGCCGGTCTGGCGCTGGCGGCGCTGCCGGCTGCGGCGCTGCTCGTGGCGACATCACCCTATCGCCGCCAGCGGCTGCTGGCGTTTCTGAATCCGTGGGACAATGCCCAGACGTCGGGCTTTCAGGTGATCCAGTCGTTTCTGGCCATGGGGCGCGGGGGCGTGAGCGGGCTGGGGCTCGGCGAGAGCCGACAGAAACTCTTTTTCCTCCCGGAGCCGCATACGGACTTCATCTTTTCCGTCATCGGCGAGGAACTGGGGTTGATCGGCACCGCGATCGTTCTGACGCTGTTCGTGGTCTTCTTCTGGCGGGGTTTCGTCATCGCACAGCGAACCGAGGAGCCCTTCCTGCGCTATCTGGCCGTGGGGGTGACCGCCATGATCGGGGTGCAGGCCCTGCTGCACATGGCGGTGGTGATCGGCCTGCTGCCGACGAAGGGATTGACGCTGCCCCTGCTTAGCTATGGGGGCTCGTCATTGGTGGTGGATCTTGCGGCCGTCGGCATTCTGCTGGCAATTTGCCGCCAACGGGCGATGGGATGAGGGTGTTGATCGCAGCCGGCGGCACGGGCGGCCACCTCTTTCCGGGGCTGGCCATTGCGCAGGAATGGCAGCGGCGCCGCGCCGTCGAGGTCGTGTTTGCCGGCACCGCCCGTGGCCTGGAAAGCAAACTGCTGCCCGCCATCGGCTATCGATTGGTGCTGCTGCGCGTGGAGGGATGGATCGGCCGGGGCAAAAAAACGCTCGGCGCCATGCTGCAACTGCCGCGCAGCCTGTGGGAGGCCTGGCGGCTGCTGCGAGAATTGCGGCCGGATATGGTGATCGGCACGGGCGGATATGCCAGCGGACCGCTGCTTTTCATGGCCGCCCTGAGCCGCTATCCGAGCGTGGTCGTCGAACCCAACGTGCTGCCGGGACTGACCAACCGGCTGCTGGCGCCGCTGGTCGACGTGGTGATCAGCGCGTTCGAACGGTCGAACCGCTATCTCTGGGCGCGGCGGGTGCTGGTGCTGGGCAATCCGATCCGCCGGGAAGTGGTGCAGGCCGCTCAGCGCCCTGCAACGGCCGCGGCCGGTCCCGCCGGGGCGTCGTCCAAGACGGTGCTGGTCCTGGGGGGCAGCCAGGGCGCGCATGCGATCAATCAGCTGGTAGTGGGGGCGCTCGATGAGCTGGGCCCGCTGCGCGAGGCGGTCTGGTTCATTCATCAAACGGGTGAGGCGGACGCCGCGTGGGTGCGGCAGGCCTACGATCGCCGTGGCGTGGGCGGCCGCATTGAACCGTTTATTCATGAGATGGGAGAGGTTTACGCGCAGTCTGAGCTTGTGATCAGTCGGGCCGGCGCGACGACGATCGCCGAACTGACCGCCTGCGGCAAACCGGCCGTTCTGATTCCGCTGCCGCACGCGGCCCATCAACACCAGCACGAGAACGCGCGGCTGCTGGAGAGCGCTGGCGCCGCCGTGATGCGCGAGCAGGGGGAGCTGACCGGCCGCCGGCTGGCGGAGCTGCTGTCGGCTCTGCTGGGCGATCCGGCCCGGTTGCAGGCGATGGCCGAGGCCAGCCGCGCGTTGGGACGGCCCGACGCCGCCGGCACCATCGTCGAGGCGTGCGAGGCCCTGCTGGGAGTCGAGCAGGGCAAACAACGGAGTCGGGCGGCATGACGAGGGGGCTCTTTCGAAAAATCCGGCAGATTCATTTTGTCGGCATTGGCGGCGCCGGCATGAGCGGCATTGCCGAAGTGCTCTTGACGCTCGGCTACCGCGTCACCGGCTCCGATCAGGCGGCCTCCGAAACCACCAAACGGCTCGAAGCGCTGGGCGGTGCGGTCTTCATCGGCCACGCGGCATCCAATATCACGGGGGCCGAGGTGGTGGTGGTTTCCTCGGCCGTGCGTCGGGACAACGTTGAGGTCCTGGAGGCGCGGCGGCAGCAGATCCCCGTGATTCCGCGCGCCGAGATGCTCGCAGAATTGATGCGTCTGAAATACGGCGTGGCGATCGCGGGCTCGCACGGCAAGACGACGACGACGTCAATGGTGGCCACGCTGCTCGCGGCGGGCGGCTTGGATCCGACCGCCGTCATCGGCGGCAAACTCAACAGTTTCGCCAGTCACGCCAAACTCGGCCAGGGCGAATTCCTGGTGGCGGAGGCGGACGAGAGCGACGGCAGTTTCCTGCGCCTGAGCCCCACCATTGTCGTCGTGACCAATATTGACCGGGAGCATCTCGATTACTACCGCACGATGGAGGAGTTGAAGGCGGCGTTTCTGACCTTCATCAACAAGGTGCCCTTCTACGGTTTGTCGATCGTCTGTCTGGATCACCCCGTCATCCAGGAACTGCTGCCGGCGGTCGAACGGCGTCACGTGACCTATGGGATCGCGGCCCAGGCGGACGTCACCGCGCACGAGATCGAGCTGAAGGGGTTCCGATCGACTTTCAAGGTGACCGCTGCGAACGGCCCGCGCGGGCAGATGCGCAGATCGCTCGGCGGGTTCGAGCTGACAGTGCCCGGACTGCATAACGTGTCCAACGCCCTGGCCGCCGTCGCGGTCGGTCTGGAGCTGGAGTTGCCGGTTGAGACGATCCGGCAGGCCCTGCGGGAGTTCAGCGGCGTCGAGCGGCGGTTTCAAATGATCGGGGAGGCGGCCGGTGTGATGGTGGTCGACGATTACGGCCACCATCCGGCCGAGATCAAGGCGACGCTGGCCGCGGCCAAGAACGGCTGGCCCCGGCGCCGGATTGTGCTGTTCCAGCCCCACCGCTACACCCGGACGCGGGATCTGATGGATGAATTCGCAACGGCCTTCTACGACGCCGATCTGCTGGTGTTGACCGAGATCTATCCCGCGGGCGAGCCGCCGATCGAGGGGGTCACGGCCGAGCGGCTGGCGGCCACCCTGCGTGAGCACGGCCACAAGCATGTGGTCTACCAGCCCGATCGCGGCAGGATGGCCGAGACGGTCTTGCCGTTGCTCCGCGACGGTGATTTGGTGCTGACGCTGGGCGCCGGCGATATCTGGAAAGTCGGCCGGCAGCTGCTCGAACGGTTGTCCGCCTCGGGCCTGGGTGCGGAGACGCCGCCATGACCTTCAAGGAAAAAGTTCAGCGGTTTCTCAAGGAACTGCAGGACGGAGGAACGGCGCGCCCGCTGGGCGATGTCAGGCAGCGCGAGCCGATGAGCCGGCATACGACGATGAAGGCGGGCGGCGAGGCGGATCTGCTGGTGGTGCCGGGGGATGTGGAGGAACTCCGACGCACCGTCCTGGCCGCGCATCGGGCGGGGCTGCCGTTGATCGTCCTGGGCGGCAGCAACGTTATTGTCCAGGACGGCGGCATCACAGGGGTGGTAGTGAAATTGAGCCGTCTGAACCGCATCCGCCTGATCGGGCCGGACCGCATCGAGGCCGAGGCGGGCGTGCTGCTGCCCCGCCTGGCCCGGGCGGCGGCCCGGGCGGGTCTGTCGGGCTTGGAATTCGCCATCGGGATCCCCGGGACCGTCGGCGGCTCGATTGTGATGAACGCCGGCACCCGGGAGGGGGAGCTGGCGCCCCGGATCGACTCGGTGACGCTGATGCGTCCCGACGGCGAGGTGGTTACCTTGCAGCGGAACACGCTGCGCTTCCGGTATCGACACGCGGAACTGCCCCAGGGCTGTGTGGTGAGCGCGCGGTTCGCGTTGGAGCTGGCGCCGGCGGTCGAGATCGAAGCGACCATGACGCGCATGCTCGGCGCGCGGACCGCGACACAGCCGCTCCACTCACCCAGCGCGGGCTGCGTCTTTAAAAATCCTCCCGGAGATTCGGCGGGCCGATTGATCGAGGCCGCAGGCCTGAAGGGTTACCGGATCGGCGACGCCCAGGTGTCGGAGCGGCACGCCAATTTCATCATCAACCGCGGTCACGCTCGGACGAACGACATCCTCTCGTTGATCCGCCACGTCGGCCGGGAGGTGGCGCGGCAATTCGGCGTGACGCTGGAGTTGGAGGTCAAGATCGTCGGCCGCGCGGCGCGGCCGAAGGGCGCGCCGCGTCCGTCCAGGCTGCGGGTCCGGCCGCACGCCTCGTCTACCCATGCCACGGGTTCCTCATGATGCGGCCGTGCGAAGGGCGGCGGATCGGTGTGTTGCGGGGCGGGCGATCGACGGAGCGGGAGGTTTCGCTGCGAAGCGGCGCGGCGGTGGCGGCGGCGTTGAAGCGGCAGGGCTACGAGGTGACGGAGCTGGAGCCGGACCGCGCTCTGCTGGCCCATCTCTCAGGCGAAGTCGAAGCGAATCGTCGGATCGAGGTGGCGTTTATTGTCCTGCACGGCCGCGGCGGCGAGGACGGGCAGATGCAGAGCGTGCTCGAGTGGGCGGGGATTCCCTACACCGGCTCCGGTGTGTTGGCCAGCGCGATGGGGATGAACAAGGCGGTGACAAAACAGCTGATGCAGGTGGACGGGATTCCGACGCCCCGGTGGCTCCGCTGGCAACGGGCTATGTCATCGGCGCTTCCGCCAGTGGAGCGATTTCCCGTCGTCGTCAAACCGACCTCGGAAGGGTCGACGGTCGGCGTCTCGATCGTGACCGCGCCGGGCGAGCTGGCGGCCGCGGTGGAACGGGCGGGCCGGTACGACGGGGACGTCTTGATCGAGGACTATATCGACGGGGCCGAATTGACTGTGGCGGTGCTGGACGGGGAGCCGCTGCCGCCGATCGAGATCGTCCCCAGCGAAGCCTTTTACAACTACGAGGCGAAGTATACGCCGGGACGATGCGACTACCGGCTGCCGCCGGTCAACGTGGCCGAGCCGGTCTGGCGGCGGGCCCAGGGGCTCGCCGCCCGGCTCGACCGTTTGTTGGGCTGCGCGGGCGCGACGCGGGTCGATTTCCGGATCGATCGCGCCGGTCATCCATGGGTGCTGGAGATCAACACCGTGCCGGGGATGACCGAAACAAGTTTGCTGCCGAAGGCCGCGGCGGCCGCGGGGCTCGGGTACGACGAGGTCGTGCTCCGCATCCTGGCCTCGGCGCAGGGGCGGATCGTGCAGAAGGGGATCTGAGAGGGGAATGCCATGCGACGTCAGTTCGGCACACGCATGAGGAGAGGCGGCTGGCTCAGCCGGTGGTTCCCGGTGTCGGGGAGGGCACCGCACACGCTCCGTCGTCGCCGGAGGGACCGGTCCGCCATCATCGGCTGGGCGGCCATGATCGGTGTGGTGGTCGTCATGGCCGGCCTGCTTTGGACAAGCGGATCCGGCGCGTGGCGGCTGCGCTGGGAGGCGCCCTGGCCGGTGATTCGCGCGGTGCAACTGCGGGGTGTGTCGCGATTGTCGGCGGAGGAGATCCGCGCCGTGCTGCCCATTCATGAGGGGGGGCGTTGCTCGCCCGGCGCGCTGCAGGCCGCGGCGCACCGGCTGTCGGCCCATCCCTGGATTGCCGCCGCCACGCTCTCCTGGGTCATGCCCGACACGCTGATTGTAACCGTGCAGGAGCGGCAGCCGGCGGCGGTCGTCCGTGAGGGTGGCGTGCCGTGGTATGTCGACGGCGAGGGCGCGCTGCTGGGGCCGGCGGGCGCCAAGCCGGGTCCGATCGGCGCGGAACTCGATGGGCTGTCGGTGGCGCGCCTCCGGGTCGGTTCGTCCGAGGAACGGCAGCGGGCGCGTGAGGGGGTCGCGCTGCTGAAGTTAATGCGCCGGGACGGCGTGCAGACCGTGCAGGTGACCGTCGGGAGCGACGGCGTCGCTGTGGCGACATTTGATGGATGGCGGCTCCGGTTCCGCACGGGCCGCGTCGAGGAGCAGTGGCGGCGCTTCTGGCAGGTTGCCGCGCGGGTTCCGGCCGATGCGCGCCATCCCAAAGAGGTCGATTTGCGGTTTGCCGATTCCGTCGTCGTACGGTCGTGAGAGGGAAAGCGGATTCATGGGACAAGAGCGGATTCGTCAAGGACGGCGGATAAAGGAGTAGGGGCGTATGGACGATGGGGGCGCGGGGGAGTGCGAGCATCGCTCCCCCGATTCGAGCGAGTGCAACGCGCGAGCGGATGAAGGAGGTGAGGAGACCGGTGAGGTACGCTGAAGAAATCATCGTGGGGCTGGACATCGGCACGACGAAGATCTGCGCGATCGTCGCCGCGCGGCGGGAGGACGGACCGGTCGAAGTGGTCGGCCTCGGGACGCACCCGTCCCGCGGTTTGCGCAAGGGGGTCGTGGTCAACATCGAGAGCACGGTGGAATCGGTCAAGCAGGCGATCGAGGAGGCCGAGTTGATGGCCGGCGTGGAGATTCACACCGTCTACACCGGCATCGCCGGCGGCCACATCAAGGGGTTCAACAGCCGAGGGGTCATCGCCGTGCGCGATGATGAAGTGACCCGCCACGACGTGCAGCGGGTGATCGACGCGGCCAAGGCGGTGGCGATTCCGATGGATCGGGAGATCCTCCACGTGATTCCGCAGGAGTTCATCCTGGACGGCCAGGAGGGGATCAAGGATCCGCTGGGCATGTCCGGCGTCCGACTGGAGGCGGACGTGCACATCATCACCAGCGCCGCCACCACGATGCAAAACATCGTCAAATGCGTCAACCGGGCCGGCCTGGACGTCGCCGGCGTGATCCTGCAGCCGCTCGCCTCCAGCGAGGCGGTGCTGCGCCCCGAGGAAAAGGAGCAGGGCGTCGCCATGATCGACATCGGCGGGGGAACGACCGACCTGGCGATGTTCCTGGACAACAGTCTCTGGCACACGGCCGTGCTGGGGATCGGCGGCAATCACCTGACGAACGACATCGCCGTCGGACTCCGCACGCCGGCGGTTGAGGCGGAGCGGATCAAGCTTCGGCACGGCTGCGCGATGACCTCGCTCGTGCGCGCCGATGAAATGGTCGAGGTGCCCAGCGTCGGCGGCCGACAGCCGCGGGTGCTGCCGCGGCAGCTGCTGGCGGAAATCATCGAACCCCGCGTGGAGGAGATCTTCTCGCTCGTCGCCCAGGAAATCCGCCGGACCGGCCACGAGGAACAGATCGTCTCCGGCGCGGTGCTGACCGGCGGCGCGGCGCTGACCGAGGGCATCGTTGACGTGGCTGAACGGGTGCTGGGCATGCCGGTGCGTCGGGGCGCGCCCGTCAACGTGGGCGGATTGACCGATATCGTCACGACGCCCGTCTACTCAACCGGCGTGGGGTTGATCCTGTACGTGCTGCAGCAACAGACGGAAGGCGAGTTGCAACACGCAGGGCACGGGGGATTGTTGGCCAAAACGTCCAGCCGCGTGCGGGGCTGGATCAAGGAGTGGTTCTAAGCAACCAAGCGGCCCTGCCGGGCGGACCGGCACGGGCCGGGAAGGGGGAGCGCAGACGATGTTTATCTTTGATGAAGAACCGGTCAGATCGGCGAAGATCGCCGTGCTCGGTGTCGGCGGGGGCGGCTGCAACGCGGTCAACACCATGATCAATTGCCGCCTGTCTGGCGTCGAGTTCATCTCCGCCAACACCGATGCCCAGGCCTTGGCCCTGTCGTTGGCCGCCAAGCGCATCCAGCTCGGCGAGCAGTTGACGCGCGGCCTGGGAGCCGGGGCCAATCCCCAGGTCGGCCGGGAAGCCGCCCTGGAGACGGTCGATCACCTGCGTGAACTGCTCACCGGCATGGATATGGTGTTCGTCACGGCCGGGATGGGCGGCGGCACGGGGACGGGCGGCGCGCCGGTGGTCGCCAACGTGGCCAGGGAACTGGGGGTGTTGACGGTGGGCGTGGTGACCAAGCCGTTCATGTTTGAAGGCGCCAAGCGGCTCCATCGCGCCGAAGAGGGGATCAGGGAACTGAAGCGGACGTGCGACACGGTCGTCGTGATTCCCAATCAACGGCTGCTGAGCCTGGTCGACAAGACGACGCCGCTGACGGAAGCCTTCAAAGTCGCCGACGACATTCTTCGGCAGGCGGTGCAGGGCATGGCCGATCTGATCACGGTGCCGGGGTTGATCAACGTTGATTTTGCCGATGTCCGCGCGGTCATGTCGCACATGGGGCGCGCCGTCATGGGCATGGGGGCGTCCAAAGGCTCCAATCGCGCCGTGGAGGCCGCGCAGAAGGCGATTTCCAGCCCGCTGTTGGAGGACGGATCGGTGGAGGGCGCTCGCGGGGTCCTGATCAACATCTCGGGCGGGAGTTCGCTGTCGTTGCACGAGGTGACCGACGCGGCGTCGATCATCCAGGAGCTGGCCGATCCGTCGGCCAACATCATCTTCGGTTCGGTGATCGACGACCGGTTCGGCGAGGAGGTCGTGGTGACCGTGATTGCGACGGGATTCGAAAACGAATCGGTGGTCGAAGAGGCGTCCGCGCTCCCGACCGCGGTGAAAGCCGAACCGGTCAAAAACCTGGAACGGGTGCCGTTCATCCGAAAAATCGTCGCGGCGGAACGACGGGAGCTTCGGCTGCTGGCCGACGAGCTGCACGCCGAGGAGGAGTGGGACGTGCCTACTTTTCTTCGGAAGCAGGCGGATTGATCCATGGCCGTGTTGACGGTTGCCGGCCATCGGATCGAGACGCAGGGTCAGTTGAGTCGCGTGACCGTTCCGGCATTCGAGGCCGCGGGCTTCTTTCACGGCTTCGGGTTGCGCGGCGGATTGCGCCCGGAAGGCTGGCCGGCTGCGGCCGGCGCGCCGACGTCCCGCCTTGTGACCACGACGCAGATCCACAGCGACCGGGTCATCGTAGTTTCGGGTGGCGGCGCGCCGATGCCCCCTGCTGACGGCCTGATCACCGATCGACCGAACCATCTGATCGGTGTCTTCACCGCCGATTGCCTGCCGGTGCTGCTGGCCGAACCGACCCGGGGCGTGGTGGCCACCGTGCACGCCGGCTGGCGGGGGCTGGCGCAGCGGATCGTCGATAAAGCGGTGGCGATGATGGCGGCCCGATGGTCGATTCCCGCGCGCGGGATGACGGTGGCGTTGGGTCCCTGCATCGGCGCCTGCTGTTTTGAGGTCGGCGAACAGGTGTTGCTGCCGCTCAGGCAACAGCTCACGAATGAAGAGGGCGTCATCCTCCCGCATCCGGAGGGCCGGGCCGGCGGGAAGGCGATGGTTGACTTGCAGGCGTGGGCCACGCGCCAGCTGGTGCATGCCGGCGTCCCGGCCGAGCAGATTTTCGCCGTGCCACTCTGCACCCGCTGCCATCCGGCCCTCTTTTCCTCGTATCGACGGGATGGGCGCCGCAAGCAGGAGATGTTCAGCGGCATTCT
>Ga0335085_10005894_pt1 | contig 19515 bp, 22 predicted proteins | sample Lox_Sample_45_FD_206712 | JGI IMG/M metagenome (GOLD analysis project Ga0335085, IMG submission 206712) | Soil microbial communities from Loxahatchee National Wildlife Refuge, Florida, United States - Lox_Sample_4.5 | ecosystem: Environmental > Terrestrial > Soil > Wetlands | place: USA...
TGATCGTGTTCGCGCTCGGGGTGTTCGTGATGCGCGCCGCGGGCTGCGTCATCAACGACTTCGCCGACCGCAACATCGACCCGTTCATCCGCCGCACCCGCGACCGGCCGCTGGCGGCGCGCCACGTTTCGCCCATGGAGGCGCTGGTGCTGTTCGCACTGCTCAACCTGGTGGCGCTCTGGCTGGTCACGCGCCTCGATCCCTTCACGGTCAAGCTCGCGGTCATCGGCGCGGCGCTCACCGTCTCCTACCCGTTCCTCAAGCGCTTCTTCCCGCTGCCGCAGCTGTACCTGGGCATCTCCTTCGGCGGCTTCTCGGTGCTCATGGCCTTCGCCGCCCAGAGCGGCGCCCTGCCGCGCGTCGCCTGGGTGCTGTACATCGCCGCGGTCATGTGGTGTGCGCTCTACGACACCATCTACGCCATGGTCGACCGCGAGGACGACCTCAAGATCGGGATCAAGTCGAGCGCCATCCTGTTCGCCGACATGGACAAGCTGCTGATCGGGGTCATGCAGCTGATGATGCTCGGCGCCCTGTGGCTGGTGGGGCGCAACATGGAGTTCGGCCGCTGGTACTACGCCGGCGTGATCGCCGCGGCGGTGCTGTTCGCCTGGCAGCAGTGGCTCATCCGCCGGCGCGAGCCGGCCGGCTGCCTGCGCGCCTTCCTCAACAACCAGTACGTCGGCTGCGCCATCTTCATCGGCATCCTGCTGCAGTACGTCTATTCCCCTTGAGCGCCTGGAAGAACCGTCCGTTGGCCGCGCGCCGCGGGTGCGCGCTGCGGGGGTTCACGCTCGCACTCGCCGCCGAGCGCAGCCTGCGGCTGCAGTGCGCCGCGCTGCTGGCGGTGCTCGCCGTGCTCGCCTGGCGGCGCCCGCCACCGCTGTGGTGGGCGCTGGTGCTGCTCGCCTCCGCGGGCGTGCTGGCGGCGGAGCTCCTCAACAGCGCCCTGGAGCGCCTGTGCGACACCAGGACAGCCCGGCCATCCGCGCGGTGAAGGACGTCGGTGCCGCCGCGGTGCTGGTCGCCGCCCTGGGCGCACTGGGCCGGGCGCGGCGCTGGCCTGCCAGCTGCTGCACGCGGGTTGAAGTCGCGGGGCGGCAATTGTCGACTTTTCAGGACCTGTGTCGTTGACATGGAACGGCCCGCTCGGGCAAGGTCGCTGCCGCACCGCCCCTGAGCCGGCGCGACCTGCCTTGCGGAGACCGCCACCATGAACGACACCCTGCCCGCGATCCGACACGACTGGAGCGTGACCGAGGTGCGCGAGCTGTTCGCGCTGCCGTTCCTCGACCTGCTGGTGCGAGCGCAGGCGGCCCACCGGGCCTGCCACGTGCCCAACACCGTCCAGATGAGCACGCTGTTGTCGGTCAAGACCGGCGCCTGCCCCGAGGACTGCGCCTACTGCCCGCAGAGCGTGCGCTACGACACCGGCATCGAGGCGCAGGCGCTGATGGCGGTGGACGAGGTGCGTGAGGCCGCCCTGCGCGCCCGTGCGGCCGGCGCCACGCGCTTCTGCATGGGGGCCGCCTACCGCGCCCCGAAGGCGCGCGACCTGAAGGTGCTCGCGGCCATGGTGCGCGAGGTGCGCGCGCTGGGGCTGGAGACCTGCGTGACCGCCGGCATGCTCGAGCCGCAGCAGGCCCGGGAGCTCAAGGCGGCGGGCCTGGACTACTACAACCACAACCTCGACACCTCCGCCGGGTTCTACGACCGCATCATCACCACCCGCACCTACCAGGACCGGCTCGACACGCTGGCCGCGGTGCGCAGCGCCGGCATCAAGGTGTGCTGCGGCGGCATCGTGGGCCTGGGCGAGTCGCAGGCCGATCGCGCGGAACTGCTGCGCACGCTCGCCAACCTGCCTGAGCACCCCGAGAGCGTGCCCATCAACCAGCTGGTGAAGGTCGCGGGCACCCCGCTCGGGGACGCAGCGCCCGTCGACCCGTTCGACTTCGTGCGCACCATCGCGGCGGCCCGCATCCTCATGCCGCGCGCGCACGTGCGCCTCTCGGCCGGGCGCGAGGGCATGAGCGATGAGCTGCAGGCGCTGTGCTTCATGGCCGGCGCCAACTCCATCTTCTACGGCGAGAAGCTCCTCACCACCGGCAACCCCGACGTGGCGCGCGACCAGCGGCTGTTCCAGCGACTGGGACTCACCGCCGAGGAGTCCGCGTCCGCACCGGCCGCCCCCGCCGGGCGCGGCGCGCACCAGCCCGCCGCGGCGCGCGGCTGACCGGGACCGCGGTGAGCACCGCGGTGCCGGCGCCCGGCCTGCCGCAGCTTCAGGCGGCCCTGGGCGAGCTCAGCGCCCGCGGCCTGCGGCGTGAGCGGCTCACGGTGCGGGGGTTCGCCGCCGACGGCGCCCGGGTGCTCACCACTGCCGCGGGTGAGCTCATCGACTTCAGCAGCAACGACTACCTGGGTCTGGCGCGCCACCCCGCGCTCGCGGCCGCCATGGCCGAGTGCGCGGCGCGCTGCGGCGCCGGCAGCGGCGCATCACACCTGGTGACCGGGCACGGCGCCGAGCACGAGGCGCTGGAGGCGGAGCTCGCCGCCTTCACCCGCCGCCCGCGGGCGCTGCTGTTCTCCACCGGCTACATGGCGAACCTGGCGGTGCTCACGGCGCTCGCCGGCCCCGGCCAGCGCGTGCTGCTCGATCGCCTCAGCCACGCCTCGCTCATCGACGGTGCGCGCCTCTCGGGTGCGGCGCTGCGCCGCTTCGCCCACGCCGACCCGCAGGCAGCACGGCGGCTCGCAGGCACCCCCTTCGCACTGCTGGGCACCGACGGGCTGTTCAGCATGGACGGCGACCTCGCCCCGCTCCCCGCCCTGGCGCAGCTGGCCCAGGCGCACGGCGCGTGGCTGGCCGTGGATGACGCCCATGGCCTGGGCGTCCTCGGTGCCGGCGGCGGCGGGACGCTCGAGCATTTCGGGCTCACCGTGCGCGAGGTTCCCGTGCTGGTGGGCACCCTGGGCAAGGCCTTCGGCTCCTTCGGCGCCTTCGTCGCCGGCGAGCACGACCTGATCGAATTCCTGCTGCAGCGCGCGCGGCCCTACATCTACACCACGGCACTCCCGCAGCCGGTGGCGGCGGCGACGCGGGCGGCGCTGGCCCTGGCCGTGTCCGAGCCCTGGCGGCGCGCACAGCTGGCGGCGCACGTGCAGCGCTTCCGCGCCCTGGCGCAGGAGGCGGGCATCCCGCTCCTGCCCTCCCAGTCGCCGATCCAGCCGGTGGTGCTCGGCAGCGCGGCGGCGGTGCTCCAGGCCCAGCGTGCGCTGGCCGCGGCCGGCTACTGCGTGGTCGCCATCCGGCCGCCGACCGTGCCGCCCGGGAGCGCCCGGCTGCGGGTGACGCTCTCGGCGGCGCACACCGGGGCGCAGGTCGAGGGCCTGGTGCAGGAGCTCGCACGCGCCTGCGCGCAGGCAGGCACCGCGTGAGCGCGCTGCACTACCAGATCAGCGGCCGGGGCCGCGACCTGGTGCTGCTGCACGGCTGGGGCCTGAACCTGCGCGTGTTCGACCAGCTCGCAGGCCTGCTGGCGCGGCACTACCGCGTGATTGCCATCGACCTGCCCGGGCACGGCGGCAGCGACTGGGACGACACGGCCCGCAGCCCCGCCGCGCACTCCTGGCGCGTGCACGAGACCCTGTCTCCCCTCACCGAGCGCTATGCGCTCATGGGCTGGTCGCTCGGCGGCCAGTACGCGCTCGACCTCGCCGCCGCCATGCCCGCCGGCATCGAGCGCCTGGTGCTGGTGAGCACCACGCCGCGCTTCCTCGCGACGCCGGGGTGGCCCTATGGCACGGCCCCGGCGCTGCTGGAGAAGCTCGCCGCGCGCATCGAGGCGGGCGATGCCGCGGCCCTGGATGACTTCCTGCGGCTGCAGGTCCGCGGCAACAGCCCGCGTACGGCGGCCCGCGTGCTCAGGGCCCTGCGCAGTGCCTTGAAGAAGGGCGCGGCGCAGCCGGCGGCGCTGGCCCACGGGCTCGAGCGGCTGCGCGAGGCGGACCTGCGCCCGGCGCTGCCGCTGGTGCGCATGCCGACCCTGGTGATCGCCGGCGGCCACGACCGCATCGTGCGCCCGGGCGCCTCGCGCGCCCTGGCGGCGCTCGCGGACGCCAGCTACGTGGAGTACCCGGACGCCTCGCACGCGCCGTTCCTGTCCCATCCCCGGGGCGTCGCCGAGGCGGTGCGGGACTTCCTCGATGACTGAGGGAGCGGACACCTTCCGCCTGGAGCGCGCCGCGGTGCGCTCCTCCTTCGACCGTGCCAGCGGCAGCTACGAGTCCGCGGCGCGCCTGCAGCGCACGGTGGCGGACGAGCTGCTCGAGCGGCTGGAGAGCTTCCGTGCCGCGCCGCAGGTGGTGCTCGACCTCGGGGCCGGCACCGGGCGCGCCACGGCGCAACTGCGCCGCCGCTTCCGCGGCGCGCAGGTGATTGGCCTCGACCTGTCACTCGGCATGCTCACGCAGGCGCGCCGGCACCTGAAGCTGTGGCAGCGCTTCGCGCGCGTGTGCGCGGATGCGCAGCGCCTGCCGCTGCGGACCGGCAGCGTGGACCTGGTGTTCTCGAGCCTGATGCTGCAGTGGTGCGAGCCGCTGGATGCGGCGCTCGCCGAGGTGCGGCGCGTGCTCAGGGCCGGCGGCCTGTTCCTGTTCAGCACGCTCGGGCCCGCGACGCTTCAGGAACTGCGCGCCGCCTGGGCCGCCGCCGACGGCTACAACCACGTCAACCACTTCCTCGACGTGCACGACGTCGGCAGCGCGCTCATGCGCGCCGGCCTCGCCGAACCGGTGCTCGACGTCGACCACCACGAGCTGCGCTACCCGGACACCCTCACGCTCATGCGCGACCTCAAGGCACTCGGCGCCCACAACGTCACCGCCGGCCGGCCCCGTACGCTGCTCGGGCGGCAGCACCTGCAGCGCATGCAGGCCGCGTACGAGCCCTTGCGGCAGGCGGGCACGCTGCCCTCGACCTGGGAGGTGATCTACGGGGTCTGCTTCGGGACCGGCCCGCAGCGGCCGGCGCCCGCGGGTGGGGGCGAGGTGCGCATCGACCCCCGCGCCATCGGGCGCCGCGCACGATGAACGCCCGCGGAATCTTCGTCACCGGGACCGACACGGGGGTGGGCAAGACCGTGGTCGCCTGCGCACTGGCCCGCGGGCTGGTCCGCCGCGGCCACCGCGTGGGAGTCCTGAAGCCCGTGGCCTCCGGATCGGAGCGCACCCCGGCGGGACTGCGCAACGAGGACGCCCTGGCGCTGCTCGGCTGCGCCAACCTCGGCCAGGGCTACGAGAGCGCGAACCCTTATTGCTTTGAACCGCCCATATCGCCCCATATTGCCGCAGATGAGGCCGGAATCTCGATTGATCTTCGCAGGATCGGCGATGTTTACCGCTCGATCGCACGGCAGGCCGACTGGATCGTGGTCGAAGGGGCAGGGGGCTGGCTGGCACCCCTGTCGGGGCGGGACTCGATGGCCGACCTCCCGCAGGCCCTCGGCATCCCGGCGCTGCTGGTCATCGGGCTGCGCCTGGGGTGCCTGAACCACGCCGCCCTGACGCGGGAGGCCATCGCCCGATCGGGGGTGCGCTTTGCGGGCTGGGTCGGCAGCGCCATCGACCCGCAGTTCGCCCGCGCAAGCCAGAACGCCGCCACCCTGGCGCGCCTCCTGGGCGAGGCGCCGCTCGGGCATATACCTCACCTCGCACCGGGCGCGGCAGCGCCGGTGCTCGAGGCTGCGGCCACCGAACTTGAGCGGCGCTTAAGCACCTGATGTGCCTTGAATAAACGCGCTCGCGCGCTACGATGGCGCCGGTGCCGTGCCCCCCGCTGCTGATCGAGATCCGGCCGAACTGCGCGCTCAGCGTGCGCAGTGCCCAGGCGTTCTTTGCATCCATGTGCCTTGCGCCGCTGGGCATCGCCGCCTTCCTCACGCTGCGCGGCTTCTGGCCGGTGCTGCCGTTTGCGGGGCTGGAGCTCGCGGTGCTCGCCTGGGCGCTGCACGCGACGCTCGAGCGGCGCCACTACCGCCAGAGCATCACGGTCACCGAGGACGCAGTGCGCGTGGAACTGTGTCGAAAAGGGCACGCCCGCGAGGTCGTGTTCCCGCGGCATTGGGCGCGGGTTAAACTGCGCCGCCCCGCAGCACGCTTGCACCCGAGCCGGCTCACCATCGAGTCGCACGGCCGCCAATGTGAGCTGGGCAGCTTCCTCACGGAAGAAGAGCGGCGCGGACTGGCCCTGCGGCTGGAGCGTCTGATAGGGCGCGTGAACGAGTCGCCCTCCCTGGCCGCGAGCACGCCGTGAAGAAGACCTGGGATCGGTTTAATTGAGGTTGCGCCGCACGGCCTGGTCGCCGTCGCGCGCTGTAAGGCACAGGTCAAAGATGATTCGCGCACGACTCACCTCCTACGCTCTCACGCTGGCGGCCCTCGCCGGCTCCTTCGCCGCGCACGCCGAGGAAGACGGCGCGCTCTCGGGCTGGCGGCAGCTGAACATGACCCAGGGGGTCACCGCCATCAGCCGCAATGTCTACGACCTGCACATGAAGATCTTCTGGATCTGCGTGCTGATCGCGCTCGTGGTGTTCGGGGTGATGATCTATTCGCTGGTGAAGTTCCGGAAGTCGCGCGGCGCGGTCCCGGACGTGACGCTGGTGCACAACAGCAAGGTCGAGTTCGTCTGGACCGTGATCCCGGTGGTGATCCTGGTGGTCATGGCGGTGCCGGCGGCACGCACGCTGGTGGAGATCGAGGACACCACCAAGACCGAGCTCACCATCAAGGTGACCGGCTTCCAGTGGGGCTGGAACTACGACTACCTCGACGACGGGGTCTCCTATTACTCCCACCTCGACCGCGCCAGCGACCATGCGCGCGAGCTCACCTCCGGCATCGACCCGAACACGGTCGAGCACTACCTGCTCAGCGTCGACCACCCGCTGGTGGTCCCGGTCGACACCAAGGTGCGCCTGCTGATCACCGGCGCCGACGTCATCCATTCCTGGTGGGTGCCGGCCTTCGGGGTCAAGAAGGACGCCATCCCGGGCTTCGTCAACGAGGCCTGGTTCAAGGTGGACGCCGACAAGCCCGGCCTGTACCGCGGCCAGTGCGCCGAGCTGTGCGGCCGCGACCACGGCTTCATGCCGATCGTGGTCGACGTGCGCTCCAAGGAAGACTTCCAGACGTGGCTGAAGCAGAAGGCCGCCGCGCAGAAGCAGGCCGCGGCCCCGGCCGCGGACGGCACGGCCGCCGCCCCCACCGCCCCCTGACCCCCATTTACCGCTAAGGCAAGAGACCATACCCATGGCAGACGCGCACGCAGTCCACGACGCAAGCCACGACGACCACGATCACGATCACAAACCGCACGGCTGGCGGCGCTGGGTGTTCGCGACCAACCACAAGGACATCGGCACGATGTACCTGATCTTCGCCTGCACGATGTTCTTCATCGGCGGGGCGATGGCCATGGTCATCCGCCTGGAGCTGTTCAAGCCCGGCATGCAGTGGGTCGACCCGCAGCTGTTCAACTCCATGACCACCATGCACGCGCTCATCATGATCTTCGGCGCGGTCATGCCGGCGTGGACCGGGCTCGCCAACTGGATGATCCCGATGCAGGTGGGGGCACCCGACATGGCGCTGCCGCGCCTCAACAACTTCAGCTTCTGGATCCTGCCGTTCGCCTTCACGCTGCTTTTGTCCTCGCTGTTCGTCCCGGGCGGCGCACCGGCCGGCGGCTGGACCATGTACCCGCCCCTGGTGCTGCAGAACGGCGCCAGCTTCCCGATGCTGATCTTCGCCGTGCACATGATGGGTGCCTCCTCGATCCTCGGCGCCATCAACGTCGTGGTCACCATCATGAACATGCGCGCGCCGGGGATGACGCTGCTGCGCATGCCGCTGTTCGTGTGGAGCTGGCTGATCACCGCGTACCTGCTGATCGCGGTGATGCCGGTGCTGGCCGGAGCCGTGACCATGCTGCTCACCGACCACTTCTTCGGCACCACCTTCTTCACCGCCGCCGGCGGCGGCGACCCGGTGATGTTCCAGCACATCTTCTGGTTCTTCGGGCACCCCGAGGTCTACATCCTGATCCTGCCGGCCTTCGGCATCGTCTCGGAGATCATCCCCACCTTCTCGCGCAAGCCGCTGTTCGGCTACGAGGCGATGGTGTACGCGGTGGCCTCGATCGCCTTCCTGTCCTTCATCGTGTGGGCGCACCACATGTTCACGGTCGGCATGCCGCTGGCCGCGCAGCTGTTCTTCATGCTCTCCACCATGCTGATCGCCGTGCCCACCGGGGTGAAGGTGTTCAACTGGACCGCGACCATGTGGAAGGGCTCGCTCTCGTTCGAGCCGCCGATGCTGTTCGCGCTCGCCTTCCTGTTCCTGTTCACCATCGGCGGCTTCTCGGGCCTGATGCTCGCGATCGTGCCGGCCGACTACCAGTACCAGGACACCTACTTCGTGGTGGCGCACTTCCACTACGTGCTGGTGCCCGGGGCGATCTTCGCCATCATGGCCGGGGTCTACTACTGGCTGCCCAAGTGGAGCGGGAAGATGTACGACATGAAGCTCGCCACCTGGCACTTCTGGCTGTCGACGATCTTCGTCAACGTGCTGTTCTTCCCGCAGCACTTCCTCGGGCTCGCCGGCATGCCGCGCCGCATCCCCGACTACGCGGTGCAGTTCACCGACTGGAACATGGTGTCCTCGATCGGCGGCTTCGGCTTCGGCCTGTCGCAGCTGCTGTTCCCCTACATCATCTGGAAGTGCGTGCGCTCGGGCACCCCGGTGGGCGCGCGCCCCTGGGAGGGCGCGCACGGGCTCGAGTGGGAGCTGCCCTCGCCGGCGCCGTACCACTCCTGGACCGAGGCGCCCTCCGATGCCCTGATCGCCAAGGGCGCGGCGCACTGATGGCGGCCGTGCTCGCCGCGCCGGACGAGGCCGCGCGCCGCCGCCGGCGCGTGCGCAACAGCGCCATCCTGTGGGGGCTGGTCGCGGGCGCCTTCTACTTCGGCTTCATGGTGCTGCTCGTGGTGCGTGGCTCGAAATGAACGCTACGCGGCGCGCCAACCGCAACATGACGCTGAAGCTGCTCGCGATCGCCGCGGGCGCCTTCGGCTTCGGCTTCGCGCTGGTGCCGCTGTACAGCGTGCTGTGCTCGGTGACCGGCTACGGCGACCAGACGAAGCTGCTGCAGAAGGCGCAGGCGGTCGAGCACCCGGACGTGAACCGCACCATCACGCTCGAGTTCATGGCGGACGTGGCCAGCTCGGGCGAGTGGGAGTTCCGCCCGGTGAAGCGCAGCATCCAGGTGCACCCGGGCGAGCTGTACACGGCGGAGTTCTTCGCCCACAACCTCACCGGGCGCGACACCACGGCGCAGGCGGTGCCCAACATCGCCCCCTCCGAGGTCGCCGCCTACTTCCACAAGACCGAATGCTTCTGCTTCTCGCCGCAGCACTTCAAGGTGGGCGAGGCGCGTGACATGCCGGTGCGCTTCATCATCGACCCGGCGCTGCCCGAGCACATCGACATGATCACGCTGGCCTACACCTTCTACGACGAATCCTCGCGCGTCAGCTCGCGCTAAGCACCCACTCTCTTCGGAAGAAAGCTCACGACATGGCGAATGCACCCTCGACGACCGACGGCAAGTACTACATCCCGCACGACAGCCACTGGCCGATCGTGGGCTCGGTGGCGCTGTTCACGATCATGCTGGGGGCGATCACCTACCTGAACGACTGGGGCCCGGGGGTGGTGTTCCTGCCCGGCGCGCTGCTGCTGGCCATCATGTTCTTCGGCTGGTTCCGCGTGGTCATCGACGAGAACCAGGCCGGCACCTACAACCTGCAGGTCGACCGCAGCTTCCGCATGGGGATGATGTGGTTCATCTTCTCCGAGGTGATGTTCTTCGCCGCCTTCTTCGGCGCGCTGTTCTACGCCCGCGTGCTGTCGGTGCCGTGGCTGGGCGGCCAGGGCGTCAAGGTGTTCACCAACTTCGTGCTGTGGCCGCACTACGAGTCGGCCTGGCCGACCAACGGCCCGGGTCACGTCGGTGGCCACGCCGACGGCAGCTTCAGCACCATCCCGGCGATCGGCATCCCGATGCTCAACACCGCGATCCTGCTCACCAGCGGGCTCACGGTGACCATCGCCCACCATGCGCTGCGCGCCAACCAGCGCGGCAAGCTGGCGCTGTTCCTGGCGCTCACCTTCCTCTTGGGCTTCACCTTCGTCGGCTTCCAGGCGCACGAGTACGGCGAGGCCTACAAGGAGCTCGGCCTGCGCCTGTCGACCGGGATCTACGGCTCGACCTTCTTCATGCTCACCGGCTTCCACGGCCTGCACGTGACCATCGGCGCCATCATGCTGCTGGTCATCTGGCTGCGCTGCCTGCGCGGGCACTTCACGCCCAGGCGTCACTTCGCGTTCGAGGCGGTGGCCTGGTACTGGCACTTCGTCGACGTGGTGTGGCTCGGCCTGTTCATCTTCGTCTACTGGCTGTAGACGCAAGCGGCCCGGCGGCGCGCCCGGGCGGGCGCGCCGGCACCTCAGGGATGAGCGAAGCTCGTGCCGCCCAAGGGGTGCGGCGCGATCCAGCCCTCGTGCCAGGCAAACAGCAGGAACAGGAACAGCGCGATCGACAGGCTGATGCGGATGGTGAGCGCACGCCCGAGCTTGGCGGAGTCCTCATCGCCGCGACCGCGCGAGAGGTGGAACAGCCCCGAGCCGAGGCTGACCAGGATCCCCGCCAGGGCGAGGAGCACGACGATCAGGACGAGTCCTTGCATCGCGGCAAGTGTAGCGCGCCCACGCGCGCGGGCCGCAGACCATGAGGCGCCGGGGTGCCGCGCGGCTCGCGCTCGCCGGCCTCGCGCTGCTGGCGACGGTGCTGTTCGTGCGGCTCGGGTTGTGGCAGTGGCAGCGCGGCACGGCGGGCCAGGCGCAGTGGCAGGCCTTCGCGCGCGGCGCCGACACCCGGGTGCCGCTGGCCGGTGCGAGCACGGCGGTGCCGCTCTACCAGCGCGTGACGGTGACCGGCACCCTGGACGGGGCGCACCAGTTCCTGCTCGACAACATGTCCTTCCAGGGGCGCCCCGGGTACGAGGTGCTCACGGTGCTGCAGCGTCCCGGTGCGCTGCCGCTGGTCATCGACCGCGGCTGGGTGCCCTTCAGCGGCAGCCGGCGGGTGCTGCCGGACGTGCACCTGGAAGCGGCCGGCCCGCGCGCCCTTACCGGGCGCATCGCGAGCCTGCCGAGCCCCGGGCTCGAGCTCGGCCGCGCAGCGCCGGCCGGCGACTGGCCCAAGGTCACGGCCTTTCCGGACATGGCTGAGCTCAGCGCCGCGTACGGGACGGCCCTGGAGCCGCGCATCCTGCTGCTCGATGCGCAGGACCCGGCCGGCTATGTGCGCGCCTGGCGCGCGCCCGGCATGTCCCCGCTGCGGCACTTCTCCTACGCCATCCAGTGGTGGACCTTCGCGGGGCTCACGGTGCTGGTGTCCGGGGTCATCGCCTGGCGCGAGCGGCGCCGCCGGAGGCACCCGTGAGCGAGAGTGTCGACCCGCGCCTGCGCGCCCGCAACCTGCGCACGCTTGCGCTGCTCGCGGGTCTGTTCCTCGTGCCCCTGGCGCTCGCATTCTGCACCTACTACGGCAGCAGCTGGCGCCCGGGCGGGCGCGTCAACCACGGCACGCTCATCGTCCCGCCGCGCCCGCTGCCGGCGCTCTCGCTCCCGGAGGTGCTGCCCGCGAGCGGCACGGCGGCGGGCCCGCCGTTCCGCGGCCGCTGGACGCTGGTTTACGTGGGCCCCGGGGAGTGCGCGGACGAGTGCCGCCAGGCGCTGTTCGTCATGCGCTCGGCGCGTCTCGCCCTGAACAAGGACATGGGCCGCGTGGCGCAGGTGTTGCTGGTGAACGGCGACTGCTGCGCGCGCGCGCAGTTGTCGGCCTACCCCGGCGTGCGCGTGCTGGATGCGGAGCGGGACGCCGGCCGGCAGCTGCTCGCGCAGTTCCCGCAGCAGGACCAGGCGCACACGCTGTACCTGGTCGACCCGCTCGGCAACCTCATGATGAGCTACGATGCGCGCCGCAACTCGCGCGGCCTGCTCGAGGACCTCGAGAAGCTGCTGCGGCTCTCGCACATCGGCTGAAGGGGGCGCTTTGGTGAGGGGAGCAACGCGACCGTGCCCGTAGCCCGCTGGATGCGGCGCCTCGCGATCGCGGGCGTCGTGCTGTGCTTCGCCGTCGTCGTGCTCGGGGCGTACGTGCGCCTGACGGCGGCCGGCCTGGGCTGCCCGGACTGGCCGGGCTGCTACGGGCAGCTGACCCCGAGCGCCGCGGCCGCCGATGCCGCCGCGCAGGCCACCTACGGCCGCCCGCTGGAGGTCGGCAAGGCCTGGCGCGAGATGATTCACCGCTACGCGGTGGGCACCCTGAGCCTGCTGATCCTGGCCATCGTCGCGCTCGCGCTGCGCTACCGGCGCGCGAGCGGGGTGAGCGTACCCTACGCGCTCGCGCTGCTGGCGACGCTCCTGCTGCAGGCGCTGCTCGGGATGCTCACCGTCACCTGGCAGCTGAACCCGCTGATCGTGACGCTGCACCTGCTGTTCGGGCTGACCACGCTCGCGCTGCTGTGGTGGCTGACGCTCTCGCTCCCCACCAGTTCCTGGGGTGCGAGCGCCTTCGGCGGTCCGTCGCGCAGCATCTCCGGCGGCGGCGCGGTGCCCTACGCGAGCGCGGGCCGGCTGGCCGTGGTGGGACTGTGCGCGCTGATCGTGCAGATCGCGCTGGGCGGCTGGACCAGCAGCAACTACGCGGCGATCGCCTGCCCGGACTTCCCCACCTGCCAGGGGCGCCTGTGGCCGCCGGCCGACTTCCGCCACGCGTTCGTGCTGTGGCACGGGCTCGTCAACTACGAGGGCGGCGTGCTCATGAACGCGGCACGCACCGCGATCCACCTGACGCACCGGCTGGGGGCCCTCCTCGCCACCACCGCGCTCGCGCTCGCCGCGCTGTTCGTGCTGCGCACGCGCGGCCTGTCGGCGGCGCGCGCCCGGGCGGGACTGGTGCTCGGGGCGCTCGGCCTGCAGCTCGCGATCGGCATCTCCATGGTGCTGAAGGGGTTCCCGCTGTGGCTCGCCACCGCGCACACCGCGGGCGCGGCGCTGCTGCTGCTGGCGACGCTCGCCCTGCTGCGCGCCCTGACCCCGCGCTGAAGCCTTGAGGCGCAGGGACGATCTGCTAGGCTGCGCATCCCTTTGACCCGATCGGCCTGGCGGCCCTGAGGCACGCCCCACCCGTGGCCACCACGACCCGGTACGCCCGCGCCACTGCCGCCCCCTGGCGGCGCTACCTCGAGCTCACCAAGCCCAGGGTGGTCGCGCTCATCGTCTTCACGGCGGTGGTCGGTACGCTCCTGGCGAGCCCCGGGATGCCGCCGCTGGCGGCGCTGGTGTGGGGCAACCTCGGGATCGCGCTCGCGGCGGCGTGTGCGGCCACCATCAACCACGTGCTCGACCGCCGGATCGACGAGCAGATGAGCCGCACCCGCGGCCGCCCGCTGCCACGCGGCACGCTCACGGAGCGCAAGGCGCTGGTGTTCGCCGCGGTGCTCGGCATGAGCTCGATGGCGATACTGGCGTTCCTGGTGAACCTGCTCACCGCCGTGCTCACCTTCGCCTCGCTGATCGGTTACGCGGTCGTCTACACCGTGTGGCTGAAGCGCGCGACTTCGCAGAACATCGTCATCGGCGGCGCCGCCGGCGCGGCGCCGCCGGTGCTCGGGTGGGCGGCGGTCACCAACAGCGTCGACCCGAACGCGCTGCTGCTGTTCCTCATCATCTTCGTGTGGACCCCGCCGCACTTCTGGGCACTCGCCATCGCGCGCCGCGACGAGTACGCGCGCGCCGGGATCCCCATGCTGCCGGTGACGCACGGCCTGGACTACACGCGCCTGCAGGTGCTGCTCTACACGGTGCTGCTGACCCTGGTGACGCTGCTGCCGTACCTCACGCGCATGAGCGGCCTGCTGTATCTTGCGGCCGCGCTCGCCCTCGATGCCGGCTTCCTCTACTACGCGCTGGCGCTCAAGATCACCGCGCGCGCCGAGCTGCCGATGCGCGTGTTCCGCTTTTCCGTGACCTACCTCATGTGGCTGTTCGCGGCCCTGCTGGTGGACCACTACGTGCCGATGCTGCGCGGCAGCGCGTAACGGCGCCGGCGCCACGGCCGCGGTCGTGCCTGCGATTGAAGCGGGCGCGGCCCGGGCGGATGATCCCGGTCGCGTTCCTTCGAATCGCAGGCGCGGCGCACGGCGTTCTGAGCATAGCGGCGGGCGCGCGCTCAAGAGCGGGGTTCCCGCCGTTGCTGTTGCGACCTCGCGGGCCGCGTCCGCCCGGGGCGGAGGCGGCCCGTCCTGTTTGCTCAGGGCAGGTCGAACACCAGCACCTCGGCCTGCGTGCCACCGGAGAGCTCCAGCGTTGCCGCTCCCGGCACGCCCGCGCCATCGCCGCCCTCGAGGCGGGTGCCGTTGAGCGCAAGTGCGCCGCGCGCCACGTGCACCCAGGCGCGCCGCCCGGGGGCGACCTCGTGCACCGCGCGCTCGGCCCCGTCGAAGAGCCCGGCGTAGATGCGCGCATCCTGGTGGATGCGCAGCGCGCCGCCGGCCCCATCGCCCGCGGCGATCAAGGCAAGGCGCCCGCGCTTCGCCTCGTTGCCGAAGCGGCGCTGCTCGTACTCGGGCGCCAGCCGCTCGGCGTCGGGGCGGATCCACACCTGCAGCAGGTGCGTCGCGGCCGTCGCGGAGGGGTTGAACTCGCTGTGCAGCACGCCGCTGCCGGCGCTCATGCGCTGCACGTCGCCGACGCGGATCACCGAGCCGCTGCCGAGCGAGTCGCGGTGCTCGAGCTCGCCCTCCAGCAGGTAGGTGAGGATCTCCATGTCGCGGTGCCCGTGCTTGCCGAAGCCTGCGCCCGGGGCGATGCGGTCGTCGTTGATGACGCGCAGCGGCCCGTAGTCGATCCAGTGCGGGTCGGAGTACTCGCCGAAGGAGAAGGTGTGGAAGCTCTTCAGCCAGCCGTGGTCGAAGTAACCACGCTCGCCACTGCGGCGGATCTTAAGCATCGCTCACACCCGGGAAGCCCTGCGCGACTTCGCAGTCTAGGTCGGGCCGCGTGCGCCGGCCAGCCGCTGGGCCTCAGGCGCCGCGCCGGTGCTGCATCTCCCAGGAGTACACCAGCTTGTCCTTGAGCAGCAGCATGCCGCTCGAGCGGTAGTGGTCGGCATCGATCTGCCCGAAGTGCTCGGCGCCGTAGTAGCCGGAAGCTTCGCAGCCGTAGACGGCGAGGATCGAGGTCCCGATGGGGGCGAAGCGCCCCTGGATCTTGCCGAACATGGCGCTCTCGAAGCTCCACTTCATGCTGTCCCCGGGACCGCGCGGCGGCTCGATCAGGTAGGCTTGCACGAACTCGGTGGGCGGGGAGCCCAGCACGCGCAGCTTCCCGGACAGCAGCCAGCACTCCGGGCGGTGCGCTATTTCGGTGCGTGCGTGGGCCTCGAGCGGTTCGCCGTCGGCGCGCCACAGCGTCCCTGTCCCGGTCCACACCGCCGGCTCGAACAGAAACGAGTGCTTCATGCGCCCATTATCGCGCGCGCGTAAGCTACGGGGTAATTTGTCGGTGATTCCTGAGGAGACGGAGGGCTTATGCTGACGGAACGCATCTGGTCGGGGAACTCGCTGCGCAACTTCTTCTACCTGGTCGCCGACCCCGACAGCGGCGAGGCGCTCGCGGTCGACCCGCTGGACTGGCGCCTGGTGCTGGACACCGCCAAGCAGCGCGGCTGGAAGATCACCCAGATCCTGAACACCCACGAGCACTCCGACCACACCGGCGGCAACGTCGGGCTCAAGGATGCGACCGGCGCCAAGGTGCTGGCGCACGCCGGCGCCGCGCCGCGCATCGGCACCGGCATCGACCGCGGACTCACCAAGGGCGACGTGGTCAAGGTCGGGCGCATCGAGCTGGAGTGCCTGGACACCCCCGGGCACACCATGACGCACGTGTGCCTGCTGTCGCACACCGACACGCCGGCGCTGTTCTGCGGCGACACCCTCTTCAACGCCGGCGCCGGCAACTGCTTCAACGGCGGCAACCCGGAGGTGCTCTACGACACCTTCGCCATGCAGCTGTCGCGCCTGCCGGACTCGACCAAGGTCTACCCCGGGCACGAGTACCTGTCGCGCAACCTGGAGTTCACGCTCGACCGCGAGCCGACTAACAAGGACGCCGGCGCGTTCCTGGCCGAGGCCAGGAAGCGCGAGCCGGCGCAGGCCGCGGTCACCACCCTCGGGGAGGAGAAGCGCATCAACACCTTCCTGCGGCTGCAGAACCCCACGGTGATCGCCAGGCTGCGCGAGAAGTTCCCGGACATCGGCGAGCGGCCCGACCCGCGCACGGTGTTCGTGAAGCTGCGCGAGCTGCGCAACAAGTGGTGAATGCGCGCCGCCCGCGCAGCCGCACTGGCCCTCGGCGCCGCACTCGCTGGCTGCGGGGCGCACGCCCCGCCGGGCAGCGCGGCGCCGGACACGGCGCGGCGCGCCGACGAGTCACAGGCGGTGCGCACCTTCCTGCACGAGGTGGCGCGCAACGTCAGCCGTGACGGCCCCGGCGCCTGGAAGCGCGCGTTCGAGGACGGGCCGCAGTTCTCCATGGCGGCCAATGGCCTCTTGGTGTTCGGTGACGGGCAGGCCATGGCGCGCGGCGTGGATGAGCTCGCGCGCACGCTGCCGAAGATCCAGCTGAGCTTCGGGGAAGACCTGCGCGTCGACCCGCTCACTCCCACGCTCGCCGCGGTGGGCGCCTCCTACAGCGAGGTCCAGACCGACGCCGCGGGCCGCCAGCACGACGACCACGGCTACTTCACCGCGCTCGCGGAGCTCAAGGACGGCGCCTGGCGGCTGCGCAGCGCCCACTGGTCGAGCGTGCCGCCGTCCGCCCCGCAGGACTAGGGCGCGCCCTTCAGGTAGCGGTCCATCCACTCCAGGTAGCGGCGCGAGCGGTCCACCAGGAAGCTCGGCCGCGTGAGCACGTGGTACTCGCCCGGGTAGATGACGAGCTCGGCCGGCACCCCGAGGGTGCGCAGCGCCTGGTACATCTGCTCGCCGCCGGCGAGCGGCACGTTGAAGTCCTTGTCCCCGCCCAGGAACAGCGTCGGGGTGCGGATGCGGTCGGCGTGGAAGAAAGGGTAGGAGAGCTTCAGCCACAGCGCCGGGTCTTTCCAGGGCGGCCCGAGCTCGGCGTTGTACTGGATCACGTACTCGTCCACCCCGTACATCGCGGTCTGGTTGGCGCTGCCGGCGCCGCTGATCGCCGCCCTGAAGCGCGCATCGCTGGCGATGGTGTAGTCGGTGAGGATGCCGCCGTAGCTCCAGCCGCCCACGCCCAGGCGCTGCGGGTCGGCGATGCCCTGCGCGATCGCCCAGTCGACCCCGGCGCGCAGATCCTCGACTTCCTTGTGGCCCCAGTCGGCGAGGATGCTGCGGGCGTAGGCCGCGCCGCGGCCGGTGCCGCCGCGGTAGTTGATGGCCAGCACCACGTAGCCGTGGGTGGCGAAGTACTGGCGCTCCAGCGGCGGCCCGTAGCCCCACAGCTCGAGGGAGTGGTCGTCCTGGCCGTTCGGGCCGCCGTGGATCCACAGGATGGTGGGATAGCGCTTGCCCGGGGCGTAGTCCGGGGGCTTCACCAGCTGGCCGTGCACCTCGGTGCCGCCGCTGGTGAAGCGCACGTCGCTGACGCTTCCCAACGTGATGCCGCGGAAGAACTCGTCGTTGTGGTGCGTCAGCGGGCGCAGCTCCCCCGCCTCGAGCGCGTAGACCTCCGGCGGCCGCGCATCGGAGGAGGCGAGCAGCGCGGTATGGCCACGGGCGGTCTGCAGCTCGTGCGCCACGGTGTGTGCGGCGAGCACCTGCACGCGGTCGGTCGCGATGTCCAGGGCGGCCGGGTACTGGTAGCCGTCGTCCTCGGCCGCGAACAGCACCGAGCGCCCGTCGGCGCTCAGCCGCGGGTTGACCACCGCGCGGTCGAGCCCGCGGCCCAGGCGCCGCACCGCGCCGCTTGCGAGGTCTGCGAGTGCCAGCGCGTCGGTGATGTAGGCATTCACGCGCGGCGCGTCGCCCTCGAGCAACAGCAGCTGCCGCCCGTCCGGGGTGAAGGCGAGGCCCTGGTGGTTGGGCGAGTACACCCCGGCCAGGCGCCGCGGCTCGGCTCCCGCGCGGGCCTCCATGAGGTAGATATCGTCGCGCCCGACCTCGGCGGCCGTGCCGACGCGGTTGCCGACGAAGGCGAGGGTGCGGCCATCGGGGGCGAACACCGGCAGCGAGTCCTGGCGCGCGGCATCCGCGGTGAGCGGCAGGCACTCCCCGCTGCGCACGTCCAGGAGGTACAGGTGCGTGCGCATCCCCGCCGTCAGGTAGCCGGTCTTGTCCTGCTTGAACTGGAAGGCGTCGATGACGACCGGCTTCGGCTTCGCGCCCTTCTCCCCGGCGGCCGCCGCGCGCATCACCAGCACCACGTGCACGCCGTCGCCCGACCAGGCGTAGTCGGTGATCTCCTGGTTGACGTGGCTCACGACGCGCGGCTCGCCGCCGCGCCGGTCGAGCAGCCACAGCTGCCCGGGGCCCTCGGCCGGGCGCGCCGACAGGAAGCTCAGGTAGCGGCCGTCGGGACTGAAGCGCGGCTCGCTCACGCTCTCGCCGCGGGTGAGCTGCAGCGGCTCGCCGCCCGCCCACGGCACGCTCCACAGCTCGGCGATGCTGTCGTCGGCGTCGCGGTCATAGCGGGTCACGAGGTAGGCCACCGAGGCGCCGTCGGGCGCCAGCTGCACCTCCGAGACCGGCCGGAAGCGATACCAGTCATCGGGCTCGAGCGCGCGGCCGGCGAGGGCGGTGACAGGCAGCGTGCAGGCCGCAAGCAGCGGCAGGAACGGGCGGGTGCATCTCACGGTGGACAGTCTCCTTCGGGGGAACTCGCAGGCCGCGGCATTGTTGTGGCTCGGGGCGGCGCCGCTTGCGCAAGTTTAGCCTGAAGGCCCGGGCGGTCCACGCTTGCCGCGCCGCGTGCTAGGCTCGAAGTGACGCGCCCGCGTCCTGCCGACGCCGCGCGCTGCCCCCACATGAAGGCACCCGCCAACGCATCCAGTTACCAGGCCCAGCTGCGCCAGGCGCAGTTCGCGGTGCGCGCCGGCAACAGCGTCAGCGCGGAGCGGGCACTGCGCGCACTCGCTGCCACGCAGCCGCAGGAGCCCAACGCGCAGTGGCTGCTGGGCGTGGCGCTGCTCGACCAGGAGCGCACCGCCGAGAGCCTCGCGCTGCTCGAGCCGCTGCTCGTGCGCGTGCCGCAGTTCCACGAGGCGCGCGTAGACCGCGCGCGCGCGCTGCGCCGTGCCGGGCGCCTGGAGGAGGCGCGCGCCGCGGTGCGCCGCGTGCTCGAGCAGCT
>Ga0335085_10005895_pt1 | contig 19514 bp, 18 predicted proteins | sample Lox_Sample_45_FD_206712 | JGI IMG/M metagenome (GOLD analysis project Ga0335085, IMG submission 206712) | Soil microbial communities from Loxahatchee National Wildlife Refuge, Florida, United States - Lox_Sample_4.5 | ecosystem: Environmental > Terrestrial > Soil > Wetlands | place: USA...
TAGAGGCCGAGCCCGATCATTCGTGGCATCACCTGCGGCTGCACACCGTAGTTGATCCATTGCAGCCAGCTCGCACCCGATGCCCGCACCGCTTCCGCCTGCCCCGCGTCCATGTCCTCGATGTCCTCGGCGAGCAGCTTGCCGTAGAAGCCGATGGTGGCGAAGGAAAGCGTCACAAAGCCGGCAAATGGGCCGAAACCGAACAGCTTGACGAAAAAGATCGCCAGGATGATTTCCTGGAAGCTGCGCGACACCGCGAGCACGGCACGGCAGAAATAATAGACCGGCGCCGGTGCTATGTTTTTCGCCGCGCCAATGCCGACTGGAATTGAGAGAGCGATGCCGACCACGGTCGATACGACCGTCATCCACATACTTTCCGCGATGCCTTCGGCAATTTCATCCCAGCGGCTGACGAAATCGGGCGGGAAAAACGCCGACAGAAACGCGGCCCCGCGCGGCAACCCTTCCCATACGCGCGTCCAGTTCACCGGCGTCGTCTGAAACACCAGGACCAGATAGACCGCAGCGCCAATCGCCAGCGTCCAGCGCAGCCAGGCCGATTTGATCAGCGGCGGCTTTTTCCAGCGACGCGGGGCGGTGACGGCTATGGTCATTAGCGGCGACCTACTCCGCTCATTCCCGCGAAAGCGGGAATCCAGGCTCCTTCCCAAGTGGTCGTGGGTCCCCGCTTTCGCGGGGACGAGCGGAAAATGGCTAATTCTTCCCACATCATGTCAGCCCTGCCAGGCGGTCGCGATCAGGACGTGGCACCTCGAATGGCACGACGTTGTCGGCTTCATCATCGCGCGCTTCCTCGTCCACCTTGCGAATCGTGGCTGACCAGTCCTCCTCGCCGTAGATCGAGGTGAGCACCGCGGGCGTCAACTTGTCGGGGGGGCCGTCATAGACGATCTCGCCGAGGCGCAGGCCCACAATGCGCTCGGCGAACATCTGCGCCAGCATGACGTCGTGAATATTGATGATCGCAGACAGCTTGCGCTCGCTGCAAAGCTCCTTGATCAGCCGCATGATCTGCCGCGACGTTTTCGGGTCAAGCGAAGCGGTCGGCTCATCCACCAGCAGCAGTTCGGGATTCTGAATCAATGCGCGGCAGATGCCGACACGCTGGCGCTGCCCGCCGGAGAGTTCATCTGCGCGTTTGTCCGCCATGTGATCGAGGCCGACACGCTCGAGCAGACGGAAAGCCTCATCAATATCGGATTGCGGAAAACGCCGGAGCCAGCTTTGCCAAAAACCGACATAGCCGAGCCGGCCGGTGAGCACGTTCTCCATGACCGAGAGCCGTTCGACCAGCGCATATTCCTGGAAGATCATGCCCATGCGCCGGCGCATGCGCCGCAGCTCGGCGCTGCCAAGCCTGGCAATGTCGACGTCGTTTAGTGTGATCGAACCCGCCGTCGGTTCGACCAGCCGGTTGATGCAACGGATGACCGTGGATTTCCCGGCGCCCGAAGGACCGATCAGCGCCATGACCTGCCCGTCGGGCACATCGATATCGATGCCCTTGAGCGCAAGATCGCCCGTGCGATAGCGCTTGGTCAGACCTTTGATGCGCAGCATTCAAGCCCCCTTTTGGCCGCGCACCGCTACTTGCAGGAATATTTTACGCCGCTCGCCGCGTCGATCTTGCGGATGACGCTCCAGTCCTTTTTGTAGGTGATGGGAACGAACTTGTCCTGACCCTTGAACTCGGCCTGGAGCGAGGAGCCTTCCCACGGAAACGTGAAGAAGGCTTCTTTGATCTTTGTCTGGAGCGCCGGATCGAGATTGTGCGCCAGGCCATAGCCGGTGGTCGGGAAGGTCTCGGACTTGTAGATCGTCCGGATTTTGGTTTTATCCACGACGTTGCGCTCAAACATGCGGAACATCACTTCATTGGCGATCGCGGCCGCGTCGTAGTCTTTGTTGGCGACGCCGAGCACCGAGTTGTCGTGCTTGCCGGAGAACACCGGCTCGTAGTCACGCTTTGCAATCAGATTGAATTCTGATTCAAGCAGCGCCGACGGCGCCTTGAATCCGGAATTCGAGGTTGGCGCGGTAAAGGCGAGCTTCTTGCCTTTGATATCGGCGGGTGTCTTGATCGTGCTGTCGGCGGGCACGATGATTTCCATTTCGTAGCCGAAGGTGCCGTCCTTGCCCGCCATGATGGCGAAGGGCACGAACCCCGCGCAATTCACGGCGATCGGATTGGAGCCGGTATTAAAGCCGGCGATATGCAGACGGCCGGAGCGCATCGCCTCGATCTCGGCTGCGTTCGACTGCACGGGGAAGAACACGACCTTTTTGCCGGTGACCTTTTCCATGTGCTTGATGAAGCCGTCCCACACCTTGGTGTAGACCGCAGGGTCTTCGACCGGCGTATAGGCAAAGATCAGCGTCGACGGACTGACCAGCTGTTTGGGATCGCCCGGCGTATCGGCCACCAGGTCGCCGTCGCGGTCGCAATAGGTCTTGTCGAGGTCGCCGCGCGGACAATCCTGTGCGCGCAACGTGCCAATGAGGCCACCGCTCAAAACGAGCGCAACAAACGCGCGTGCAATAACGCTGACAAGCCGTGCCATGGTTGTTCCCCCTTGCGGTTGCCATCGCGGCGGCCCGCTCTGTTGGTTGTTGCCGGCAGCTTAGCCTTCTTTTTTGGCGAAGCGAAATTGTTCTGCTTCCAAGGCTAAATGATGCTGAACACGCTAATTCTGCATGCCCCAGCGGCCGATCGTCCTGATCTCGATCAACCGGAACACGACATTCTCGATTAAAAGTCCGATGAGAATGATCGAGAGCAATCCCGCAAAAACGTCCGGAATGTTGAGAAGATTTTTCGCCTCGAAGATGTACCAGCCCAATCCGCCCTGCCCCGACGTGGTGCCGAAGACCAGCTCCGCCGCGATCAATGTACGCCAGGCAAAGGCCCAGCCGATCTTGAGACCGGCCAGGATGCTCGGAAATGCTGCGGGAATGAGAATCTTCGTCACAAAGCCGATGCCGCGCAGGCCGTAATTCTGTCCGACCATGCGGTGCGTGGCCGATACGCTGCGGAAACCTGCATGCGTGTTGAGTGCGACGGCCCACAGCACGGAATGAACCAGCACGAAAATCAGGCTTCCTGTTCCGAGACCAAACCAGATCAGCGCGAGAGGCAGCAGCGCAATCGCAGGCAGTGGATTGAACATTGCCGTCATCGTTTCGAGGAAGTCGTTTCCAAGCCTGGTGTTGATGGCAAGAAAAGTGAGCACCGCAGCAATGAAAACGCCGGCCGTAAATCCCATCAGTAATACTTTGATCGAGAGGGCCGCGCGCGCCAATATCACGCCCGAGGCGACGCCATGCGCAAGCGCGCCCACCGTCGCGCTGAAGGTGGGCACCAACAATTCATTGTCGAGCCAGCGAGCGTAAAGTTCCCAGCACGCGGCGATGACCACAAGCACAAACAGCTTGCGCAGCCAGTTTTGATTATAGAGACGCTCGAATGGCGTAAGCGGCTTCTCCACGATCCCGAATTCTTCTTGGCTCATCGGTTCGCGATAAATATCGGGCCGGTTCGTCGCATCAGTCATGGCTCATGTCCTCAATCTTGTCGGCAAAGAGTATGGCGTGAATCTTCTGGCCGAGCTCGATGCTTGCCGCAGTCTCTCCCTTGCCTCTCGGCGCGCTGTTGATCTCGGCCTTGACCTGGCCGGGATGCGGCGTGAGCAGCAGAATGCGGTTTCCGATCTTCACCGCCTCGGGAATGGAATGCGTCACGAAGATCACCGTGAACTTGATCTCGTCCCACAGCGCCAGTAACTCGTCCTGCATGCGCACGCGTGTCAGCGCGTCAAGCGCCGCGAACGGCTCGTCCATCAGCAGAACGTCAGGCTCCATCGCCATTCCGCGCGCGATGGCGACGCGCTGTTTCATGCCACCGGACAAAGTGTGTGGATAGCTGTCCGCAAAGTTGGCGAGATTGACCTTTTCGATGAGGCTGAGCGCTTTTTCGCGTGCCGCCGCCCGTTCGTATTTGCCGCTGGTAACAAGCGGGAACAACACGTTTTGCAGCACCGTTTTCCACGGCAGCAGCTGGTCGAATTCCTGGAACACCATCATGCGGTCGGGGCCTGGCCTCGTAACCTCACGGCCGTTAAGGCGAATGCTGCCTTCGGTTGGAAGCATGTAGCCGCCAATCGCCTTGAGGAGTGTCGACTTTCCGCAACCGGACGGCCCCAGCAGCACGAAGCGATCCGAACGGAGCACGTTGAAATCCACCCGGTAGGTCGCAGTGACCAGATGGTCGCTGGTTTTATACTGAAGCGTGACACCACGGACCTCGACGACCGGTGACGTATTTGTGCCGTGCGTCATGGTCAGCGTTCCGCGCGGTTGTCGCTGGCATCGAGAGTCAATCCGAGAATGAGGTAGCTCCAGGATTTCCCGTGCGAGTCGAGGTTGAGCGAAGCGTTCACGCCGCCTTCCAGCGCCTCCGACATGACCAAATTGAGCCCGTGCAGGTGCTCAATTACGTAGCGCTTCACCTTTCCCCGGATGAGTTTTGGGAATTCCCTCTTGATGCGTTCCGGCGTCACGGTGCGCTTGAGCAGCTCGAAGTCCTCCGGGTCATAGACCCAGATGTTGACGTTCGACGTATTGCCTTTGTCGCCGGCGCGGGCGTGCGCGATGTCGCGAACAAGAAGCCGTTCGTTGTGTCCGTGGACAGTCACGTCACGAAAATCTCGACTGTGGGCTTCACCAGGTCGCGGTCAATCAGGACAGATTTAGTTTCGACCGCAGGCGCAATCACACCCCGATAACCGCCGCCGCCGGCCGGACCACAGCACAAAAGCGATTCGACTTCCCAAAGCATCAGTTCCGCCTCGTCGCGGCTGGTCGTGCGCAACGCGACATGCAGTCTCACGTCCTCGCTATCGCCGCGTGTTTTCCCCGCTGTCGCGAAAAGCGAGCCTACTCCGATCAGATCGACCCGAAGCGGCGACTTGATCTTGTGGGTTTCCTTCAGGCGCGCGCCGACGATGTCGGCGGCGAGACGGCCGCGGGCGCCGGCTGCGGGGCCGGCATAGCTCACGCCCGCTTCGGCAAGAACGCCCGCATCAAAACCAACGGTGACTTTAAGCTTTTCCGGCCGCGCGCGGCCGCCGGCATCGCTAACGCGGACACGATCGTGGCCCAGATCCTTGAGTTTCACGCGGCTAAAATCGGCGGTGACGTCCGGCGTCAGGTAGGCCGCCGGATCGTGAACCTCATAGAGAAGTTGCTCCTTCACGGTGGCCTCATTTACGCATCCGCCGGTGCCGGGCAATTTGGTGATGACGGCGCTGCCGTCGGTGGCGACCTCCGCAATCGGATACCCGCACTGCGCGAGATCAGGCACTTCCTTGGCGCCGGGATCGGCGTAATAGCCGCCCGTGATCTGCATTCCGCATTCCATCAGATGGCCGACCAAAGTGCCGGCGCCGAGCGCCGCCAGATTGGAAATCTGCCAGCCGTAATGATGCATCAGCGGCGCGAGGAACATTGACGGGTCGGCCAACCGCCCGCCGATCACCACATTGGCACCCGCTTCGAGCGCGGGGATGATAGCATCGGCGCCGAGATAGGCATTCATCCCGACCACCGGAAGACCGATGTCGGCCAACGTCCCCGGTTCGTCCATGAATGGCTGATTGCCGCCAAGACGTCCGCTGACGTCGTCGCCTTCGATGCAAGCGACCTTCAGCCCGGACAGGCCAAGCGCGCGCGCAATGTCGCGGGTGCGCTCGGCAGCCGCGCGCGGATTGGCGGCGCCCATATTTGTGACGATCACCGCTCCCGCTTGGCAGCACGCCGGCAGCAGGGCGCGCATGCGGCGTTCAAGAAGAGTGTTGTAGCCGCGGCGCGGGTCGGCCATGCGGTCGCGATGCGCGAAGGCGACGGTGCGCTCGCCAAGGCATTCGAGCACCATCACGTTGAGGTCGCCACGCTTCGCTAGGTCCACGGCCGGATCGAGCCGGTCCGCTGAGAAACCCGCGCCCGTCCCTATCCGGAATGTACCGTTTCCTTTGGCCATAGGGCGGCTTGCGAAGGGTCAGTCGCCCTTCATTCCTGGAATATCGCCGAAGAACAGATCGTTGATCGAAGCCGGCGCCTTCTTGATTGAGCCGATCTTCGCCATGAACTGCGCAGTGGCAAATACTTTTTGTGGCTCAAGCGTGAACGCGTAATCCTTGTCGCTGATCATGGCGTTGATGTCGTCGACGGAATTCTTGGTGTCATGCGCTGCTTCGATGTAGAGCTTCGACGCGGCAACCTTGTCCTTATTGATTGTGTCGATTGCTTCTTTCGTCGCATCGATGAAGGCATGGTAAGCCTTCGGATTGGCCTCGCGGAATTTGCTGCTGGTCGTAATCACCAACGCCGTCGCGGGCCCTCCGAGAATGTCATAGCTCGTGGTGATGAGATGCGCACCGGGCACCTTTTTTTCCTGCTCGTAGAATGGCGAGGACGAAAAGTGCGCGTTCACGCCTGCGGTATTGTTGATGAAAGCGAGCGTGGCATCGGGATGCGACAACGAGACTGTGAGCGGATCGAGTTTCGTGTAGTTGTCCTGGCCGAATGCCGCGCTTGCTGCCATTTGCAGCATGATCGCCTGCGTCGAAATCTTTACCGAGGGCACGGCGATTTTGTCCTTGTCGCTGAAGTCCTTGACGCTCTTTACCGCCGGATTACGTGTAAGGAGATAGAGCGGATAGGTCGTCATCGCCGAGACGCCCTTGATTTGCCCGTTGGTCTTGTCCCACAGCGTGATCAACGAAGGCGCGCCCTGTGAAGCGAAATGCAGAGAACCCGAGATGAGCCCATCGTTCATGGCGGATGGACCCGCGACTTTGGCCCACGAGACCTTGAGTCCAGGGAGGCCCGCCGATGCTGCGTGTTTTTCGATGAGGTTGTTCTTCTCCATCATCATCAGCGGGAGGAAACTCACGCCGTACTGTTGCGCGACTGTGATCTCGCTGACTTCGGCTTTGGCACCGCCTGCAAAAGCGGCTGACAGAGCCAAGGCGCAGGCAAGGGCGCGAAGGAAAAGGGCCATGGACGTCCTCCCGAGGTTATTCGCCTGATGTCGTGGGCGTATTCTTGTTACGTCGGAAGATACGGGAGGACGCCCACCCGGCCAAGGGTCTCCGATGCTGACTTACGTCGTCTGAAACGCCCTCACTGCCCGCGATGGGCGTCATATTCGTCCGAGCAGAACGATCCACCCTGAAAACGGTCGCCAATCGCATCGGGGGCAAGCTTTGCCTGCGCCGCCATTGCCTCGGCGCGGAAGTCTTCCGAGCGGAATTGCGGGTGGTAACCGAAGCGCCGGGCATTGCTGTTGTCCCACCACCCGGCCTCGTTGTTGGACGATCCGTAGAAGATCTCGAAACGGATATCGGGATGCTCGAGACCGATGCGCACGAGCTGGGCCAGGTCTTCCGGCTTGACCCAGATCGAGAGTCGCCGCTGGTCGATCGGTTTGTCGTTTACGTTGCCGATGCGGATGCAAGTAACACGAAGTCCGTGCTTGTCGGCATAGAGCGCGCCCACCGCCTCGCCGAAAGCCTTGCTGACCCCATAACGGCTATCGGGACGCACGGTCACATCCACGCCAATTTTCCGCTCGCGCGGATAGAAGCCGACCGCGTGGTTGGACGATGCAAACACCACGCGCTTGACGCCGGAGCGATACGCGGCCTCGAACAGATTGTAGCAGCCGACGATATTGGACTTGTGGATCGTATCCCATGAGCCTTCGACCGAATGACCACCAAGGTGAACGATGGCGTCGATACCCTCGGTGATCTTCTTCACCTTCTCGTAGTCGGCGAGATCGGCGGCGATGAATTCCTCATCCGAACGCAGGTCTTTGGGGCTGCGGACGTCGCTCAGGCGGATGCGCGGATAGGCGCCTTTGAGCAATTTGCGCAGTCGAGTTCCGATGTCGCCGGCCGCGCCGGTGATCAGGATATGCATTTAAAATTTCCCGGTTATAGTGCGCTCAACAATCATAAACCGGGAGGGCCGCCAATATGAAGATTTTCGTTTCCGTCCTCGCCACCACGATCCTGGCCATCACGACGCTTGCGGGCGGACCCGCCGCCGGGCAACAAAAAACGGTATTCAAGGCATCAGACGTGCACCCGGCGGGCTATCCGACCGTGGTGGCGGTTGAGAACCTTGGCAAAAAACTCGATGCGGCCACCAACGGCCGCTACAGCGTGCAGATGTATCCGTCGATGCAGCTCGGCGGCGAAAAGGAAGCGATCGAGCAGGCCCAGATCGGTGCCATCGCTTTTGCCCGTGTTTCGGTTGGCGCGCTCGGCCCCGTGATCGACGATCTCAATGTGTTCAATCTGCCCTACGTGTTTCGCAACACGACCCACATGCAGCACGTGATCGACGGGCCGATCGGTCAGGAATTGCTCGACAAGGTAACCAATAGCGGCAAGGGTCTCGTCGGCCTGTGCTGGATGGATGCCGGCGCCCGCAACTTCTACAACACCAAAAAGCCGATCAAGACCATGGCTGACCTGAAAGGCATGAAGGTCCGCGTCATGGGCAACCCCATGTTTGTCGAAATGGCGAACTCGATGGGCGGCAACGGCGTCGCCATGGGCTACGACCAGGTGTTCAGCGCGCTGCAAACCGGCGTGGTCGACGGCGCCGAGAACAATCCGCCGAGCTTCGTTTTCGACAACCACTACCAGGTCGCCAGGTACTACACCATCGACGAGCACCTGATCGTGCCGGAAATACTGGTCTTCTCGAAGAAAGCCTGGGATGCGATGTCGAAGGAGGATCAGGCGCTGCTGATGAAATTTTCCAGGGAAGCGCAGCTGGACGAGCGCAAGCTTTGGGAGGTCTACGAGCAACAGGCGATGGACAAGGCCAAGGCGTCCGGCATCCAGATCATCCAGGTCTCGGACGTTGACAAGAAAGCCTTCCAGGATGCGGTCAAGCCGGTATGGGACAAATACGGTCCCAAATACGAAGCGACCGTGAAGCGCATCCAGGAGGTGAAGTAGTCGAGCTGTCGTCCGCTGGAATTGGGGGGATCATGGCGCATCATTTCCGCAAGGCGATGGACGCGCTTTACCTCGCCTGCGTCCTGATCGCCGGCACGGCGCTGGTACTGATTTCGGCCGTGATCCCCTGGGGCGTCTACACGCGTTACGTTCTCAACAGTGCCGCATCATGGCCTGAGCCGACGGCCGTTTTGCTCACAATATGGTTGACCTTTTTCGGAGCGGCGGCCTGTTATCGGCTGCGCTTCCACATGAACGTGTCGTTCTTCGTCAAGCTCATGCCTCCATTCTGGCAGCGCTTCTTCGATGCGCTCGCTGAACTCGCCATGGTGGCGATGTCGTTCTTCATGACGGTGTGGGGCGCGAAGCTCGTTATCGCCACCTGGCACAACTCCATTGCGGACTTTCCGGAATTGTCGGTCGGTGTCACCTATCTGCCGATCCCGCTTGGCGGTGTGATCCTTTTTCTATTCGTCGTTGAGCGAATTCTTTGCGGAGCCCCGCCGGCGCCGGCGAGTCATCACTGATCGGAAAGTCCCGGGAAAACCGCAATGGACATCGCAGTTCTTCTGTTCACGATGTTCTCCTGCTTTTTCATCGGCGTACCGATTGCCTATTCGCTGGCGCTCGCAGCTATCGCCGGCTGTCTGTGGATCGGCATCCCGCTCGAGGCGGTAATGCTGAAAATCTCCGATGGCGTGAGCAAAGTCGCGATGCTGACGATTCCATTTTTCGTCCTTGCCGGCGCGATCATGGCGGAAGGCGGCATGGCGCGGCGCATGGTCGCTTTCGCCGACGTGCTGGTGGGCTTCACGCGCGTCCGTGGCGGACTATCGCTCGTAAACGTACTTGCCACCACGTTCCTGAGCGGCATTTCCGGTTCGGCTGTCGCCGACACCTCGGCGATTGGCTCGGTCATGATCCCGCAGATGGAAAAGAGCGGCTTCCCGCGTGTGTTTGCGACCAATGTGACGATCACGGCGTCGGTCCAGGCGTTGCTGGTGCCGCCGAGCCACAATGCGGTGATCTATTCGCTGGCGACGGGTGGCACGATTTCGATCATCAGCCTGTTCATGGCAGGCGTGGTTCCAGGCCTGCTGCTTGGCTTCGCGATCATGGTGCTCTGTCTGGTGATCGCCTATCGCGACGGACACCCGAAAGGCACCGCAGTTCCCCTGCGCGACGCGGTCAAGATCACCATCGACGCGGCGTGGGGCCTCATCACGCTCGCCATCATCCTCGGCGGCATTCTCGGCGGCGTGTTTACGGCGATCGAGGCCGGCGCGGTGGCCTGCGTGTGGGCCTTCTTTGTCACCATGTTCATCTATCGCGATTACAAATGGCGCGACCTGCCTGCGCTGGTCCATCGCACTTTACGCACTGTCGCCATGGTGATGACCCTTATCGCCTGCGCGTCGAGTGTCGGCTACGTGATGGCACTCACGCAGATGCCGGCGAAGATCACGGCGTTCTTCCTGACCATCTCGGACAACAAATACGTCATCCTGTTTCTGATCAACATATTGCTGCTCATCCTCGGCACCCTCGTGGACATGGCGCCATCGATTCTGATCTGCACGCCGATCCTTTTGCCAGTGATGATCAACTTCGGCGTCGATCCGGTGCATTTCGGCATGATCATGATGCTCAATCTCGGCATCGGTTTGTGCCACCCGCCGGTTGGAGCGATCCTTTTTGTCGGCTGCGCAGTCGGAAAGGTGACTATCGAAGACGTCATGCGAAAAATCTGGCCGTTCTACGCCGTGATGTTCGCGGTGCTGATGCTGGTCACTTACATACCGGCGCTGTCGCTGTGGCTGCCTGCACTGGTTGTGGGGCACTGAATTGACTGACATCACCAGGCTCCAGAAACCCATCCAAAAGTAGAGGCCTGCAGCGAATGTTTCGTGCCATGGCGGAAAATCCTCGGTTCTCAATAGTCAATCTTGGTAGGAACGCGCGCCGGCCGCAGCGCAAAGGTCACAAGAATTTGTATGATCGACACAACCTACGCGCAGCGGCTTCGCAGTAGGCTTACCAAGCGACCAAACGATCCAGCACCGCACGATGCAAGGAGGAAGAAATGGCTGAGTCCGTCTACAAGGTCATTGAACTGGTCGGCACCAGTACGGAGTCATGGGAGAAGGCCGCCAAGGCTGCGGTCGACAGGGCTGCTAAATCTTTGCGGGATCTCCGCGTTGCCGAGGTCGTGCAGCAGGACATGCAGCTCAAGAATGGAAAAGTCGAAGCGTATCGAGCAAAGGTGAAGGTGTCGTTCAAGTTCGAGGGTAAGGGTTAACCAAGGCCGCACCCCTCACTCGCAACGAAGCCGCTTTCCTGGACCACCCAATCAACTCGCCGACGGCCAGAGCGCCATTCCGGCGACAGGTGTTTTTTTGTAATAAAATGTTTGTTCGAGCGCATTTTGCCGCGGAGTTACGGAATGGGAAAAGATCGTCTCGCCGCATTCAGTGATGGTGTCATCGCCATCATCATCACAATCATGGTCCTCGAGCTGAAAGTGCCGCACGGGGCGAGTTGGTCGACCCTTGTTGGCGTACTTCCGAATTTCATCAGTTACGTATTGAGCTTCATTTACCTGGCGATTTATTGGAACAATCATCACCATCTTCTTCACACCGTCACGCGAGTCGACGGCGTTATTCTCTGGGCAAATTCCCATTTACTGTTCTGGCTCTCTCTCATCCCTGCCGCCACGGCATGGATGGGAGAAAACCTTTTGGCCCCGGTACCGACCGCGGTGTATGGCATGGTGCTATTGATGCCGGCTATCGCCTACTATCTGTTGCAGAAAGCGATCGTACGGAGACAGGGTACCCATTCAGTGCTCGCCAGCGCTCTCGGCAACGACGTGAAAGGCAAATTATCACCCGTGCTTTACATTGCCGGGATTGCGCTTGCCTTTGTCAGTCCGTGGCTATCCATCCTCGCCTACGTTTTGGTTGCCGTTATCTGGCTCATTCCAGATCGTCGCATCGAGAATATTTTACGCGAGACTTGATCAAAGCCGTCAGCTGAACGACGTTGCCAGCATGGCGGACTAAGGCGAGACAGGGGACGAGACATGCGCTGGCTGGGCCGGCTCGATCAACTCGTCGCGGGAGTCATTGCAGGGGCGCAATGGCTGGCGCTGCCGCTCGTCGTGCTGCTGTTCCTGTAATGGCCGCTGCGCGATTTTTTTCGCGCTTATTCCCGTAAAGCCAATGATCTCGGGCAAATTCTCTTCGCGCTGTTTGTGGCGGTCAGTGTGACGGCGGCAACTCGCGCCGGCACGCATTTGGCTGCGGATGCTGTGGCGCGGCGTTATTCACTGAAGGTCCGACATTGCATCAAGAAAATCGCCGCGCTGATCGGGCTCATTCCGTGGGCGCTATTCATCCTGATCGCAAGCAAATCGAGCGTGATCTCGTCGTTGCAAATGCACGAGACATTCCCCGACACCGCCAACCGGGGCTACTTTGTCATCAAACTGGCGTTGTGGGTGATGGCGCTGTTGATCCTTGCGCAACGCTCCTAGATATTGCCCGCCCCCCACCGCGGGACAGCGCTTGATGGAATGGAGCGGTCTTGTGCTGCTCCTGCTAGTCGGCGCCGGTATCATTGGCACCGGCCTCCCCGCGATTGGCGCCGTTTTCGGCCTGATGACCGGCACCATACCGGCTCCCCTGCTCGGGGCGTTGCCGGGACGGCTCATCAATCTGTTCGAAAACGACCTTCTGCAAGCGCTGCCCCTCTATGTCACGATGGGTTTGCTGCTCAATCAATTGCCCCTCGCCGATGCGCTCTATCGAGCAAGCAGTGCAATCTTGCCGCGGAGCCCTTCCGCGCCGCTCGTATCAGGAATGCTGCTGGGCGCCCTGCTCGGCCCAATGAACGGTTCGGTGGGGGCCAGCGTGCTGGGATTATCGCGAGTGATCTCCCCGCGGTTGAGCGCCGAAGGCATACCGACAGCGACACGTGACACCGTGATTGCGGTTGCCAGCACGCTCGGCGTGCTTATTCCCCCATCGCTGGTGCTGATCTTGCTCAGCGATGCCATGCTTTCAGCCCATACCATCGCAGTAACGCAAACCGGCCGCACCGACCGCGTCATCAACACGCAGGACGTTTTCCATGCAGCGTTGCTGCCGGCGGGAATCTTTCTGGCGCTGTGCATCGTGCTGGCATGGTTCGTCGGCCGGAAGGCAATCAAAACGATCAAGCCCGACAAATTGACGGGCGGTCAGGCGGTGATGGCCGCCCTCTCGCTGGCCGCGCTTGTGCTGCTGCTTGGCGGTGTTGCGACCGGATATTTTTATGCGGTGGAAGCTGCGGCCGTGGGTGGCTTCTGGTTGCTTGCAGCCGGGCTGCTCACTGGCCGGCTAAGTGGACGCATTCTCCGCGACCTGTTCCACGACGCGATTGCCATTACCGGCGCGTTGTTTTCCTTGCTGCTCGCGGCAACCACTTTCACACTGGTGCTGCGGCTGCTCGGTACCGATCGGCTGGTGAACAACCTCGTCAGCGCTATCCCCGGCAATGATGTTTTTGTTGTCGCCATCGTTCTGGGTGTGATCGGCCTTTGCGCCTTCGTGCTCGATGCCTTCGAAATCATTTTTGTGATCGTGCCAACTGTGGTTCCATCACTGCTTGTGCGCGTGGCGGACGCTCGTTGGGTCTCGGTGTTGCTCCTGCTGACATTGCAATCGAGCTTCCTGCTGCCGCCTTTCGGTTATGTGCTGATGATGGTCCGTGGCGCCGCCAAAGACCCCGTCCCTTTCCGTCCGTTCGTCCGCGCACTGGCTCCGTTTCTGGCGGCGCAATGGCTTCTGCTTCTGGTGGTTTTGTTTGTGCCCGGCCTTCTGCATTTCGGCGACAAGCCGAGTGACATAAGCCGCGCGCCCGCGAAAAATCTGTCGACGGAAGAAATCAACAAGTTGCTCAAGGAGATGATACCCATGCAGCCGGTGCCCGGCGGCAACTAGGCGATCGGTTCCGTTTGCCACAGCAAAGTCCGAAATTCCGGCTACGAAGCCGCGCCAAGAGGGCACGGCTACTGATGGAAGGCGCTATGACCAGGTTCAGAACATTGCTGATAGCGGCAGCAATTGTCGCTTTGGGCACACCGGCCAGCGCACAAGACATGATGACGGAAGCCGTCAAGCATCAACGCGGTGCACAGAAGCAGGTCGAAAAGCCAAAAAAGAAGGTCGATGAGAAAGCCTATGACGCGGCCCTCAAATCGATTCCGGATTCCACAAAGAAGACCGACCCTTGGGGCAATTTGCGCTAGCCGAGTGCGGCACTAGAACGATTTGCGTCTTTCTTCTGCCTTGTGGCGGCATTCGTAATAGCCTTGTGAATCGTTCGCGATCGAACGACATCGCGCATCATCGATCGCGCTAAAGGTCTTTGCCTCTTGTTCCAGCTGCACCCTTTTTTCGGCCCCTGGAGTACCCGGAGCGCAATCGCTGTGGGCTTCGCCAATGGCGCAATCGAAGGAGTTCCCGGCACAGCCGACAACCAGCAGGCTTGCGAGCCCTGCAAACATGAGCGCGAGGCGCATGCGGATCGTCCTCGTTTGGCCGCGTTCAGCGCGCACGGGCGCGTGCCTTTGGCAGAGGTGTGATCGAGCCGGTCGGCTCCTTGTCGGCCGGACCAGTAGCCGGTTTGGGCGGTCGCGGCGATGAAGCCGCATCTGACGTCGCAGACCCGGCTTTGCCGGCCGTATCGGGCGTGGCATTCGCCGCTGGCGCCGCCGGCGCCGCGACGGCACCGTCACCCGCTGCACCACCGGGTGACACCGCGGCCGCGTCCGGATAACGCGTGCGCAGGTCTCGCAGGAAAGCGTCAAGCGTATCGACGCTCGCAACTTTTTTGGCGATATCCTGGAACTCGACCCCGTTGGGGCCGGTTGGCGCGGTCACCACATTGAACGCGCGACGATCCGGACCGTCTGCGAACTTGGCTTCGTATTTTTCGCGCAGACGCACCAGACCGATCGATTCTTCGCCGATCGCGTAGCCGATCGCGGCGCGCAGGATGTCGGATCTCTCGTTATCGTCCAGAGGCGCGAATTGCCGCCAACGGTCTCCGTAAAGCAGTTCGATCTGCTCGCCCGACTCCCGCCAGCGCTTCGCCGCCCACAAGACATCTGATCGCAGCCGCGACGCTTCGCGGCTGTTGATATTGGCGATCAATTCAAGAGCCAGATCATGCCGGCCAAGATTGGACATGGCGCGCGCTTCAAGCAGCAGACGCTGGTCGCGCAAGTCGTTCGACAAATCGGAGACCCGGGTCGACTGTAGGATAGCGAGCGCCCGGTCAGGCTTGCGGTTCATCAGATAGACCACCGCGAGTCGCGCTGCGACCTGCGCACGCGCGGCACCTTGCAGGCGATGGTCGACCTGATGTTGAAGCAAATCCGCTGCCTGATCGAGCAGATCGACCCCGACGAGGCGATCGGAGAGCCGGCGTATCATCTCATCGCCACGGCGTCCGATCGGCGTTAATTCGCGGAAATCATAAAACAGGCCAAGCGCCTCGACCGGCGCCAGGGCATCGCCTTTGCCACCAAGGAAGAGATTTTCGAAGGTGATTGCAGCCTCATCCTGGATCTTGCGCGTCATGTCGGAATTGGGATGGGCGAGCAGCGCCGTCCGCATCGTATGGAAGGCATCGCGATAACGGCTATCCTCGGTATAGAGATGCGCGAGCACCTTGAGACCTTCGGTCTCGGTTTCGTCGCCCCGCCACACGGTGGTCAGCGTTTCGATGTCGTTGATGACGTCCTTGCGCCCCATGCCGCCTGTCGCAAAGGCGAGAACGATCTCACGCAAGCGGCCCTGTGCGGCGGCGCGACGATCACTCGACATGGCCGCGGCGCGATAGCTTGCGAGCGCATCTTCGGTACGGCCCAGGCCTTCGTAAAGGCGCCCAAGCAACACATTGATGGTGGGCTCAAGATCCGGTGTCACACCAACTGTTTCGAAATCATTCACGAGACGGGTGGCATTGTTGAAGTCGCGCAACTCAATGGACGAGCGCAGCGCCTCCTTCATCGCCATTCGCTGCAATTCGATCGGCAGCGCGCCGATGGCGGCGGTAACGTTCCTGAATATGTCTTGCGCTTCCGCCCATCGGCCCTGACGCGCCAGAGCGATCGCACGCCAGATCGGCGCATCCTGTTGATTGCCAACCTGCGGCTTGGATAGCTCCTTCAGCGCATCCTCCGGGCGATCAAGCATCACGTCAGCGACGGCTGTAAGCACGCTGCCGGTGACATCGTCAGATGCACGCTGATCGGCCAGCGCAACATTCAGAACTGCCTTGGCCTCCGGCGCCATGTCCTTTGCCAGGTAAAAGCGCGCGAGATTCAGTCGCGCCTGCCGTCGCTTGCTCACCGGGGCGGACGCGGCAAGTCCGATCAGTTCGGATTGGCGGGCATTGAATGGAGCGTCGCGATCGAAGCCCCAGACCTGTGTATCGAAGGTGAAGGCACGAAAGCTGACTGCAACCTGTTGCTGTCCGAGTGCTGTCGCCGACAATGTCAGGCCTGCCGGCCGGCCAATGGTGATTTTGTCGGAGCCAAGTTCTGCTGTGATGTCGTCGGCGATCGGCTGAATAACTACACCATGCGCCGACGGTAGCGCACGCAGTTCGACAAAATCCTGCACCTTGAGAAATCCGCGCGCCGGCCCAAGCGCCGTGATCACCATCAGACGGTCATCGATATCCGGATCCTTGACGTTGTGAATGGCGCTCGCGCCTTCGAAGGGAACAGCGATGCTCGCGCGATTCTTTCCGACGATGCTGCGCGCGATCGCAAGCGGACGCGTTTGCGCTGTCGCCGTGTCGGCGATGTTGGCGATCCAGCCGGGCCCATCGGCTTCAAGGCTCACCATGCGCGGCCGTGCAAGCTTGATACGTACGATGACGGCGCCATCGTCGCTGCGCTCGGACAAAATCTCCCGCACGCCATTGTCACCGTCGGCCTGAAGCGCCGTCAGATCGATCTGAGCGGCGCTATCGAATACAAGCCAAAGCGTCTCGGCGCGTTGAAAGGCCGCGGCCGGGGTCGGCGCCGCGAACGGCAATTCGACACGCAGCTTGTCGCCCGACTGTTGTGCGCGGGCAACCACGACTGCATTTGGATTGGCTTTCGGCCGCAGGGAATCGTCGCTAGGAGTGGAGCCGGAAAAAATTTTCTTTGGACTTGGCGGAGCCGAAGAAGGTGCCGGTGGGACGGCTGATGGCAGCGTCTCCACAACAGGCGCCGGCGGGTCGGAAGTCGCGGCCGCGGCGGGCGCTGTTGCGGCTGCGGGCGCCGGTTGAGGCTTCTCAGGCGCAGCCGCCGCCATGGTTGGCTTGGGCTGTGGCTGTTCGGCCTCCTTTGGCGGCGATGATGGAGGTTGCGATTGCTCGGTCTTCTTGGGCGGCGTGGGCGCGATCTGCGGCGCCGGCTCGGGCGCCGCCTTTGGTTGTTCAGCTTCTTTTGCCGGCGTTGGCGCGGGAGCCGAAGGTGCCGCGGCAGATTCGGTTTTCGATGATGCAGAAATTTTGGGCAGCATGTCCGCCGGCGAATTTTTCGGCGGCATGGTTTCGGGTGGCGAGACCGCAGGCGCGCTGTCGGATTTTGCCGTTTGCTTTGCAGCGCCGCCCTCCCCCGACTGTTTTGGCTTGGCACCATCGACGCCGATATCGACCACGATGTTCCGGTCTTCGCGGAAGGCGCGCACGTCCGGCGAACCGTTCAGAGTAAAGACAACAGCAACTGAATCGAAATCCACCTCGGCTTCTATCGCTTTGAGCGTCGGCGGTAGCGATGCCTTGGCATCGGCGAGATCCCAGGCAACCTGCTGATCAAAATTGAGCGTCAGTCTGCCATCGGCGCGTTCGGGCACGACATTGACCGTGCCCGGCATCGTGAACACGTAACGGACGAAGGTCGGCTGGTTGGCAACCTTCACGCGGACCACCGCCGGCTTCTTTTGTCTGTCGGCCGCCCGCTGTTGATGCAATTGACGTTCCGCGTCGCGTGCCCGTCGCACAAGTTCATCGATCACTTCCTGTGGCAGGCCCGGCATCGGGCCTTTCCAATTTTCGGGCAGGATGTCGACATAGAGCCGCTCGGCCGCAGTAATCGTGTTCAACTTGACCTTGCGCGTTAGTGCGATCCGGATCGCGCTGCCGTCCGGATCGCGGCGCGCCGCGCTGACATATTCAGGCGCGTTGACATTGAGTCGTTCGACAGCAACTGCCACCGGCTTATTGAAGCTGATGACGATGATCGCTCCAGAGACTCGGGTCGTTGCCTCCACCGCCTCGTCGAACTGGAACATCAGACGCAAGTAGCCACCGTCCAAGACGGCTTTGACTTCACCTTTAATGGGGTCGTCAGCGCGGGCTGCACTGGCAGGCCCGAGCGCGAGCAGCGCAAGGGCCGTCACAAATGCAAGGACACCATGCCATACGGACTTAAGTCGCGAGCGCATCGGGTCGCGCGCAAACATCCACTTCAGCCTGAGTGGCAAAGCCGTCATAAGGCCGTTCCAGCCGGCGAACCTGCCGGTCGCAGCAGCCTAAGGACGGGCGTTTAATGTGGCGTTAACTAAAGACGCCTCTAAGCACCGTTAAATCGGGTGGAATCAATCGGTCGACGCAACAGTCTGCGATACGCAAAGCTCGCGGCAGCACGGTTCCAATGAGAACGCCAATGGTCTACTGCGACACTATTTTCCGAAAGGCGCCGACTTGTCGGGGTATTCGCGAGGTCATCCGAATAAAGCGGCGCGTCAGCAAAACAAGCGGCCACGTAAGACCTTAGGAGCACCCAGCCGCCGGTGTTGCGTCGACCGGTTGACCCCGCAACCAAAGCGGGCACCGCAAAAGTTGCTCGCTGTGTGAATGATAGATACCGTTCATCGTTTCCACGAGGCTCGAACGGTTTGGGGGCGAACATGATCCTGAGTGCAAAGAAGAATTTGATTTTTGCAATTTTCGTTGCCGCGGTCGCGATCTTAAATTTCGGAAATGCTGCTAACGCTGCATCGGGCTCCAATAAATCATCGACAACGCTAAATAAGCAAGCTGACCCGAAGACAACGCATGGTGTTATCACTCCACCGCAAAAAACGTTAAATAAGCGCACGGACCCGATAACCAGCAAGGGCGTTATTACGCCGCCACAAAGAGGTCCTGCGGGCAAGTAATCGCGCGAATCAAGCCGCGCGTGTCCGCTTCGGGCCGATTGTGTTGAAAAAGTTGGCAGTTGCGGACGTGACCTATCACCCGGCGACAGCACCGCGGTTCGTCTGTCAGCCCCCGGGGCCGTCCGTCATGATGTAGCCCATCAGGTCGCCCACGTTGTGCTCCAAATTTCGGATGATGTCCTTGACGACGTCTCCGATCGAGATCACGCCCACGACCTTGCCCGCGTCCAGCACTGGTAGATGGCGA
>Ga0335085_10005896_pt1 | contig 19509 bp, 15 predicted proteins | sample Lox_Sample_45_FD_206712 | JGI IMG/M metagenome (GOLD analysis project Ga0335085, IMG submission 206712) | Soil microbial communities from Loxahatchee National Wildlife Refuge, Florida, United States - Lox_Sample_4.5 | ecosystem: Environmental > Terrestrial > Soil > Wetlands | place: USA...
GGACGACACGCCTGGAAGGCGGATGTAGCCTCTGTCTGCATGGGCGACAAACAACAATACGCCTTGGGAGTCCTCGATTTGCCGCAGCAGTTCGGTTTTGGGATCATCGCTAGTGAATTCTCTTGGACTGATAACGGTTACCCCATGCGAGTCCGCCAGGTTTCTAAACTGACTAGACGCGTCAACCCAACGACTCAACGGAGCATAATTTCCGCGATCAAAAACCAGTGAATACTCAGATTCTGTTTCAGGAAGGCCAAGGATCGCCAATAATTCGCCGGGCGCCAATGTGGCGTGTTTAAGTTCTCCGAGTTTTCGTAGGGATTCAGCCAGCGACTTAGATCCCATGGTTGTCGCATTAAGCTGAAAGTTCTCAGGAATTGCACCGGCCCCCGAAAGATCCGTAAAAAGTACGATCTTCCCTCGGTCTTCCTTCTCAGTATTGTCAAACCCCAACATTGCCTTCAGTTGCTCCCGCGCTTTTGCACCGGATACTGGTTCGCGGGTATCCTTCAGGTACTGTTTGAATGTCTGTAAGTTTGTTTTTGTATTCCGATCCCTGAGTACTGCTAAACTAGACTTAGATGGTCCGATTCGCACTGCTACAACATTCCCCTTAAACAACGCAAGAGCATATACCACGACTCTGCGTGCCCTAGTCTTTACAAATTCGTCCAGTAGTTTGTTTAAGCGGGAATTGCTGTCTATCAGATCAAGAAATGTCTCATCACCGTACCGAGAGGTGGACATCCCGGGTATATCGGGGATGGGAATGTCGAGATTGGGAGTGCCGGGAATACCGGTTGGTCCTGGCGTGACTCCTCTCGACCTATCCTGTTCCAACGAACGCGGTTCGCTCACCTGAGAGAGCAGATCCCTTGGCGCCCCCCCATACTGGGCGCAAGCGAGGATTATGAGTATAAGGATTACTGTAGAGGTTTTCGTGGACGGCGGAGGAGTTCTTCGAGGCATTCGAACCTCCTAATAGCGATTCGCGGTCCTGTGGCGCCAACTCCCCGATCTACAAACCAGGCACCTTGTTCGGCTACCTCGGGGCTGGAATGACTTGCCCGAGCGGCACCCATCTTATCAAGAACTCGCGTCTCTTCGTTGTTTCTAATGATGAGGCCTTACCCTGTGCAGTTTGCAATCCTAATCTTCGGCAATGTATTTTTGCCAAACCTGTGATAGCATACCCCCCTATCCTATATGACAGATAGGGCTCCGGAAATCTCGCGCGAGAAGCAGAAACTCCTGTTCCGGGTGAAGCGTCTGCGCGGACAGTTTGCCGCCGTGGAGCGCGCCCTGACGGCGGGCGACGAATGCGCCGATATCCTCATGCTACTGGCGGCGATTCGTGGTGGCGTGAACAGCCTGATGGCCGAGATCCTCGAAGATCACATCCGCCTGCACATGATGACCCCGGACCGGAAGCTGGATTCGCCCGAGGAGCTGGGCGAGGACCTGATCGGTCTGGTGCGGGCTTACTTGAAATAGCCAGTCCGGCTAGCCCGGCAGAGCCTTCATATACCCTACCCCAGTATGATATAAGATATTGAGGTGGTCAGAGAGTTCCTCATGCGCAGTAGGATGGGCTTGCGCCCTTTGTAACCTCCGTGTAATGCGCGCATGTGAGACTTCAACATTGCCCGGTCGCCGGACTTCATTCTCAACTTTGCCGCGCGCAGAACTATCATGTACGTTCCTGTTCCAATTCGGGCGACCCGGCGGGCTGGTGTCACAGCCGGGTTGGGACTCAGCCCCAGCCTTCTTCTCCTGTTGTCACTAACCGCTTGGACGGTTGCGGGCTTTGGCCAGAATGCTCCTGCCGCTCCCGAGCCGCAGGTTTCGGTCCCGGACCCGAAGGCCACGTTCTTCGAGCACTCGAACACCTCGAAGTGGTGGGTTTCCGGGCAGGCCAATTTCGTCTTTCAGGCGCATGGCGATTTCTATGCCGCCTACAGCGGGACCAACAGCCTGAAGAACACGGCCGAGCACGCCGCCTCGCGCGTGCTGACGTTTTTCAGTGGCTACGAATTCACGCCCAATACCATGGCTTACCTGGACGTGGAAGAGGCAGGGTGGGGCGGCATCAGCGGCGCGCTGGGACTGGCTGGGTTCACTAACCTGGACGTGGTGCGCAATCCTACCCTGGGAGCGGCACCGTACATTGCGCGGCTGATGATCCAGCAGGTCATTCCGCTGTCGCAGGAAAAGATGGAGGTCGAACGAACGCCGTTGTCGCTGGCTACCCAGGTTCCGGTGCGGCGCCTGGAGATTCGCTTCGGCAAGTTCTCGCTGGCTGACTTCTTCGACGTGAACGTGGGTGGGTCTGACAGCCACTACCAGTTTCTGAACTGGGTGATTGCCAACAATGGGGCGTGGGATTACGCCGCCGACACGCGGGGCTACACCATCGGCGCCATCTTTGATTACGAAGATCGCGACTGGGGCCTGCGGTTTGCTGAGGCCTTGATGCCGAAAGTCGCCAATGGCCCGAACCTGGATGCCGACGTCGCGCGCGCCCGTGCTGAGAACATCGAGCTGGAGTTGCGTCCGAAGCTGCTGACCGGCCGTGCCACAACCCTGCGCTTTTTGAACTACATCAATCACGCCAACATGGGCAACTATGAAGGAGCGGTGCAGCAGTACCTGGACCACATCACTTCAACGCCCGACGTAACCGCAACCCGGAAGCAAGGAACCATCAAGTACGGCTTCGGATTCAATTTTGAACAGGAAGTGTCTGCGGACATCTGGGCTTTTGGGCGCTGGGGCTGGAACGAAGGTAAACATGAGTCGTTCGCCTATACCGAGGACAACGAGGGAGTGGAGATCGGCGTGTACGTAAAGGGCACACGCTGGCAACGCAGCCTCGATCGCTGCGGAGCGGCGTTCGTGTCGAGCGGAATCTCGGCGGCCCATGCAGCCTATCTGGCTAATGGTGGCTTGGGTTTCCTGCTCGGCGATGGCGGACTTACCTACGGCCGGGAAACGATTGAGGAGGCGTTCTATACAGCTCACGTCTGGCGAGGTATCTTCGTCGCCTTCGACTTCCAGCACATCAACAATCCCGGCTATAACCAGGTACGGGGGCCGGTAAGTGTTCCCGGCGTGCGCCTGCACCTGGAATTCTGAAAGTCGCAGGCTGCCTGCCGGCTGGTCCTCATTCGAAAAGGTGTACCATCGGCGACGGGTTCTCATCGCGCCGGTTCAAATGTCGCATAAACCGCCCAAATCCACACTGGCTGAGATCTTCACGGGGCATAAATTTTTTGTGCTCTTCGTCTACCTGCTACTCGCGCTGGTCTTCTACCCAAACTTAATCAACAGTGGCTACGGCTATCTGGTCTTCCGCATCGTCGGAAGCGCGGGAATCCTGCTCACGGTGTACGCGATAAGTTTGCGCCGCACTATGCTCATCGCAGGATTGTTGCTTGCCGTACCGGCGCTGTTGCACCGTATGCTGCTGTTTGAAGCCGACGCGGGCCTGTTTCCCTTGCTTGGTATCGTCCTCAGCTTTGCGTTTGACGTGTTCGTGGTAGTCGTCATTTTCCGCAGGGTTTTTAACAGAGAGCAACCTAACTCGGAGACAGTTTTCGGAGCGTTGTGCATCTACCTGCTGGTAGGTTTCAGCTTCGCCAGCGCCTATGCCATGGTCGCCACTCTTGCGCCCAGAGCGTTCTATCTGGATCCGCTGACCAATGCGCATGCAGTCCCCGACCGATTCGATTTCGTCTATTACAGTTTCGCAACCATGACTTCGGTTGGCGCCGCCGGCATCACCGCGGTCTCCAACCAGGCACGCGCGCTTTCCATCACCGAAGCGATCCTGGGAGTGCTTTACCTGGCAGTCTTGATTGCGAGGTTGATGGGGGCCTACCGGCATCCGTCATTGGACCGGCGCGACTGACCCATCTCTGACGCATGGCCAGGAAGTGGGCACCAGTGCTCGCTCGTTCTCTCTGCGAAGTGCTCGCGCAAATCGACTGATAAACTGATTAGGCGATGATCCTGCCGTTCGTCCGCGAACTCTTTGCGGACGTGGAAAAGTGTTCTGCCTTTGCGCGTGCTGTTACCCGGGTCAAGGGAGGCGCGGGGCGGGTACGTGTGTCCGGACTGAGTCCCACCGGCAAGGCTATCTTCTATGCGCTGCTGCATCGGGCCACGGGGCGACCAGTCATCGTCATGGTGGCCGACAATCGTGCCTTGGATGATTGTCTTCCGGTGGTGCGTTCGCTGGCAGAACTAACCGGCGCCGCCCCTCCCGATGGGGTCGTCGGTCTGCCCGCCTACGATGTGCTGCCTTTCGAGAACCTGTCGCCGCATCCCGAGATCCAGGAAGCGCGCGCCGCGGCGCTTTGGAAGATGGCCACCGGAGCCGCCAGCATCGTCATCACACCTGTCACCGCCACTGCCATGCGTTTACGCGATTCCGGCTTCTACGCCGGCCTGGCGAAGATGGTGCGGCGCGGTGAAGTGGTTGACCCAGAGCAACTGATCGCACACCTGCGCGTCGTCGGTTACAGCCAGGTGGACGTGGTCGAGATGCCGGGGGAGTTCGCGCATCGTGGCGGCTTGCTCGACGTGTATCCTCCCGAACTCGACCGGCCGGTCCGCATTGAGATGTTCGGCGACGAAGTGGAATCGATTCGCAAGTTTGATCCCGGCACGCAGCGCTCCGCGGCCACGACCGACGAAGCTGTTCTGCTCCCGCTGACCGAGACACCCGTGGATGAAGGAACGCTGGCGGCCATCAATGCGCGGCTGGTTGGCGATCGTCTGGCTGGAGACGCGAAAGCGATCGAAGAAGCCGTGCGGGCGACCGCTGTTGCCGTCTTTCCTGGCTGGGAGCTGTATGCCCCCATTGTCGGGGCCAGTGAGAGCATCTTCGACCTTTTGCCGGGGGCGGTTGTCCTGCTGAACGAGCCCGGCGTTCTCGAAGATGCACACGACTCCTGGTGGACGAGAATCACCGAGGCGCACGAGCGCAGCCTGGTCGGGAACCTGGTGCGTCCCGAGGATCTGTATCTCACGCCTGAGCAGTGGCGCTTCCGCCTGCAGCAGGCAACGTCAGTCGTGGTTGAGCAGCTGGGGATTGAGCATGCCGAGGCGGGTGAAGCCTTCTCGTTGCAGACGCAGCCCACAAGCCGCTTCCATGGCTCGGTTGCGGCGGTGACCGAGGAAGTCAGCCGTCTGGCGCGCGAAGGTAAGCGAGTTATCTTTGCGGTTTCGAGCACCGGCGAAGTAGAACGTCTGGCAGACGTTTTCAACGAATACAACCTGTCATTTCGCATCGGCAGCCGAGCACCCAAGCCCGGCAGTGCGGTGTACGTGGAGGAGTCCACTTACTTTGAGGAAGACGTTACCGCGACCACGATCGTAAAGGCCTACGTGCCGGAGGGGGTCGTGCTACCGGAGGCCAACCTGGTGCTGTTCGGCACGCGCGACCTGTTCGATGAGCCGGAAGTCTCGCTGGCGCATCCGCAGCGGCAGAAGTCGAAGGTCTCAGCGTTTCTTTCTGACTTCCGCGATCTTGCCGTGGGCGATTACGTGGTGCATGTCGAACACGGGATTGGCCAATACCAGGGCCTGAAGGAAATTCCGCAGGAAGACGGCGGCAGCGTCGAGTTCATGGTCCTGGAATACGCTGAGGGTGCGCGCTTGTACGTGCCGCTCACCCGGTTAGACCTGGTCCAGAAGTACCGGTCGTCGGAGGGCGTGAAGCCGGTGTTGAACCGGCTGGGCACGCAGCAATGGCAGAAGACCAAGGCTCGCGTGAAGAAGGCCATGAAGGACATGGCCGAGGAGCTGCTCAAGCTGTACGCGGTGCGCAAGACCGCCGCCGGCCACCCGTTCGCCTCCGACACGGAGTGGCAGCGCGAGTTCGAGGATGCCTTCGAATTCAGCGAAACCGAGGACCAGGCGAATGCCATCCTGGACGTGAAGCGCGACATGGAGTCCGCCACGCCTATGGACCGGCTGCTGTGCGGCGATGTCGGCTACGGCAAGACCGAAGTGGCCATGCGCGCGGCTTTCAAGGCAGTCAACGACAATCGCCAGGTTGGGGTGCTGGCCCCCACTACCGTGCTCGCCTTCCAGCACTACAACACGTTCCGGCAGCGACTGGCGGCGTTTCCCATCAAGATCGAGATGCTTAGCCGCTTCCGCACCCCCAAGCAGCAGAAGGAAACGATTGCGAAGCTGGCGTCAGGCGAAGTGGATGTCGTCATCGGCACGCATCGTGTGCTGTCCAAAGATGTCAAGTTCAGCGACCTTGGGCTGGTCATCGTGGACGAGGAGCAGCGCTTCGGTGTGCGCCACAAGGAGCGGTTGAAGCAGCTTCGTAAGGAAGTGGACGTGCTCACTATGTCGGCCACGCCCATCCCACGTACGCTGCACATGTCGCTGCTCGGTCTGCGCGATATGAGCGTCATCGAAACGCCGCCTCAGGACCGTATGGCAATCCAGACCGTGGTCGCGATGTGGGATGAGAAGCTTCTGCGCTCGGCCATCGAGAAGGAACTGGAACGTGGCGGGCAGGTGTACTTCGTACATAACCGCGTGGACAGCATCTACGAGATCGCCGAAAAGATCCGCGAGATGGCGCCCAAGGCGCGCATCCTGGTCGGTCATGGCCAGATGCCGGAGCGCGAGCTGGAGCGCATCATGCTGGCCTTCATGCGCCAGGAGGCCGACGTACTGCTGGCGACGACGATTATCGAAAACGGTCTCGACATCCCGCTGTGCAACACCATCATCATCAATCGCGCCGACCGGCATGGGCTCTCAGAGCTTTATCAGTTGCGCGGCCGCGTCGGCCGCTCAGACCGCCGCGCGTACGCTTATCTGCTGGTCCCGCCAGAGCGCGAACTGAGTGACCTGGCGCGACGCCGCTTGGCGGCGCTGAAGGAATTCAGCGACCTGGGCGCGGGCTTCAAGATTGCAGCACTCGATCTGGAACTGCGCGGCGCCGGCAACTTGCTCGGTGGCCAGCAGAGTGGTCACATCGAGGCGGTGGGCTTCGAGCTATACACCACGATGCTGGAGCGCACGGTGCGGGAGCTAAAGGGCGAAGTGCGAGAGGAAACGCCGGAAACGCAATTGAATCTGGGTCTAAACATTCGCATTCCCGCCGACTACATCGCGGAGGAGAACCAGCGGTTGCGCATGTACAAGCGGGTGGCCGGCGTCGAGGCGCAATCTCAACTCGCCGATGTTGCCGCGGAGCTGGGTGACCGCTATGGAGCGCCTCCGGCGGCAGTGCAGAACCTGCTGGAGTATGCCGGGCTGAAGCTGCTGTCGCAGCGTGTCGGCGTGGCCCAGATTGAGCGCCGCCGGGAAGCCGTGAGTGTTCGCTTTACGGAGAAAGCTGCCGTCGATCCGGAACAGCTCGCGCGATTCGTAGCCGCAGAGCCCGGCAGACAGTTCACCCCCGCCGGCGTGCTGAAGTTTTCGCTGAAGCAGAAGGAGCCGGGAGAGGTGTTAGCGCGGCTGAAATCGCTCCTGGAACACTTGGCGGGTGAAAAGCAGGCGGTGGCGCAGACCCAGTCGTGATACCGTGTAGTTTCCCGTTCCAGCTTTGTGGAGTGTAGAGGATTCATGATACGACCCGTTCGCAAAGCAGTCTTTCCCGCGGCCGGATTGGGCACTCGCTTCCTGCCGGTCACCAAGGCACAGCCTAAAGAAATGTTGCCGCTGGTGGATAAGCCCATCATTCAGTACGGCGTGGAGGAAGCGATGGCTTCCGGCTGCGACCAGATCATCGTGGTCACTGGTCGCGGCAAGGCGGCAATCGAAGACCATTTCGACGTCAGCTACGAACTGGAAAAGATGCTGGAGGAGCGCGGTAAGACTGACTTGCTGGCCGTGGTCCGCGAAATCTCCGACATGATTCACATCGCCTACGTGCGCCAGAAGGAGGCGATGGGGCTGGGCCATGCCGTGCTCATGGCACGCGAGCTGGTGGGCGATGAACCCTTCGCGGTGATTCTCGCCGACGACATTATCGATGCCCGTGTCCCCTGTCTCAAGCAGATGATCGAGGTGTACAACGAGACCGGCTGCTCGGTGCTGGCAACGCAGGTTGTGGAAGGCAAGGCGATCTCCGCTTATGGCGTGCTCGATGCGAAGCCGGTGCCAGGCAAGTGGAACGGGCGGCTCTTCGAAGTGCAGAATCTGGTCGAGAAGCCGAAGCCCGAGGAGGCGCCTTCGAACCTGGCGATCATCGGGCGCTATATCTTGACGCCGGCCGTCTTCGAAATGCTGGCCTCGACCGAACTCGGCGCCGGCGGCGAGTTGCAACTTACCGACGGCCTGAGGCAGCTACTCAAGAAAGAGAAAATCTACGGCTACACCTACGAAGGCAAACGCTACGACACCGGCGACAAACTGGGCTTCCTAAAGGCGACAGTCGAGTTCGCGCTCAAGCGCGACGATCTGGGCGTGGACTTTCGCCAGTATCTGAAGACGCTGCCCCTATAGTCACGTCCCTACCAACAACGCTCTTGCGGCCAGGATGTTGTATCTCCCAATCGTTGTGCGTCCCCTACGGTGTCATCCCCAGCTGCCAGAACAGAAACGAGTAGATGTCGGTCCATTCTTCCACCAGCTTGGAGATGGGCTTGCCGGCGCCGTGGCCGGCCTTCAGTTCGATGCGCAGTAGAATCGGATTTGACCCGCCGTTCTCCGCCTGCAGCAGCGCGGTCATCTTCTTGGCGTGCATGGGATCGACGCGCGTGTCGGTGTCGGCAGTCATGAACAGGACCGCGGGATAGTCGGTCCCCGGCGTCACGTGGTGATACGGCGAGTACGCATAGAGCCACTGGAACTGCTTCGGGTCCGCCGACGAGCCGTATTCCGGAATCCAGAGCTTCGCAATCTGAAAATTCTGATAGCGCAGCATGTCGAGCAGAGGCACCTGGCAGACGACGGCGCGAAACAAGTCAGGACGTTGGGTTAGCGCCGCCCCCATCAGCAGCCCGCCATTGCTGCCGCCGCGGATGGCGAGGTGCTGGCGGTCGGTGTAGCCACTCTTTTGCAGATACCCGGCCGCAGCGATGAAATCGTCGAAGACGTTCTGCTTCTTGTCGAGCATGCCGGCACGGTGCCAGTCTTCGCCGAACTCGCTACCGCCGCGCAGGTTCGCCATGGCGAAGATGCCATCGTGATCGAGCCAGGGAAAGATGGTCTTGGCGAACTCCGGCGTCATGCTGACGTTGAAGCCGCCGTACGCCGTCAGCAGCACCGGGTTGTGGCCGGTCAGCTTGAGCCGCTTGCGCAGGACGAGGAACATGGGCACGCGCGTGCCATCCTTCGACGTGTACCACACCTGTTTGGTTTCATATTTGCTGGTGTCGAAGGTGGTCTGCACCGAGTCCCAGAGCGTGCTTTTTCCAGTCGGAATGTCGAAACGATAGATGGTCGTGGGTACAGTAAACGAGGTGAAGAGGTAAAACGCGCTGGTGCTGTCGTACGTGCCGCCGAGCTCCGTAATCGTGCCCAGGGTCGGCAACTCGATCTCGCTGAGGGGAGTGCCCTCGGTGGTAAAGCGCTTCAGTTGGGAATGCGCATTCTTTTCATACTCGGCAAACAATTGCCCGCCGACGATGTCCAGCGCAGTGAGTACGGAGTCTGTCTCGGGAATGATTTCCCGCCAGTGCTCGGCCGTGGGCTGGCTTGCCGGAGCTCTGTAAACGCGATAGCGCGGGCTATCTTCATTGGTCAGGATGTAGAGATTGCCGTCGTAGGGTTGCGCGAAGTACAGGAAATTCTTGCCGGTCACGACCGGAACCACCGGCGCGTTCGTCTGCACATCCTGGAGATAGACTTCGTTCTTCGTCCAGCCCTGTTCCACCATGATGGCGAGCCAGCGGCCGTCGTTCGACAGCACCACGTTTGGCCAGTCCTGCGGGTCACGTCCCTCACCAAAGATGAGCGGGTCTTTCGCCGGATCGCTGCCCAGAGCGTGATAAAAGACGTGCCGGTTGTACATCTCCTGACCTTCGGCCACCTCGCCCTTACTGGGATAACGCGTGTAATAGAAACCGCTGTTGTCGGGTTTCCATGCGATGCTGGCCGCGCGCGTGCGCGCAATCGTGTCAGGCAGCAGCTTGTGCGTCGCGGTCTCGATAATGTGCAGAGTACTCATCTCCGAGCCGCTTTCCGACGTGCCATAGGCAACATATCTGCCGTCGTGCGACACGTACCACCAGTCGAGCGCGATTGTGCCATCCTTGGAAAGCTGGTTGGCGTCCACCAGAACGTCATCCTTGCCATTCACGCCCTTGCGGACGTATAGCACCGGCTGATTCTGCTTACCGTCACGACGGGTGTGGAGGTAATACGACCCACCCACCTGGGTTCCGCCGAGGGTACCGATCTCCAGGAGCTGCTCGATACGCTCGTGCAGCTTGTCGCGGCCGGGCAGCTTGTCGAGGATGCTGCGCGTGTACGCCAACTGCTCAGCAACCCATTGCTCTGTCTCCGGACTGTTTCCGTTTTCGAGCCAGCGATAAGGATCCACGATCTTCTGACCGAAGTAGTCGTCGGTTACGGGTTGCTGTTTGGTTGCGGGCGGCTTAGGAGTGTTCATCGTCGGAGAGTTATCACTTAACGCGCTCGCGGTCGTCATCAGCAAGAGTGTCCCACCGAAGGCAAAGGCGAAAGCTCGAAGGGCATCATGCAAGGTCATCGCAGACAAAAACGCATTTCTGAGGGGATTCGAAGGCAGGCGCGCATCCAAAGCGTAGCAGCTTTGTCGCGCCACCGCCAAACATAATGTGACGCTGGATAGTTATGGCTACCCGCCGCGAATGCGCTCCCGCTCGCGTAGGATCGCGGTGACGAGTCCAGGAATTGTGTATTCGCCGGCTTCGATGTCCACGGGCAACCCGAATTCACGCAGGGTGGCGGATGTTACCGGGCCAATCGAGGCGGTGTGCACGCCATGACGAGGCGCCGTTTTCTTGAGCGCTGCGCGCGCGCTGCGCAAACCTAGCAGACGCACGAAATTCCGCACTGTCGAGGAACTGGTGAAGGTGATAGCGTGCGGCCTTTTCCTGCCGGCGACAATAGCCCGCAACCGCTTCCCAGAGGACGGCGGCACAACCGTTTCATAAGCCGCCACGACATCAACCCGAGCGCCCGCTTTACGCAGTTGGCGCGGGATCACGTCGCGAGCTACTCGTGCGCGCACCAGCAACACGCGCCGCCCGTTCACACGACGATGGAGCGCCCTGACAACTGACTCGGCCACGTATTCCTTCGGAGTCACCGTCACCGGCAACCCGTGCTTCCTGACGGCGCTTTCCGTAGCCGGACCGATAGCTGCAATCTTCAAATGTGCGAGCGCCGAGGCGTCCAAATTCTTCTTGGCCATTCGCTCAAAGAGCGCTTGCACTCCATTAACGCTGGTGAGAATGAGCCACTCGTAAGACTCGAGGTTGCGCATGGCTGCGTCCAGCGGCCTATAGGAGCGAGGAGGACGTATCTCAATGAAAGGGATTTCGGTGACCTGGCAGCCCAAGTCCCGCAAGGCGGAGGAGAGAGCATTCGCCTGCTTGCGGGCGCGCGAAACCAGAATGCGGCACCCAGCAAGGGTTGGTTTGCATTCGACAGAAGTTGATCCCGCACCCAAGATTCGACTCCTCAGGACTGAGTGCCGTTGAGAGCAGTGAACGCCACGATTTTGTGCCGTCCCTACGGGACTCGGATTCGTCTATATCGCTCTCCCAGCGCTGAAGCGCTGGGCTAAGATCTTTCGTCCCGCTTGGGCGGGACTTCGTCTTACGCAATTCCCGGTCGGCCACTTGCACGGCAAATTTGAGTAGTGAGCGCTATGCTCTCACGCTTGCGCCGAGTCTTCCGCAGTTCCAGTCCTTTGCTTCGTCGAGCGAGAGACTAAGCTATCCACTAGCCACCAACCTGCCTTATGGTTGTCGTGGCGCCGCCGCTTCTGCTCCGTAAACGCTTGTGAGGATTCGGGTCGCACCGCGGCGCAGCAATGCATCACCTACCCGCTCGCCGAGACTCTCCGGTTCACCGCCACTCTGCTGCTCGCGCAGGACCTCCGATCCGTCGGGGCGGGCTACAATCGCCGTCAACTGGAGAACGCCGTTGTTCATTTCGGCGAAGGCGCCGATGGGAACCTGGCATCCACCGCCAAGCCGATTGAGAAGCGCGCGCTCGCAGGTTGTCGCGGCCCTGGCCACTGCATCGTTGAGGAAGGCCAGATGCTCGCACATGGCCGTGTCTCCTGCCCGGATCTCGATGCCGAGCGCTCCTTGTCCAGCCGCTGGGCACATGAGGCTCTCGGGGATCACCTCCTTTACCCATTGCGTCTTGCCCAGACGCGTCAGGCCAGCTGCCGCGAGAATGATCGCATCGTAGTGCCCTGCCTCCAGCTTACGCACGCGGGTATCCACATTGCCTCGCAGCGGCTCAATCACCAGGTCAGGCCGCATGGCGCGCAATTGCGCCTGACGCCGCAGACTGCTGGTGCCGACCCGCGCACCTTGCGGCAGCGCTTGAACGCCGTCGTGCTTGACCGAGAGAAATGCATCGCGCGGATTCACGCGGGGGGTAACCGCCACCAGTTCGAAACCGGGCGGCAGTTCGGTGGGCAGGTCCTTCAGGCTGTGCACCGCAAGATCTACGCGGCCTTCCGCCAGCGCCTCTTCGATCTCCTTGGTGAACATCCCCTTGGTGCCGACTTTCGCGAGTGCGACGTCGGTGATCTTGTCACCGGTGGTCTTGATGATCTCGATCTCGACTTCGTGACCACGTTCACGCAGGAGAGCCGCAATGTGGTTGGCCTGCCAGAGTGCGAGTTGGGAGCCGCGAGAACCAATCCGGAGGCGCGCCATCAGTTACGCATCCCCGGTTTTCCGTCATCGGCAACACCTGGCGCAGCCGTGCCTTTGCTCGCATCGCGCAGTCCAAAGAGTCTGCGGACGAGGTCAATGACCGTGGTTGCCTCGGTGGACTCGCGCGCTGCGGTCTTGAGGGTAGTGATGGGTGTGTGCATGATCTTGTTGATGATGCCGCGCGTGAGCGCCTCGACGGCCAGCTCCTGCTCGGGGGTCATCTTGCCCAGCCGGCCGCGTACCCGGTCGATCTCCGCCTGGCGTACTGTCTCGAGATGCTCCTGCAGGGAGACGATGGTCGGCACAACATCGAGCGTCTGCAAGCGCGACTGGAACTTGTCCACTTCCAATTGCACGATGGCTTCAGCCCGGTCCGCCTCGGTCTTGCGGTCGGCGATGTGGGAAGCTACAACCTGCTGCAGGTCGTCAATGTCGTAAACGAAGATGCCGTCGAGCTTGTTCATCTCCGGGTCGATGTCCCGCGGGACGGCAATATCGATAAAGAACATGGGGCGGTTCTTGCGGCGATGCAGGAACTTCTCGCCGTGTTCTTTGTTGAAAAGCGTATGCGGCGCGCCGGTCGAACTGATGACAATATCGGCATTCGAGACGGTGTCATAGAGCTGCTCGAATGGGACCGCCTGACCGTCGAATTTCCTGGCCAGCGCCACGGCGCGCTCGTAGGTCCGGTTGGCGACATAGATTTGTCTGGCGCCATGCGCCGCCAAGTGCCGGGCGGAGAGCTCACACATCTTGCCCGCCCCGACCAGGTAGACGCTCTTGCCTTGGAGGTTGCCGAAGATCTTCTTCGCAAGATCCACAGCAACCGACGCAACCGACACCGCCGAGGTGGCTATGGCAGTCTCGCTGCGCACCCGCTTGGCGACCGCGAACGCCCGCGTCATGAGCGCGTCGAGGTGTGAACTGACCGCTCCGACGGCGCGCGCGGTGGCATACGCCTCTTTGACTTGCCCGAGAATCTGCGGTTCGCCGACCACCATCGAGTCGAGACTGGAGGCAACCCGAAAAACGTGGCGCACCGCATCACGTTCCCGATATTCGTAGAGGTACCGCTTGTACGGTGCGGGATCGAATCCGTAGAACTGATGCATAAAGCCCCGCACATCGGCATTGCCATTCACGGTGCGGGCCAGCAGCTCCACCCGATTGCAGGTAGAAACGATGATGCCCTCTTCAATGCCTGGATAAGTGGCCAGAGACTTGGTCGCATCCGGCAAGCGCGCTTCGGGAATGGCGAACTGTTCGCGCACCTCAACCGGTGCGGTCTGGTGGTTCACGCCGATGACGATAAAGTTCATGAGGCGATAAACCTGTGCGTGCGGCTGAAATAGTTCGCGGCCCAAGCGCCCAGGGCCACGACAAAAGCAAAGGTCGCCAGAAAGGCAGCCCGGCGGCCGCGCCATCCCGAACTCCAGCGTGTGTACAGCAACAGCATGTACACCGCCCACATCATGAACGACAGCAGAATCTTGGGATCGTAGAAGAACATCGGTCCATACTTTTCAATGGCCAGCACCGAGCCGGCCACCAGCCCCAGGGTCATAAAGGGGAACCCGAAAAGCAACGAGCGATAGCCGATCTCATCAATGGTCTGCAAGGGAGGCAGCAAACCGAGCAATACATTCGAGCGCTTGGACTTCAGTGCCCGTTCTTCTACGAGATAGAGCAGGCTCGCGCCAAAGCTCAGAAATAAACCGGCATAGCCCGTGAAGATAAGGACCACATGAACGAAGATCCACCCGTTGCGAAAAAACGGCGAGGTCAGTGCGATCGGCTTCTGTCCTATGGCTGAGGCAAAGGTGAGCACGAATACCACGGGAAAGATGATGACCCCTGGCGAGACCGTACGGTAGGCGGTGAAGAAGATAAAAAAGACCACCATAGCCAGAAAGGCAAGCAGGGACTCGGAGTACTGAATGGACGCCCAAGACAGGTGGCCGATCTGGATGGTGGACTCGACCAAGGATACAAAATGGAAGATGAGGCCCAGCCCTACGGCCGGCTCGACAATCTTACCCAGAATATTGCCCTGCCTGCTCAGCAGCAAAAGCGAGTACAGCAGTCCCACACCATAAAACACCGTCGCAATTCTGAGCCAGAGTAACGGCATAAACCCCACGAACGGCCCAATTGAAGCCCGTTTGTTCTTCTAGCGTCAAGTATAACGGGCCTGTAGGATGGCCGCAGTGTGGTAATCACGCGACCCTGTGATGTATGTCACACACACTTCCTACATCAGGTTGTGCAAGGACCTGGCGCACAGGGCCTTGTGACGAAGTCCTAGGAGGTCATCCCGGATAGTGGAAGTGCACGATGTGCTGCGAGGCGATGGTCACTCCGTCGCGCATGGCCGGACGAAAGTGCCATCGTTGCAGAACGGAGAGAACCTTTTGCTCGATGCCGTAGCCGATGCCCTGAAGCAGCTTGGTTTCCACCACATTGCCCTGCGCGTCGATGGTGACCTCGACGATCACGTCGCCTTCAACGCCGGCCGGTAAGTCGCTACGGGAGACGGGCGGATCGGGGAAAACTTCGGGCAACGCGGGCACTACTTCGTCTCCGGTAAGAGGAGAACCGGGAACACGTCCCCAGGGGGAGCCGCCACGAGCGGTCTGCTCAGGTGCATTCTGCAGACTTGGCTGGTCCTCGTTAGGCTTCGATTGCGCTTTGGCCGGCCTCGGTAGGGGCGCCAGCGATGTGCGTGACGTTGGTGTTGACTCTTCCAGCGTAGCGCTCGTGCGCTCCGGACCCACTGGGGCAAGGTAAACGATGGAAACCGAACCCGAAGATCCGGGTATTCCCTGGTCCACATCCGACGGGGTTATGAATACGGGAGTTGCGCGAAGAATCGGTAAGAACAAGAACGCCAGGTGAAGACTCAGCGACGCCAGCAAAGAGCGCTTCCATCGCTCACGGCCCGGCCACTGCAACTCTGCGAACATTGGCTATATTCACCCCGTCGCTTGACCCATGATCCCAACTTCGGTCTGGAATGTTGGACGCGGGTGTCAAGTCCCCGTAACCAGCCGACGTGTAGTTATTCCACGCCAATCGATTCCAGCAGAGCCGCCAGCGTTTTGCTGTCCAGTCGCAGACGGCGGCCTTGGTTCCGCATGTCGGGGATTTCGTCGAAGGCCTGCATCAGGCACAGTTTCACGCCGGCATACTGTTCAGGTTCGCTGAGAGTGCGGCCGCGGCTGGTGGCCCAGGAATCCAGCGCCTCCGGGCGCAGGAAAACGCTCACCGCGAAGGTGGTCTTCCGGTCGGAGGTCACGTCGAAGATGAATTCCGTGGATGGGGCTTCGGGGTCAGTGTCTAAGGTGGGGCGCTTGCCGACAAAATAATACTGGTAAACGTATCCGGTCTGTCCGGTGTAGGTCTTAATGCGACGGACGGGCATCTTACGGCTCGGTTGGCCGCTCACGCAGGATGGCTGCCGCCGTCTCCGAGCTGACCGGCGAATAGTACACCTCCTTAAAGGTGTACGACTTGGCTTTTGCACCGAGGATGGGGAGAATCTCGATGTGCCAGTGGTAGTCGTCCTCGATGGTCTTCCAGAAGCCCAGCGTCTCGGAGCGGTGCATGGTGTTCGGGGATGTGTGTAGCACCATGTGAAAGCCGTCGGCGATGGTACGAATGCGGAACAACGTGCGTCGCAGCAGCGCGGCGAGATCCCGCATGGCCCCCGACTTCAGCGCCATACGCTCGAAATAGGCCTCGTGGCTGCGGGGCACAATCCAGGTTTCGTACGGGACGCGAGGCGCATAAGGGCAGCAGGCGATGTAGTCGCCGCGCACTTCAACCACGCGCCGCTTCTGGTCCTGTTCCTGCTTCAATATGTCGCAAAAAACGCAGCGCTCCTTCACCTGGTAGTGTTGCTTGGCAGCCCGTAACTCGTACAGCACGCGCCGCGGAACAAAGGTGGTGGCCACAATCTCCGACGTGGGATGGTCGAACTCCTGCCCCGACATGCTTCCGAAATTCTTAAAGACACTGATGTACTTGAAGCGAACATCACCTTTCAGGTCCTGAATGCGCCTCCCGCACAGCGCGAGGTACTCCTCAATCTCGCGATCGTCGGCGTTCCACAAGTGGCGGTCATGGCGTGCGTTTTCAACGATGACTTCGTGGGCGCCCACGGGCTGCATGGTGTCATAGAGTCCGTTGCCTGAGCGGCCGGGCTCACCGTCGATGCCGTACAGAGGATGAGGGTGGACCACAGCACGTGCCGCCCACGGGCTGCCGTTGACCGTCGGCGACGTCGCCACCACCTGTAATTGTTGCCCCGACTCCGGGCAGAACGGGCAGAAGTAGTCGGGTGACGAGACCGTCTCGGGTTCGTCCCCGCAAATGACCCATGAGCGAGTGATGGGATCTTTGCGCAGTTCCATCGCTATTTACTTTACGTCTCCGGACGGGCCAGTGGCTAGTGGAATGAGAAGTCGAACTAGCAACGGACTATTTTGGAACTCTGCGATGCAAGTGGTCTTGTCTTCGGATCGCGGGCCATCATACATCCCCATTGACCCAATTCGTAAATGGGCCGTAGGATTGGCCTTAACGGCGATTCCCGAGGCAACCGACCCAGCATCTGCGGGTTGATGCTCCGAGATTCTTGACCTATGTCGTTTCCAGACCCAAAACGGCCAGACAAGATCCTCCTCGTAAGGTTCAGTGCCTTCGGCGATGTGATCCAGACGCTGCCTATTTTGAGCATGCTGCGCGAAGCTTTTCCGGATGCCAAAATCGGTTGGGCGATCGACACAGAACTGGCCCCTGCCATCGAGAGCCACCCCGCTCTTGCCTACGTCCATCGCTGTTCCCGGAACAGCTGGAGGCGCGCCACCTTCCATCCTTCGAGATGGCCCGTGGTTAGGGGCGAATTCTCGGCGTTCATTGAAGAAGTAAAAGCGGTTGGCTATGACGTCTCGATCGACGTGCAAGGATTGTTCAAAACCGCACTGCTTCCCTGGCTGGCTGGAATTCGGCGCCGCATCGGGTACAAGCATGGCCGCGAGTTCAGCAGCCTTTTTTACACTGAACTTCGCAAGGATTCACGGGCCTATTTTGATCCCGCCGTTTCTCACCTGGAACACATGGCGGGTCTGGTCCAGATGTTGGGGGCTGGCCAAACTAGTTTCAGAGTCCAACTTCCGGTCATTTCCGAGACGCGTAAGCAGCGGGCCACAGAGCTACTGAGGCAGTCGTTCGCGGGGCCGGCGCCGGTGGTCGCGATGGCGCCGGCGACGCAGTGGGAAAGCAAGTGCTGGCCCGAAGATTACTGGGCCACGCTCATTCAGCAGTTGCTGGCGAACACCAACCTGAATGTGCTCATGATGGGATCGCCTGCCGATACCCCGCTCGCGGAGAGGATCCTGAGCGCCTTGCATCCCGAACAGCTCAGCGGGAGGGTGTGCAATCTATTTGGCAAGGCGCCGATTCGCGATATGTACGCGCTGTACGAACAGGTGGAAGCAGCGATCGGACCTGATAGCGCTCCCCTTCACGTAGCTGGCGCAGCCGGCGTTCCGGTACTCATCGGCATTTATGGACCCACCGGATACCGCAGGACTCAGCCGCTCGGCAGCCCTCATTTGAAGTTGCTCTCCACCGAAGGACAACTCTCATGCCAGCCATGCCATCAGCGAGTATGCCCGTTAGGAACGCTTGAATGTATGAAACGAATCAGCCCCGATGAGGTATTTCATTCTCTGCTGGAAGCGCTGACCGAGGCAGGAATAGAATTCGTCAGGCATGGGGCAGTGCCAGAGCCGGTGTGAAGAAGGCGCTTTCTCCACCGGCTTCATGGAGGTACAACATGAGTACCGCGACCGCCCTTACAATGCTCGATCTTTCGCGGCTCGAAGCTGCACCGCTTCGGCTGGACCCTTTCGCGTACCTGACGGTTGATGATGTTCTGCAGGCGGACTGCAAGGCCAACATCATCGAGGATTTCCCCCGCATTGACCGTCACGGAAGCTTCCCTCTCTCCACTCTAAAGCCCGGCCCGGCGTTCCTGCGGCTCATCGATGAACTGTTGGGCAAGGACTTTGAGATCGCAGTCGGCAAGAAATTCTCCATGGATTTGAGTCAATACCCAACGATGGTAACGGCACGGGGGCAGTGCAGCGCGACGTCCGATGGCCACATTCATCCCGATTCCAAGGACAAGGTCATCACCGTGCTGCTCTATCTGAACCCTGCATGGGAGAACAGCGGAGGCAGGCTGCGCCTGCTGCGCTCGAAGAACCTTGATGATTTCGTGGCCGAGGTGCCGCCCACGATGGGCAGCCTGCTCATCTTCGAGCGCTGCGACCATTCCTGGCACGGGCATCTACCCTTCGAAGGCCAGCGCCGGAGTCTGCAAATGAACTGGGTCAAGAGCGATCGCTACATGCGCAGGGAACAGGTTCGCCATCAGATCAGTTCCTTCTTCAAGCGCCTGACCGGGCAGAATACGTATTGAGCACCAGGGCGCGGCTCTGCTGAGGCAGTCGGGGCTTTCCCCAACCTATGACCAGCACTAAAACCGGCGCACTTTCGCTGTCGGTGACCATCGTCGCCCAGGATGAGGAAAGGACGATTGCTGACGTGCTGGCCCCCGCCGCTGAACTGGCGGATG
>Ga0335085_10005897_pt1 | contig 19503 bp, 13 predicted proteins | sample Lox_Sample_45_FD_206712 | JGI IMG/M metagenome (GOLD analysis project Ga0335085, IMG submission 206712) | Soil microbial communities from Loxahatchee National Wildlife Refuge, Florida, United States - Lox_Sample_4.5 | ecosystem: Environmental > Terrestrial > Soil > Wetlands | place: USA...
CCATGCAGGACGCGTACCGCGCGGGAAAGTTGCGCTCCATTGGGGTAAGCAACTTTCAGACAGACAGATTAATGGACATCACGGCGTTCAACGAGATCAAGCCCGCAGTGAATCAAGTCGAAATAAATCCCTTCCAACAGCAACAGGATGGCGTGTCGTTCATGCGAGAGTTGACCGTTCAGGCGGAGGCTTGGGCACCGTTCGCCGAAGGGAAGAACAACCTCTTCCAGAATGAGAAACTGAAAAGCATCGCCGCGAAGCATGGGAAAACCGTCGGGCAAGTCGTCTTGCGTTGGGTAATACAGCGCGGCGTTGTCGCACTAGCCAAGTCGGTGCGAAGGGAGCGCATGGCCGAAAATCTGGCAATCTTCGATTTCGTGTTGGACACGAACGACCTGGCCGATATCTCCACTCTAGACACCGGCACGAGCAGTTTTTTCTCTCACCGTGATCCCGCGATCGTCAAATGGATGAGCGAGCGCAAACTGGATATATGAGCGACATCCATGCAGGCGGTGCCTAACAGCGGCGGACCCGCTGAGCAGCTAATTCACCCCACTCGAACCATGCCGAGCGGAGCCGGCAACTGCGACGCGCCCATCAAGTACTCGTCGATGGCGCGGGCCGCGCTGCGGCCCTCGGCAATCGCCCACACGATGAGCGACTGGCCGCGTTGCATGTCTCCAGCAGCGAACACGCCGGGCACGTTCGTCATCCAGCGGGCGTCGCGCGCGACGTTGCCACGGTCGCTCATCCGCACGCCGAGCTCACCCAGCAGGGGCCCCTCCGCGGGGCCGACGAAGCCCATCGCGAGCAACACGAGATCCGCCTTGAGCTCGAAGTCGCTCCCGGGCTGCGGCACGAAGCGCGTCTGTCCGCCGTGGCGCACCATCTCCACCTTCACGCCGTGCAGCTTCGTCACGCGCCCGGTCGCATCGCCGCTGAACCGCTCGGTCGAGATGGCGTAGAGCCGCTCGCCACCCTCTTCGTGCGCCGTCGACACGCGGAAAATGTTGGGCCACTCGGGCCACGGGTTGTTCGGCGCGCGCGTCACGGGCGGCTTGGGGAGCAGCTCGAGCTGGTGCACGGCGCGCGCACCCTGGCGGTGCACGGTGCCGAGGCAATCGGCACCCGTGTCGCCCCCGCCGATGATGATGACGTGCTTGCCCGCCGCGGTGATGAAGTCGGCGTCGGGGATCGTGTCGCCCTCGCAGCGGCGGTTCTGGAGCGTCAGGTACTCCATCGCGAAATGGATGCCCCCGAGCTCGCGCCCCGGCACCTTCAAGTCGCGCGGCTGGCCCGCCCCTCCCGCGAGCAGCACGGCGTCGTGGTTGGCACGCAGCCAGTCGGCCGTGACGTCGACGCCGACATTCACGCCCGGACGAAACACCACTCCCTCGGCCTCGAGCAGGGCGAGCCGCCGATCCAGGATCCGCTTCTCCATCTTGAATTCGGGGATGCCGTAGCGGAGCAGCCCGCCGATGCGGTCGGACTTCTCGAACACCGTTACAGTGTGCCCGGCGCGGTTCAGCTGTGCCGCCGCGGCAAGACCCGCCGGACCCGATCCGACAATCGCCACGTTCTTCCACGTGCGGGTCGTCGGGCAGCTCGCCGTGACCCAACCCTCGGCGAACGCCCGGTCGATGATAGAGACCTCGATGGACTTGATCGTCACGGGGTCGTCGTTGATCCCGAGCACGCACGACCCCTCACACGGGGCGGGGCACAGCCTTCCGGTGAACTCCGGGAAGTTGTTCGTGGCGTGCAGCCGATCGATCGCCGCGCGCCACCGATCACGGTAGACGAGATCGTTCCAATCGGGAATCAGGTTGCCGAGCGGGCACCCCTGATGACAGAAGGGCACGCCGCAGTCCATGCAGCGGGCGCCCTGAGCCTCGAGATCCGCCTGCGCGACCGGCAGATACACCTCCTGCCAGTCCTGAACGCGCTCCTCCACCGGTCGGGTGGGGTGTTTTTTGCGCCGGATTTCGATGAAGCCGGTAGCCTTACCCACGGGTGGCCTTCGCGCTCATCGACACGGGCTCTAACCGGCCCCCCGTTGGCGTGGCGCGAGACGAGGCGGCATCCAATACCTGCGCGTTCAGCTCGCGCGTTGCCAACTCGGCAAGCGCGCGCTTGTAGTCGCGCGGCATCACCTTCACGAACCTCCGGTGCAGCGACGCCCATTGGGCAAGCACGCGCTCGGCGTGCGAGCTGCCGGTGAGCTTCGCGTGCGTCTTGATTGCGGCCCGGACAAAATCGACATCGTCGCTCTCGATCAGCGGCTCCAGATCGACCATCTCGCGGTTGCAGCGCCCCTCGAAGGCCCCATCGGCGTCGAGCACGTACGCGATGCCGCCGCTCATGCCGGCGGCAAAGTTGCGCCCGGTCCGTCCCAGCACGACCACGCGACCCCCGGTCATGTACTCGCAGCCGTGATCGCCCACTCCCTCGACTACGACGTTCGCGCCGCTGTTGCGCACACAAAACCGCTCGCCGGCCACGCCGCGGACGTAGCCCTCGCCGCCCGTCGCGCCGTAGAACGCGACGTTGCCCACGATGATGTTTTCCTCCGCCTTGAACGTCGAGCGCGGGGGCGGATACACGACCACCTTCCCGCCCGATAGGCCCTTGCCGAAGCCGTCGTTCGCGTCGCCGACCAGCGTGAGCGTCATCCCGCGCGGGGCAAATGCGCCGAAGCTCTGCCCGGCGGACCCCGTGAACGTGATCCGGATCGTGGCGTCAGGGAGGCCGGCGCCACCGTAGCGCTGCGTGACCTCGGAGCCGAGCCTCGTGCCGACGGTGCGGTCGGAGTTGCGAATGCGGGCATTCAGCTCGACGGGCGACCGGTGCTCGAGCGCAGGAGCCGCCGCGCGAATCAGCTCGAGGTCGAGCTGGCCCGCGAGACCATGGTCCTGCTCGACCACTTTGCGGCGCGCCACCGACGCCGGCTGGTCCGGCTGGTACAGCAGCGGCTCGAGCGCCAGGCCTTTGGCTTTCCAGTGCTCCACGGCCCGCTCGATGCCGAGACAGTCGACTCTGCCGATCATCTCGTTCACCGTTCGGAAGCCGAGCTGCGCCATGTGCTCGCGCACTTCCTGCGCGATGAAGCGGAAGAAGTTCTCGACGAACTCCGGCTTGCCGTTGAACTTGCGGCGCAGCTCGGGATCCTGCGTCGCGATGCCCACCGGGCAGGTGTTCAGGTGGCACACCCGCATCATGATGCAGCCCATGACGACGAGCGGCGCCGTGGCGAAGCCGAATTCCTCGGCGCCCAACAGCGCGCCGATCACGACGTCGCGACCGGTCTTCATCTGGCCGTCGACCTGGACGGTGATCCGATCGCGCAGCTTGTTGAGCACGAGCACCTGCTGCGTTTCGGCCAGGCCGAGCTCCCAGGGGAGGCCGGCGTGTTTCAGGCTCGTCTGCGGCGACGCACCGGTGCCGCCGTCGTGGCCGGAAATGAGCACCACATCCGCGTGGGCCTTCGCCACACCCGCCGCCACGGTCCCGACGCCCCCCTCCGACACGAGCTTCACGGCGATCCGTGCGGCGGGGTTCGAGTTCTTCAGGTCGAAGATCAGCTGCGCCAAATCCTCGATCGAGTAGATGTCGTGGTGCGGCGGTGGCGAGATGAGGCCCACGCCGGGCGTGGAGTGCCGCGTCTTCGCGATCCACGGATACACCTTGTGCCCGGGCAGCTGCCCGCCTTCGCCGGGCTTCGCTCCCTGGGCCATCTTTATCTGCAGCTCATCGGCGTTGACGAGGTATTCGCTCGTGACGCCAAAACGCCCCGACGCCACCTGCTTGATCGCGCTGCGCCGCGAATCGCCGTTCGGGAGCGGCACGTACCGCTCGGCGTCCTCGCCGCCCTCGCCGGTGTTCGACTTGCCGCCCAGGCGGTTCATCGCGATGGCGAGCGTCTCGTGCGCCTCGGCGCTGATCGAGCCGTACGACATCGCGCCGGTCGCAAACCGCTTGACGATCGTCTCGACCGGCTCGACCTCGTCGATCGGGATGGCCGGCCCCGCCGGCTTCAGCTGGAACAGACCCCGCAACGTGGCCCGATGCTCCGTCTGCACGTCGACGGCGCGAGTGTACTGCTTGAAAATGTCGTACTGCCCGCTTCTGGTCGCGTGCTGCAGTTTGAACACGGTTTCGGGGTTGAAGAGGTGATACTCTCCGTCGCGGCGCCACTGGTACTCGCCGCCCGCCTCGAGCTCCGCCGGCCCCGCTGGATGACGGCCAAACGCGCGCTCGTGCCGGCGCCGCGCCTCCTCGGCGATGACGTCGATCTTCACGCCGCCCACGCGCGACGTCGTGTGCGTGAAGTACTGGTCGATCACACCCTGGTCGAGCCCGATGGCTTCGAAGATCTGCGCGGCGCAATAACTCTGCAGCGTCGAGATCCCCATCTTCGACATCACCTTCAGGACGCCCTTGTTGAGCGCCTTGATGTAGTGCTGAATGGCCTTGTCACGCTCGATGCCCGGCAGCATGCCTTGGCGGATCATGTCGTCGATCGTCTCGAACGCGACGTACGGGTTGACCACGCCCGCCCCGTAGCCGAGCAGCAGTGAAACATGATGCACCTCACGCGCATCGCCCGACTCGATGACGAGCCCGCACTTCGTGCGCGTCCCCTCGCGCACGAGGTGGTGGTGCACGCCAGCCGTCGCGAGGAGGCTCGGGATGGGTGCCTTGCTCGGACCCACGCCGCGGTCGGACAGGATGAGAATGTCGAACCCGGCGGCGACCGCCTCACTCGCCCGGCGGCAGAGCTCCGCCATCGCCTGCTCGAGACCGGGGCCGTCGCCCGATGGGTCGAACAGCATCGAGAGCGTCGTCGAGCGGAACGGCACGTCCGGCGGCAGATGCCGCAGCTTCGCGACGTGCTCGTTGTGGATGATCGGGTACTTGATGTGGATCTGCCGGCACGACTCCGGCTCGGCCTTGAGCAGATTCCGCTCCGGTCCGATCGTCGACCCCATCGACGTGACCAGCTCTTCCCGGATCGCGTCCAGCGGCGGGTTGGTCACCTGCGCGAAGATCTGCTTGAAGTAGTCATACAGTACCCGGGGCCTGTCGGACAGCACGGCCAGGGCCGAGTCGGTCCCCATGGAGCCGATCGGCTCCTCGCCGGTGAGCGCCATCGGCCCGATGATCAGACGCAGATCTTCCTGCGTGTACCCGAACGCCTGCTGCCGGCTGAATACGGTCGCGTGCTCGGGCCGCTCCGCCCGCGCGGGCGGGAAGTCGTCGATGTCGACGAGCTGGGCCTTTAGCCACTCACCATACGGATGCTCGGCCGCCAGCGTCCCTTTGATCTCCTCGTCGTCGACGATGCGTCCCTGGGACGTGTCGACGAGGAAGATCTTGCCCGGGCTGAGGCGTCCCTTGACCAGGATCTCCTCGGCCGGAACGTCGAGCACCCCGGCCTCCGACGCCATGATCACCAGGTCGTGCTTCGTCACGTAGTAGCGCGACGGACGGAGCCCGTTGCGGTCGAGCACCGCGCCGATGACCGTGCCGTCGCTGAACGCGATCGACGCTGGCCCGTCCCACGGCTCCATGAGCGCCGAATGGTACTCGTAGAAGGCGCGCCGCTCGGGGCTCATGGCGGGGTTCCCGCTCCACGGCTCGGGAATCATCATCAGCAGCGCGTGCGGCAGCGACCGCCCGGACATTACGAGCAGCTCGAGCACGTTATCGAACGTGGCCGTGTCGCTGTTCCCCTCGCGGATGATCGGCAACAGCTTCTTCAGGTCGTCGCCGAGGACGTCGCTCTCGAGCAAACTCTCGCGCGCCCGCATCCAGTTGATGTTGCCGCGCAGCGTGTTGATCTCGCCGTTATGGGCGATCAGTCGATAGGGATGCGCCAGAGGCCACGACGGGAACGTATTGGTGCTGAACCGCTGGTGCACCAGCGCGAGCGCGGACGCCACGCGCGGGTCGGCCAGGTCCGGGAACATGGGGGCGAGCTGCTTGGCCTGGAGCATGCCCTTGTAGATCAGCGTGTTCGATGACAGGCTGACGATGTAGAACGCGCTGCGCGAGCGCGCGTCCAGCTGCAACGCGGCGACGGCATGCTCGACCCGTTTGCGGATGACGTAGAGCTTCCGCTCGAAGCCACCGCTTGGGCCCGCCGCGGCGATAAAGACCTGCTCGAACACCGGTTGCGCCGCCTTGGCGCTGTCACCGATCAGGCTGTTGTCGGTGGGAACGTCCCGCCAGCCCAGCACCTGCTGGCCTTCTTCGGCGGCGATCTGCTCGATGAGCGCCTTGACGGCGTTGCGGCTGCGCGCGTCATGCGGCAGGAACACGAGGCCCGCCCCGTAGCTGCCGAGGGGTGGGAGCTCGAAGGGAAGCACCGCGCGCAGAAAGCCGTCCGGGATCTGCAGGAGAATGCCCGCGCCGTCTCCGGTGTTGGCCTCGCAGCCGCACGCCCCCCGATGCTCCAGGTTGATGAGGACCTGCAGCGCCTTGACGACGATGTCGTGGGACTTTTTCCCCTTCGTGTGGACGACGAAACCGACGCCGCATGCGTCGTGCTCGTCGCTCGGGGAGTACAGCCCCTCCGGCCCTGCTGGTGTCACCACTCCATGCCTCCAAAAAAAACCCGCTCCGTCGGGAGCGGGCCGGGGTCTTCGGTACTTTGTTGCACGCTACGCCACCCGGTCGCTCCCACGATTGGGGCTATCCGGCTTCGGGGTAATCGTGATGACCTTCGACGCGTGCATGCCCATCGCACCCTGACTATTCGTTGTCCTGTATGAATATGCAATTGGTGGAATAAAAATACCCGCCACCCGGGAATCCCGTCAAGGGCCCCATGCCGCCGCGGGCTGCTAAAGGTAGAATTGTATTTGTGAGAACACCAGTCGCGCGGCACTCCCAATATCTCGAATCCCATGTTCTTTCTCACCTTCGAAACGCGTCCCAAGCCTTCGCACCCAGCCTACGGTGAGGTAGGTGGAGCGGTCGCCGCCGTCTTTGTGAACGAAGTGGTTCAGGGCGCGGCTGAAGCCGCTGCCCGTGAATTTATGGGTGACGCTGGGTGGGACGTTGGGCCACTCGACAAAGCGTACAGCGTCGAAATCGATGCATTTCCTCCGGGTCATCGGAGTCGGGCGCGTTTCGAGCAGGCATTGAAACAGGGGATTGTCGTCACCTACCACGCATGGCCGGTGGATGCTCCGGACGATGGCGACTTGCTGGAAGATGACGGTGACGTCTAACGCCCACGTACGTGCTACCGGCCCCGCAATGGAGCAGCTCCTGTCGATTTGGACCGGTCTCGTTCGTCGTGTGAGTGAAGCCGCGGCGGGCGCGGCAACCGACACGAACCGAATTGAGGAGAGAACAATGCGTTTCATCGTCATGGTCGTGGCGTGCGTGGACAAGCGGACAAACTGAGCCATGGACTGGCCGCTCGACATACGCGCACCGTTCTTCGAGTACAGAGGTCCGTGAACGCGCTGCGGAAATACTCGCTGGCCGGCGGCATTTTTTACCTGCTCACGTTTGTGTCGATCCCCACCCTCACGCTTTACAAGTCAGTGCGTGGTCCGGACTTCGTCATGGGGCCGGGTCCGGATACTCCGGTAATCGTTGGTGTCCTGCTCGAGATGATCGTGGCGCTCGCCGGTATCGGAACGGCCGTGGCCTTGTATCCGGTCGTCAGGCGACAGGGCGAAGCACGCGCCGTGGGCTTGGTTGCTTCACGCGTGCTCGAGGCCGCCACCATCTACGTCGGCATCGTGAGCCTCATGTCGATCGTCAGCTTGCGGCGGTCCGGCGTGGGAGCTGGAGCGCTGCACACCGCCCAGGGGCTGGCCGCCCAATATCAGTGGACGTTCTTCTTCGCCCAGAGTTTTATCCCGGCGGTGAACGGCGTCCTGCTGGGCTCACTCTTGTATCAGTCACGGCTCGTGCCACGCTGGCTTCCGGTACTGGGATTGATCGGCGCGGCACTGCTCGTGGGGTTGTGGGTCGCCGTGCTGACGGGATTGGCAGGAGCGGTAAGTCCCGTGGCAGCGGCTCTAACCCTGCCAATCGCGGTGTGGGAGTTCTCGCTCGGGGTGTACCTGACGATCTGGGGCTTCAAAGAAAGTGGTAGTACTATGGAACGAGGCTGATCGTTCGGAGGAAGTTGAGTGCGATTTCAACTCGCTGTGCTGTTAGAGCGCATCGCGTGCCGCGCCCCGCTGATCGCTCTCGTGTGGGCGAGCAGTCTTGCCTCGCAGTCTCCACTCCCCGTTGCATCCCAGCACCCCTCAGTGCGCCAGGGCTACGTCGAGGCGAGCGACGGGGTGCGATTGTTCTATAGGGTGGTCGGTGCAGGGCGGGACACCGTGATCGTGCTGCACGGTGGCCCAGGGCTCACGATGGATTACCTGGCCAGGGATCTCACGCCGCTCACCGCGCATCACGCACTGCTGTTCTATGATCAACGAGGTGCGGGCCGCTCTTCACTGGTCGCGGACTCGGCAGCGCTCGATGGGCGGCGATTCTCGGAGGATCTGGAAACGCTGCGACAGCACTTCGGGCTGCGCCGTGTGACGCTGCTCGCGCACTCGTGGGGCGCTGGAGTGGCCGCGCTGTACGCGTCGCGATATCCCGATCGCATTGCTCGGCTGGTGATCGTCGATGCGATTCCGCTGCGGCACGAGGAGCTCGTGCAATTCCGCAGCGACCTGGCCGCCAGGCGAGATAGCGCCACTCGGCGCAAGATCGCGAGCGCGCTGGACGCGATGCGCGCCAATCCGGCCGACACCGCCGCATGTCGCGCCTACTATGCGCTGTGGTTCCGACCCTTCTTCGCCGATCCCTCCGCGCCGCACCGCAGCCAGGGCGACTTCTGCGCCGACGCGCCGGAATCCCGACATAACAAGTTTGTCAACATAGACCGATTGGTCTATGCCTCGCTCGGTCAGTGGGATTGGCGGCCCGCGCTACGCCGGGTGCACGCACCGGCGCTCGTCATCCATGGCGCCGAGGACGTCCTTCCGGTAGCAGGCGGTCGAGAGTGGGCCGCCGCTCTGCCCGATGCCAGGTTTGTGCTGTTGCCGGGAGCTGGCCATTTCCCCTACGTCGAAGCACCGGAGGCATTCTTCTCCGCGGTCAATGCGTTTCTCGAGGGCTCGGGGTCAACGCGAGCGAGCGCGCAGGATGTGGTGAATCCCGACACGCTGGGCTTCCGCCGCGTCCTGTCGTTCCCGATCACCGACACCGCGGCGGGTCACACGACCGCGCTGGGCGATTCGCTCGTACTGCGCATCGTACAGGAGCGCACCGCCGCCGGTGGCTCGCTGGGATGGTACCTCGCGGTAGAACAGCGGTCGGCAAACGCGTCACGACGCAACCTGCTGTATCACAGTCTCGGCTGGCACGGGCCGTACCCGACGGACGTGTTCGCCTGGATCCACCAGCAACACTACTATCCGGATGACCGCACGCTCAGTGTGTTCGGCTGGCCGTACGACGTGCGCGTGGTCTGCCGCGGGTGCGCGGCTGACGGGGAGAAGGAAGCGGCCCATTTCACCGCCGGAATGCTCGAGGTCGCGGTACGGCGCCTGCCGCGCGCGAATCCTGCGCCCGACGATTCTAGTAAGTAGAGAGAAATCACGTGACGACATCGGATCAGAATCAGCTGAATGGCGCGATCGCCCGCCTGTACGCGGGCTCGCTGGAAGGCTTCATCAAGAAGCGCGACTTCCTGGCGAAGGAGCTGCGGTTGGCGGGAAAGCGCGAGGCGGCAGAGGAGGTGAAGGGGCTCCGCAAGCCATCGCGCGCCGCCTGGGCGCTCAACGTCGCCGCGCGCGAGACCCGAAACGTCCGCCGCCTGGACGCGAGCGTCGCCGCAACCTTGGAGGCGCAGACCGCGGGCGGCGATGTCCGCAAGGCGCAGGCGAGCTTGCGCGAGGCGGTGCGCGAATTCGCCGACCATGCCAGCGCCGCGGCACAGCAGGCAGGCCACGATCTCGAGACCGGAATGCTCGTCAGCGCGGTGCTGGCGCTCGTGGGCCGAACCGAAAGCCTCGACGCCCTGCGTCGCGGCCGGCTCGTGGACGTTCCCGAGGGCGGCGGACTCGACTTCCTGGCGGCCCTTCCGGATTCGCTTCCGGTGCGGGCGCGGCCGCCCTCCACCACTAACGCGACGAGCGTCGCTCTCGAGAACGGCCGCACCCGGTTGGAGCTCGCGCGAGAGACGCTGCGTGAAGCGGAGTCGAAGCTCCGGCTCGCGGAAAGCCGCCTGCGGGGTGCTGAGGCGGAAGTCGCGGCGGCCCGACGGGAGTATGAGCGCGCGCGGCTCGGCGCGGAAACGGCCGCCGAACGAATTGCTCGCCTGGAATCTTGAGCGCAGTGCCCCCGGCAAGCGCAGGTGATACAATTGGGGTTGTGAAAACGCCCCACGTATTCCTGCCGATCCTGCTCGGGTTCTCCGCCTGCCTCCCCATTCCGCGCACCGACCGCGGGTCGCCCCGCGTGCTTGGCAATTACCGGCGCGCCGATGGGACCCCCGTGGCCGGCGCATCGCTCGCGGTGTCCACCGGCGAAAAAGGGCCGCCATGCAGCGGCACCCTCACCAAAACCGTGACCGACTCCACGGGGCACTTCGAACTTCCCGAAACCCAGGTGCACCATTCGTTCACGATGCTGGTGGGCGATTTCATGGTGCTGTACGACGTCTGCGCGTACGACGGCTCGCAGTGGCACAAGCTGTACCGCGGACAGTCGCGCCGGGACCCGCCCAAGGAAGTCGTCCTGGAATGCACCGAGCCGATCCAGGCGAATGAAGGAACCTGCGAAGTCCGCGGAATGACCGCGGCGCCATGAAGCGCAGGACCGCACGATGGCTCTGAGCAAACCGGTACTCCTGACCGTCGATGACGATCCGGAGGTATTGAACGCCATCGAGCGCGACCTGCGGCAACACTTCCGGTCCGACTACCGCATCATCAAGGCGCCTTCGGGCGCGCAGGCGCTCGAAACCGTGCGCCAGCTCAAGCAGCGCGGCGCGCAGATCGCATTGTTTCTCGTGGACGAGCGCATGCCGCAGATGAGCGGCACGCAATTTCTCGTGCAGGCGATGACGCTCTATCCTGACGCCCGGCGGGTGTTGCTCACCGCCTACGCCGACACCGACACGGCAATCCGGGCAATCAACGATGTCGGACTCGATCACTACCTCCTGAAACCCTGGGAGCCGCCGAGTGTGCGGCTGTACCCGATACTCGAGGACCTGCTCTCGGACTGGTTTGCCCGCGCGCGACCGTCGTTCGAGGGCATCAGGGTGGCCGGTCACGCGCTCGAGCCGGGCACGTTTGCCGTAAAGGACTTCCTCGCGCTCAACCAGGTCCCGTATCAACTGCTCGATGTCGAGAATGACAAGGCGGTGCGCCAGCTGTTGTCGGGCTCGAGCGGCGGCCCGACGCGGATTCCGGTGGTGCTGTTTCCGGACGGCTCGACTCTGGTGCAGCCCTCGACGCGCCAGCTGGCGGAGAAGCTGGGGATGCAGACCCGGGCTCAAAAGCCGTTCTATGATCTCATCATCGTCGGCGGGGGCCCCGCGGGTCTCGCGGCCGCGGTCTACGCCGCGTCGGAAGGGCTGCGCACCATCCTCATCGAACGCAGCGCCCCGGGCGGGCAAGCCGGGACGAGCTCGTCGATCGAGAACTACCTCGGCTTTCCCGGCGGCATCAGCGGCGGTGACCTGGCACGCCGGGCCGCGAGCCAGGCCCGCAAGTTCGGTGCGGAGATCATCACGGCACTCGAGGCCACGGCGATCACGCGGGAAGACCCATATCGCAAGGTGACGCTGTCCGACGGATCGGAACTGACCGGGTACACGATTCTCATCGCCCCGGGCATGGAGGTGCGGCGGCTCGACGTTCCCGGGGTGGAGGGACTGATGGGCGCCGGCGTGTACTACGGCGCGGCCCTCACCGAAGCCGCGACGTACCGCGGGCAGGACGTGCTGATCGTCGGCGGGGCGAACTCGGCGGGGCAGGGAGCGATGTTCTTCTCGCGCTATGCCCGCAAGGTGACGATGTTGGTGCGCGGACCGGATCTTTCGGCGGGCGCATCACGCTATCTCGTCGACCGGATAAACGAAACGCAGAATATCGACATCCTGGTGAATACGAGCGTGGCGGGAGCGCGCGGCAACGGCAAGCTCGAGGCAGTTACGGTTCGCGATGCGGTGACCGGCGCGGAGAGCGAGCTGCCCACGGCCGCGATGTTCATCTTCATCGGCGCCGCCCCGCGCACGCAGCTGTGCGCAAACGTGGTGATGCTGGACCCGCAGGGATTCGTGCTCACGGGGCGCGACCTGATGAAGGAAGGGCACGTGCCGCCGGGCTGGACCGTGTCGCGCGAGCCATTCGTGTTCGAGACCAGCGTACCCGGGATCTTCTGTGCCGGCGATGCGCGCTACGGCTCCGGCAAGCGTGTAGCCGCGGCCGTCGGTGAAGGCTCCGCCACGGTCAGCGTGATTCACCAGTACCTGCAGACGGTGTGATTCGGTGAACGAGGACCTGCTCGCACGTCTCGCCGCGCATCGCACGATCGGCAGCGCCCCGAGGCCAGAGCTCGAGTGGCTCGCCGCGCACGGCACGCTCGACCGGTTCCAGGCCGGACAGTACGTCGTGCACAAGGGCGAACCTGTCCTGGGGCTCTACATCGTGCTGAAGGGCCATATCACCCATTTCACGGATCAGGGCGGCGCGTGGCGCAAGGTCATCGAGTGGCGTGATGGGGACGTCACCGGGCGACTTCCCTATTCGCGCATGACCGTGTCGCCCGGCAACTCGCTGGTCGAAGAAGCCACCGACGCGCTACGCATCGATCCGCGCGACGTCGTCGATCTGCCCACGCAGTGCCCGCAGGTGACCGCGTTACTCGTCCACGTGATGGTCGATCGGGCACGCACGTTTCAGTCGAGCGATCTCCAGTTCGAGAAACTGGCATCGCTCGGGAAACTGGCGGCGGGGCTGGCGCACGAGTTGAACAATCCGGCGTCTGCGGCGGCGCGAAGCGCACGGCTCATCACGGACATGCTGGCCGAGTCCGATAATGCGTCGCGGGCATTGGGCGCCGCCGGTCTCACGCCGGCCGAGGTGACGCTGGGAGAGCGGATTCGCGGTGCCTGCCTCGAGACGCGAAGCGTGCAGGTGCGCACGCCACTCGAACGATCGGATCGTGAGGAGGCGCTGATCGAGTGGCTCGAGGATCACGACGCCGACACGGCGTTCGCGGCGGCCCTCGCGGAGACCGATGTCACGATCGAGCTGCTGGACGAGCTGGTCGGCACGCTCAGCCAGGAGAAGCTCGGCGCGACGCTGCGCTGGGTGGCGGCCGGATGCGCGGTGCGCGGGCTGGCTCGCGATATCGAACGCGCAGCCTTGCGAGTGCACAGCCTGGTGAGCGCGGTCAAGGGATTCACCTACATGGATCAGGCGAGTGTGCCGGAACCGGTGGACGTCGGGAAGGGACTGTCAGACACGCTGGCGCTGCTCGCCGCCAAGGCCCGTGGCAAATCGGCCTCGGTCACGATGGAGCTGCCGCGCGATCTCCCCCGGGTCCGCGCCATTGGCGGCGAGCTCAATCAGGTATGGGTCAACCTCATGGACAACGCGATCGACGCCGTGGGACAGGGAGGGAACGTCAAAGTCAGCGCGCTCGCGAACGGGAGCCGGGTGGTCGTGAAGGTGACCGACGACGGCCCGGGAATTCCCGCCGACCTCAAGAACCGGATCTTCGAGCCGTTCTTCACCACGAAGCCAGTTGGGCAAGGCACCGGGCTCGGCCTCGATATCGTCCGGCGGCTGGTGGACCGGAACGCCGGGCTGATCGAGGTGGACTCGCAGCCCGGACACACGGAATTTCGTGTGGCCCTCCCGGTCGCTACCTAGTCCTTATAATAAGGAACGGCGCCAGCACAGGCCGCTTCCCGCATTTGGTTGCCGGGTCGCCAATTAACTATCTTCAATAGGTAACGGCACTTGGCCGAGAATGCGGATATCCCAGCTACTTTCCCCAGACCGGATCCGTATCCCTCTTCTGGCGTCCGATAAGGAGGGGGTCTTGCGGGAGTTGGTGGATTTGATGATGCAGGATAATGGCGGCCGTGAGGGGGGAGGAGCAGCGGGTGGCGCTGGGGGCAGCCAGGCTGAAGTGATGAATGCGATTCTCGAACGCGAGCGACAGTTTCCAACCGGCATCGGGTATGGTGTGGCGGTGCCGCATGGGAAGGCACCTTCACTGAGTACGTTGCAGGCAGTCGCCGGGACCGCGCGGACCGCGGTTCCATATGAGACGATCGACGGAGAGCCGGTGCGCTTGTTCTTCATGCTTGCGGGGCCTGAATCGCTGGCGGGCGAACACGTCAAAGCCATCGGGCGTATTTCGCGCATCGTGCGACGTGAACCGGTGCGCGGCCGGCTGCTCGCGGCGACGACTCCCGCCGAGTTCTACCGCGTTCTGTGCGACGCAGAGGCAACATAGAAACGCTTCCCGCCACAACCCTCCGCTCGCATGCCTGCGGCGCGCTCCGCGCGGAGCACGCCGGTGTTCGCGTGCGCCTGGGAGGCTGGGTGCATCGCCGCCGGGACCTGGGCGGCATCGTGTTCCTCGACCTACGCGACCGTACCGGTCTGGTGCAAGTAGCCGTTGGCCCCGCTTGGGCGAGCCGCGAGACGCTCGAGGTCGCGCAGAGCCTGGGAGGCGAATCGGTGGTCATGGTCGAGGGATCCGTGACGCTGCGGCCCACGGACGCCAAGAATCCCGACATGGCGACGGGTGACGTGGAAGTGCACGCCACGGAGCTCAAGGTGGTAAGCGTCGCCGCCACGCCGGCCATTCCGGTCGCCCGGGTCGCGGGGCGACCGGAGGAGCTGCCGGCCGAAGAGCTGCGCCTCAAGTACCGTCACCTCGACCTCCGCCGTCCCGAGCTGCAGGCCAATCTCCTGCTGCGGCACCGTCTGATGCAGCGCGCGCGGCGTACGCTCGCCGATCTGGGATTTCTCGAGATCGAGACCCCGAATCTCACCAAGCCAACGCCCGAAGGGGCACGCGACTACCTGGTCCCATCGCGCGTACACCCGGGTGAGTTCTACGCGCTCCCGCAGTCGCCGCAGATCTACAAGCAGCTGCTCATGGTGGCGGGGTTCGATCGTTATTTCCAGATCGCGCGCTGCTTCCGCGACGAAGACCTGCGCAACGATCGCCAGCCGGAATTCACGCAGATCGATCTCGAGGCGTCCTTCATCACGCAGGAGGACGTGATCGGCTTCGTCGAGACGGTGCTGGTGGGGTTGTGGGACGAAGCGGGGCAGCGGGTGACCGCGCCGTTTCCGCGGCTCGTCTATCGCGAAGCGATGGAGCGCTACGGCTCGGACAAACCCGACCTCCGCTACGATCTGCCGATCACGGATCTGACGCAGCGCGTGCGCCCGCTGAGTGTGCCGTTCTTCGAATCCGGACTCTCGAACGGCGCCCGGGTACGGGCGATCGCCGTGCGGGGTGGCGGTGTCCTGTCACGCAAGGACGTCGATCAGCTGGCGGCAACCGCGAAGGAGCTGGGCTCGAGCGGACTGGCCTGGGCCAAACGCCAGGGCGATCAGATCACGGGCTCGGTCGCCAAGCATCTGAACGCCGAGACGCTCGGCGCCATGGGCGTGAACGACGGTGATGCGGTCCTGCTCGCGGTCGGCCCCGACCGGGTGACCTCGCCGGTTTTGGATCGCGTGCGCCAGGAGCTGATTCGCCGGCTCGCGCCGCCGCCCAAAGTGGCGCACGCGTTCTGCTGGATCGTGGATTTCCCGCTGTTCGAACCCGATCCGGACACGGGGAAACCGGTGTTCGCCCATCACCCGTTCACGTCGCCGCATCCGGACGATCTGGAGCGCGTGGAACGCGATCCGTTTTCCTGCCGGGCGCTGCACTATGACGCGGTCTACAACGGCAACGAGCTGGGCTCGGGATCGATTCGGATCATCGACCCCAACGTGCAGCGGATCATTTTCCGCGAGCTGGGAATGACGCCCGACCAGGTCGACACGCGGTTTGGATTTCTGCTCAACGGCCTCGCGGCGGGCGCGCCGCCGCATGGCGGGTTTGCGATCGGGCTCGATCGCGTGGTGATGCTGCTGGCGGGTGCGGCTTCGCTGCGCGACGTGATCGCGTTTCCCAAGACGGCCGCGGCGCGCGCGTTGTTCGAGGGGGCTCCCACGCCCGTGAGCCCGGCGGATCTCGCCGCGCTCCATCTCGAGGCGAAGCCGTGAGCGACATCGTGCGCCGGCTCTCGACCGAAGGTGTGGACCCGCTTTCGCTGGCGGGCGTGAACGACGGGAATCTGGTCGAGCTGGCGCGGCGGACGGGCGTGCGTGTGTCGCTGCGCGGCGATACGCTCTCGCTCACCGGCGCGCAGACAGCAGTCGACCGCGCCACATCGGTGGCCCAGGCAATGGTCGATCTCGCGCGCATGGGGGAGCTGCTCGGTGTGGACGACGTGAGCCGCATTGCGAGCGAGGATCCTGACGCCGTGGCGGCGCGGACCACCGAGAGCGATTACAAAATCATTCTCCCCGGGTTGCGGCGCGTGATTCAGGCGAAAACCAATGGGCAGCGCGAGTACCTCCGGTCCATCGCGCAGAACGACATCGTCATCGGGATTGGCCCCGCCGGCACGGGCAAGACCTACCTCGCGGTGGCCGCCGCCGTCGATGCGCTGGCGCGCCGGCGGGTGCGCCGGATTGTGCTCGCCCGGCCGGCCGTCGAGGCAGGGGAGAGCCTGGGCTTCCTCCCCGGCGACGTGCAGGAAAAGGTCGATCCGTATCTCCGGCCGCTGTACGACGCGCTCGAGGACATGATGCCGCGCGACCGGGTGCAGAAAGCGATCGAGACGCGCACCATTGAGATCGCGCCGCTCGCCTACATGCGGGGGCGCACGCTCTCGGACGCGTTCGTGATCCTCGATGAGGCGCAGAACGCGACCGGCATGCAGATGAAGATGTTTCTCACCCGGCTCGGCGTGAACTCGCGTGCCGTGATCACGGGCGACAAGACGCAGATCGACCTCGCCGTGCGGGAGGATTCCGGGCTCTTGCAGGTCGAGCGCATTCTGCCCGGCATCGAAGGGATCGGGTTCATTTACCTGGAGGACGCTGACGTGGTACGCCACCGGCTAGTGCGGGACATCATCCGAGCGTACGCGGAAGACGCACAGGGCTGACGTGACACTGCCCACGCGCGCGCAAATCCGGTATCACGGTGATCGCTGGGCCTGGGTCCCCGTGCTCGCCTTGTTCACGTATCTCGTGTTTCCTTCGAGCGCGATCGACGTCGCACCGCAGATCGACCCGGGCCAGGTGGCCGACCACGACGTGATCGCCCCGTTCACGTTCTCCGTCAACAAGAGCGACGACGAGGTCGCGCAGGATGCGGAGGAACTGGCGGCCGCCGTCAAGCCGATCTACGAGTTCAATCAGCGCGCGCTCGACAGCACGACCTCGGCCATGCACACCTTTTTCGACCGGCTCGACGGCGCCGCCGGACAGGGGGCGCTGGGGATCGCGCGCGCGGCGCATGATTTCGGGCTCACGCTCACCCCGGAGGAGGCGAGCTACCTCGCGAACACGAAGAAGCGCCGGCAAGTCGAGCAGTCGCTCTCGGATCTGTTCGATCGCACGCTCGACCTTGGTGTGACGAGTCCGGGCGTGCTCCAGGTCGAAGCGTCCGCCGAAATCACCATCCGGCGCCATTCGTCGGAAACGTCCGTGCCGCGGGCGCAGGTGCTCACGTACACGCAGTATCTCGCGCGAGCCCGGAACGCGCATCCTGACAAAGGGCTGGCGGCGGCCGATGCCGTGTACATCCGGCTCGCGGGCCGGTTTTTCCGGCCCACCCTCACGCCCAACGAGCACGAGACCGAGCGGCGCCGTGACGAGCTGCGCCGCAGCGTGGACCGCACCAAATACGTCGTGCGCGCGGGCGACCGGATCGTGGCGGCCCACGAGGTGGTCACGAGCGAGACGCACGAGCGGCTCGCCGCCCTGCAGCAGGAGCTGCTGCGGCGCGGGGCGGCCACGAGCCACTCGGTGCTCGGCGCGCTGGGCGCGATCCTGCAAGACGGGCTCGTGCTCGGAATCTTCTGGGTGCTGCTGCTGTTCTACCGTCGCGAGACGTACCGCGAGCAGCGACAGGTCGCGGTGGTTGCGGCGCTATTCGCCGCCGCGATCGGCGGCGGCGGTGCCATCGCGCACTGGGTGCCCGAGCATCCCGTGCTGATTCCCCTGCCGTTCACCGCGATGATGCTGAGCGTGTTGTTCAACGGCCGAGTATCGATGATCGCCGCCATGATCCTGGCGATCGTGATCGGCACGCAACCGGTGTTTCACGATTCGCCGGCGCTGTTTTTCTGCGTCGTCGGGGGTGTGTGTGCGGCGCTGTCGATTCGCGTGCTGCGGCGGCGCAGTCACCTGGCCGTGGTGGGCCTCATGGTGGGAGCAGGATATCTCGTGGGCGCCGTGGCGGTCGGACTGGCAGGTGAGTGGAGCGTGAGCGAGATCGTGCTGCGGGCGGTGTGGGGCAGCGTGAACGGCCTCGTCTCCGCGGGACTCGCGCTGCTGCTGCTTCCCGTGGTCGAATCGCTCACGGGCATTACGACGGATCTGTCGCTGCTCGAGCTGCTCGATCCCAGCCGGCCGCTGTTACGCCGGCTGTCGGTCGAGGCTCCGGGCACGTTCCAGCACAGCATCGCGATGGCCAATCTGGTCGAAGCGGCGTGCAATCAGGTGGGGGCGAACGGGCTGCTGGGCCGCGTGGGGTGCTACTACCACGATATCGGCAAGATCAACAATCCGCTGTACTTCGTCGAAAATCAGACGCGCGGCAACCCGCATGACCGGCTGGACCCGCACAAGTCGGCAGAGATCATCAAGGCGCACGTGACGGACGGACTCGCGCTCGCGGAGGCGGCGCGCCTGCCGGCCGTGGTGGCGGCGTTCATTCCCGAGCATCACGGCACGACGGAGATCACGTACTTCCTCGATCGCGCCAAGAAGAGCGGGATCGCACCGGCGCGCCCGGTCGACTACACCTATCCGGGGCCCAAACCGCGCTCGATCGAGACGGCCATCACCATGCTCGCGGACTCGGTCGAGGCCTCGCTGCGCGTGCTCGAAGACCTGACGCCGCGAAAGATCGAGGAGGCCATCGAGCACATCGTGCGCACCAAGATCAGTCAGGGGCAGCTCGACGACGCGCCGATCACACTCCAGCAGATCAACCTCGTGAAGGCCGAGTTCGTGCGGAGTATTTCGGCGATGCATCACAGCCGGATCGATTACCCGGAGACGAGTGGCGGGATCTCGGCGACCTGGCAGCCGGCCGCGAAAGGTTGAGCGGCGGCTGGCTCGCGCTGCCGCCTTAGTCCTCGCATGGGAGAAGGCGCGCGCCCGGCGCACGCGCATCGAGCTCACGCTGCTCGCTCCCGCCGCC
>Ga0335085_10005898_pt1 | contig 19500 bp, 15 predicted proteins | sample Lox_Sample_45_FD_206712 | JGI IMG/M metagenome (GOLD analysis project Ga0335085, IMG submission 206712) | Soil microbial communities from Loxahatchee National Wildlife Refuge, Florida, United States - Lox_Sample_4.5 | ecosystem: Environmental > Terrestrial > Soil > Wetlands | place: USA...
CGGCAAGTGAAAACCGAGTACCGCTGGCACGGGAGGTTGCGGGAGACTTGCCGTCGGCGTGCGAAATCGTGTCAGGATTGCCGGTGATGCGGAAGCAGGAGTTCGAGCTTGTGCCCAAAATAAACCGAGAACGGCCGCCAGCGGTCTCACCGCGCCGCTAAAGAGCGCCAAAATTCGAGCGAACCACAGCTGAAAGAAGAGACTCGGGCACTATAATTAGCCGCACGATGCCAGTCAGCTCCGGAACAAAATTCGGGCCGTACGAGATCGAAACGCCGCTGGGCGCGGGCGGCATGGGCGAGGTGTACCTGGCGCGTGACACGCGGCTGGGACGCACGGTCGCGATTAAAATTCTGCCCGCGCATTTGTGCGGAACGCGCGAGGCGCAAGATCGATTCGACCGCGAGGCGCGAGCGATCTCGTCGGTAAGCCATCCGAATATCTGCAGTCTGTACGACGTGGGCACGCAGGACGGCGCGAGCTATCTGGTGATGGAGTATCTGCAAGGGGAAACGGTGGCGGACCGGCTGAGCCACGGTCCGTTGACGCCAGAGACGCTGGTGAAGATGGCGCTGGAAATTGCCGAGGGGCTGGACAAGGCGCATCGAGCGGGGCTTGTGCACCGCGATCTGAAGCCGGCGAACCTGTTTATTACCCAGGATGAGCACGTCAAGATCCTGGACTTCGGCTTGGCGAAGAGCCTGGTTGCGTTGGGTGCGGCAAGCATCGATGGGGCGGAGACGGCAGCGAACTTCACCAGTCCGGGGCTGACGGTGGGCACCATTGCCTATATGTCGCCGGAGCAGGCGCGGGGCGAAGGCGTAGACGCGCGAAGCGATCTATTCTCCCTGGGGATGGTGCTGTATGAGATGGCGACGGCGAGGAAGGCGTTCGGCGGATCGTCGCCGGCGGTGATTTTGGAGGCGATTCTGAATCGCGATCCTGAGCCGCTGACGGAGGTGAATCCGCGGATGCCGCCGACTCTCGAAAACATTCTGGAGAAGCTGCTGGAGAAGGCCCCCGACCTGCGCTACCAGACGGCGGCGGAGTTGCGCACGGACCTGAAGCGGCTGAGCCGCGATTTGGGATCTGGACGGCGCACGGCAGCGGAGCCCGGCGCATCGGGGGCGAGTCCGCAGGCGACCGCGGTGAAGCAGAAGTCGGTCGCGGTGCTGTATTTCGAGAACCAGAGTGGATCGAAGGAAGACGAGTATTTCCGCGACGGGATCACGGAAGACATCGTGACGGAAATCTCGAAGATCGGGCAGCTGGACATCTTTCCGCGATCGGAGATGATGGCATTTCGCGACAAGGTGGTGACGGCGCAGCAGGTGGCACAGCAACTGGGAGCGCAATACGTTCTGGAGGGATCGATCCGGCGATCGGGGAACCGGGTGCGCATTACCGCGCAGCTTGTGGAGGCTTCCACGCGGCACTCGGTGTGGGCGGAGCGCTACGACCGGCAGATGGAAGACGTGTTTACCATCCAGGAGGAGATTGCCCGGAGCATCGCGCAGGCGCTGAGGATTACGCTGACTCCGCAGGAAGAAAAGATCATTGCGCGGCGGCCGACGGAGAATCCGCTGGCGTACGATTTTTATCTGCGCGGCAAGAACTACACACGGCGGTATTACACCGATTATGCGCTGCAGATGTTCGAGCAGGCGATTCAGCTGGATCCGAAGTTCGCGTTGGCTCATGCCGGGATCGCGCAGGTTTGCGGGCTCACCTACGAGTTGCGCGAGCGGAATCCGCAACTGATCGAGCGGGGCATGGCGGCCTGCGACCATGCGGTGGCGCTGGCGCCGGACCAGCCGGAGGTCCTGGTGGCGCGGGCGCGGCTTTTCTACGCGCAGAAGAAGTATGAGGACGCGATTGTGCTGGTCACGCAGGCGATCGAACGCAAACCAGACTGCGATGGCGCCTGGAGCATTCTGGGCCGCGCCTACTTCGCCGCCGGCCGATACAAGGAAGCAGCGGCGGTGGTGGATAAAGCCATCGAGGGCAACGGCGACGACTACAACGTCTATTCGCCTTTTATTAATTCACTGGAGCGGCTGGGCCGGAAGAAGGAAGCCGAACAACTGCAGTCGCGCATGGCTGTGGTGCTGCGACAGCAACTGGAACGAGAGCCCGAAGATGTTCGCGCGCGCGTGCTGCTGGCGGTGTATCTGGCAGCGCAGCACGATGGAGCCGATGAAGCGGTGCGGCATCTGCAGACGGCGGTCGCCCTGCGGCCCAAAGATACCAACACCATGTATAACGCAGCCTGCGCCTACGGGGTGATGAAGCGGAAGGCGGAAGCGATGGAGACGGTGAAAAAAGCGTTGGCTGCGGGGTACGGCAATCTGGACTGGATGTCGAAAGACCCGGACCTGGACTGCCTGCACGACGACCCGGAGTTCCGCAAGCTGGTGGGGCTGGAATAGAACACTCGCCGGGCATCTGAATCACAGAGGCGCTTATAACCGACTTTGCTGAGTTTTCAGGCAAAGCCCAGGAGGGTCTCTTCTCTATGCGTGGGGCCTATTCACGCGACTCTCTCCGGTCCCGCCGGCGAAAGGCAGCCAGGGTTGTAGCTCGACGATTTGCGGGGTTGGCTCCATTGCTGCGTCCTCGTACATATACCGCTTGCCCAGGTTGAACTCCTTGCAGATTTGATTGACCAGCGCGCTCATTCGCTCGCGGTAGGCGGACGAGACGAACGCGCTCGATGCGTAGCGGCGTTTGTAGGCTTCGAGCTGGTTTGGGAAGTGTTCGCCGACAAACGACAGAAATGTGGGCAGCGAGCAGGACTTGAGGAAGAGCGCTCCCGAGGCGAGAAAGCTGGCGCCGGCGTTGGATGCGGCGCGGGCTACGGCGCGGATTGAGCTGGCGCTGTCGGTGATTCCCGGCATGAGCGGCGAGCACATCACGCCGGCGCGCAGTCCGGCTGCGCGCATTTCAGAGACGGTCCGCATGCGCAGGTCGGGGCGCGGCGCACGTGGCTCGAGTTGGCGCGCCAGTTTTGCGTTCATCGTGGTCACGGTGATGTGCACGGTGAGTTGATTGGTCTTTGCGACTTCTTTCAGGACGTCGATGTCGCGCGCGATCAGCGCGGATTTGCTGATGATGCCGAGGCGGAATCCGCTGTGCCGCGCAAACACTTCGAGCAGCGAGCGCGTGATTTTAAGTTTTCTTTCGAGCGGCTGATAGGGATCGGTGGCTGTGCCGATAGCGATCTCCGTTCCCGGCTTCAGGCGCTTCAGTTCCTGCTCCAGCAGCCAGGCGGCGCTTTGCTTGAAGTAGATTTTGCGCTCGAAGTCCGCGGGCGTCATTTCCATGAACTCGTGCGTGTAGCGGGCGTAGCAATAGCGGCACGCGAACTCGCAGCCGCGGTAAGGGTTGATGGCGTGGCTGAAGGGCAGGTGGCGGTTCGACGTGACTTTGTTGACGATGGAGCGGCTGGTGAGCGGGCGGTACTCGGTGAGGCATCCAGTGGAGTCGAGCGGGGCCAGGGCGGCAGTGCGTGCGAGGCCGGTGAGGGTTGACGGCTGGAGCCGGGAGGGCTGGAGAATGGGGAAGAGCGAATCAATTTTCGCCATTTGTTCGCCTCTTGAGACAATGTAGCCCGATTGTCTGTGGGCGTCAAGAGGCGACGTTGAGGGCGGTGTTTATCAATCAGTCAACAAAAGTTTATAGATCAGTTAATAGATGTTTATCGATCGGTTAACAGGTAACTTGTTGAATCTATTCAAAACCGACCGAAAACGGGTCAAAATTGCACCGCAATTGATGCAGAATAAAAAAATCGATGTGCGGCTTGAATGAAATCGGGTTGGAGATTCGTAATCGCGAGCTGCTCGGGCGTTGATCGGAAGCGATGTCATGGCAGGGTTCCTGGATGAAATTGGATTCAGTGACCATGATGCGCCTCGGAACACTAATGATCGGCAAACTTGGGGAGAAAGAGATCAGAGAACAGAGAGCAGAGAATGAAGGAGTTACGGGAGGCGAGCGGATCTTTTTTGCGGGAAGGGGCTTGACAGGCGAAGAAGGCCAGAAATTCCTCAACAAGGGTGTCAAAGACACTTGACATGTTTTCCGATCTGGTGTAATGTTTCCTTGTCATTTTGTAAAGGAGACTTACAATGTTCTGCTCGTCCAATCGTCCCGAGGGGCGGCGTTTTGTGCGCGCATGCTGGATCAGCGCGGCGCTGGTTGCGCCGCTCGTCTTAGGCGCCGCTGCCGCGTTTCGCTTTTACCATCTGCGCGGAATTGCGGCGTATGTTGTGGCTGTTTTGCCCACGCTTCCGATTCTCTGGGTGCTGGTGGAGCTGGGCAGGTTCCTTGCTGTGGAGAAAGACGAGTTCCAGCGCAACATTCTCATCCAGTGCGTGCTGGGCGGCACGGGCGGAACTCTGGCCGTGACCACGATCTGGGGTTACCTGGAAGACTTTGCCCATGCGCCGCGGCTCGACCTGGTGTGGGTGTATCCGATCTTTTGGCTGTTTGTTTTGGTGTCGTATCCAGTGGTGAGGCTGAGGTACAGATGAGCGTGGTGTGCGCCGGGCGAACGCGGGGCGATCGGTGAGATTGAGGGGAGGACGGCTTATGAGTGATCGAATCAAGAATCCGGCAAGGGATCGGATGGAAGACAGCACGCTTTTCATTCTGATGCCGCTGCTGGTGGTGAATCTTGGATTGGTGTTTTGGGGATTCGGGTATCGCCACATGCATCCAAGCGGCATTTGGGCGTACATCTTCGCCATGGCGTTCGCGCTCCTCGGCGTCGCATTTATTGTCATCTTCGGCCTCTATCTGAAAGAGGAGCAGGATGAGTTTGAGCGCGCGGTCTGGGTGCAGTCGTTGCTGTGGGGTATTGGGGCGACGCTGACCGTTGTCACGCTCTGGGGTTCTTTCGCGGAGTACGCGCTTGTGAAGGGACTGAAGATGCTGTTCGTCTTTCCGCTGTTCATGCTGATCACGGTGGTGGCCAGGCTGGCGCTCAAGCTGAGGTATCGATGAAGAACCGGCTGAAGGTACTGCGCGCGGAGAGGGACTGGTCGCAGGGAGATTTGGCGCAGCGGCTGGAGGTGTCGCGGCAGAGTGTGAATGCGATCGAGACGGGGAAGTTCGATCCGAGCTTGCCGCTGGCGTTCAAGCTGGCGCGGCTGTTTGGATTGAGGATCGAGGAGATTTTTGAGGATAGTGGACAGTGATCAGTGGTCAGTGATCAGTTCTCCAAGCCGTGTCGAAGGCGCTGCATTTTCGAAAGCAATTCAGCGGACACCGAGGCGACACGTTCGCCCGGCCCTACGGGGCGGGCATCATGCGCGCGAGGTTTCCCAGGGTTTCACCCTGGGCTATTCTCGGCCCTCCCTCTGGGAGGGTGAAGCGCGGAGGCAGCCAAGCCCCCAGTTCCCGGCCGGTTGAATCACGCATCGGGCGGTCGGATCGATGCCCTCCTGTAATCTCCTGAATCTACAAGAGTAATCGCACAACTTATGTGTTGAGGCAAGAGTAACCCATGGGGCAGGGTACCAACAGGCTCCGCTCTAACCTGAAACCGCCATTGTTGCGCTTCGCAAAGCGAAGTACCTCTATAACGTGGCGTCCTCGAACTCGAAAGCAGGCCGCGACAAATGACCGACCGGATTAAGAGATCAAAAAGGGGATTCGTCACCACGCAATACGCCGTTCGCCTCGGTGATCGGCACTTGAGAGCATGGGCTCTCGCTAGACCAACTCTTCATCCGGTGAAGCAAGGTGTTTATGCAGGATCAGCCGGAGAACGGACTCGCCGCTCGTGCCACAGTCACGACGACGGCAGTACTCGGAGCCATCACAGGCCTCCTGCTGGGATGTGTGCTGGCGATCCCGCTGGCCGAAAATCATCTGAAAACCTACATGGAACGAGTGGCAGCCCAAGACGATGCCTCGATTAAGGAGGCGCGCTCTGTTCTGAATACCATGCAGCATTCCGCTGGCCCGGCTTGTTCGGAGGCGGAGCTGAACAACCTGAGAGAACTGGTTTTTCGCTCGAACTATTTGAAGGCTGCCGGACGTATTCAACGAGGAAGGATTGAGTGCTCGACAACCGCAGGCCGGCCTGCGCGGCCGTTCGGCAATTTCAAAGCGGGGCGAGCTCAGGCCGATGGAACCGTAATCTTTAGCAACCTCGCTCCTGCCGAAGATCAAAACCTGAAGCGGACGGGGATTGAACTCGGCAATGCATTTGTAGTCTTTGGCGCACATTTGCCAGAACCCGACGGGCAGATGCCGATTCGATTGGCAATTGGTCCGTACCAGGCAGAAACCCAGACAACATCCAATGAAGTTTCGCCCGAACCGTCTTCTAACCAAGCTACCAGCGATGTGGCGCTAAGGGGAGGCTCGATCGAAGCCAGCCAATGCTCGCCGCTTATGTCACGCTGCGTGGTGGCAACGGTGGGCGTTGACGACGCAAGGCGCGGAGAATTCATTGCGATCGGCGGCACGACCATCGCGTGCGGGATCGCCGGCGTATTCATTGGAATCATGCTATGCGGATTTCATCGCCGCAGCATTTCAATCGATCAGCAGTTTAAGCGTGCAGTCGAGCACGAGCAGCTTCACCTTGCGTATCAACCAATCGTCAACCTGGCGAGTGGGCAAATTGTTGGCGCCGAGGCGCTGGCGCGCTGGACCAGGCCGGACGGTGTTTCCGTCAGCCCGAGCGAATTTATCAGGACTGCGGAGCAGCATGGTTTCATCGGATCGGTTACCAATCTGGTTTTGCGGCGTGCGCTGAAGGAGTTCCGCGAAGTGCTCAACAGGCTGCCCGACTTCCGGCTTAACATCAATGTCGCGGCCGCGGACCTGGTCGATCCCCGATTTCTGCCCATGATTGAAGCGGCCCTCGTGGAGGCCCGCGTTCGGCCCAGCAGCATCACTCTCGAGGTGACAGAAACATCAGCCGCAGATCGGGAAGAGGCGCTGGAGTCGATTCGTTTGCTGCGCCGCATGGGCTTCGGCATTTCCATCGACGACTTCGGAACCGGTTATTCGAACCTTTCCTATCTGTTGTACCTCTCCGTCGATTCGATCAAGATCGACAAGGCCTTCACGCGGGCCATCGGAACGGACGCGGTAACGGTCGCGATCCTTCCGCAGATCATCGCCATGGCGCGAAACCTGAATCTCGCCGTGGTGGTGGAAGGAATCGAGTCGCCTAGCCAGGCCGACTACTTCTCTACCGACAACCTGAAGATTTACGGCCAGGGCTGGCTCTATGGACGCCCTGTACCCGCGAGCGAATTCTTCGGCTTGCTGGGTGTCATCGTTGATCAGCCAAGTATCGCCGCCATCCCCGAAGCCGCAGGAATCCCGAGCCTGGCTTGAGGCAAAGCGCGGCGTCGAAGCCGCGATTGCGCAGCAAGAGCGAAGAATTCGCGGGTGAGTTCTGCCACTATTACTGTAGACTTGCGGAGGTCAGCCATTCCCCGGGGCCAGCGCTGACTAAATCAAGACAGGAGAAAGCAGATGAACACCAGAAGTTGGAGTGTTTTTGCAGGTCTGTGCGGGGTCGCGGTGTTCGCGCTGAGCGCCATTCCATCGGGCGCGCAGGCGACAGAGGTCAAAGAGAAACCGGCCATGTACTCGTATGTGGCGGACTGGCAGTTTCCGCGGGACCGGTGGGGAGACGTGGAGAAGGTGAACGCGGCGGACGAGACGATCTTCCAGGCAGCGATGGGCGACGGAACCCTGGTGGGCTATGGCAACGATGTGAACGAGGTGCGCACGGTGGACGGCGAGTCGCACGACACGTGGTGGTCGTCGATGTCGATCGCTGGGCTGATGAAGGTGCTGGACAAGTTGAAGGCGCTGCCCGCGGCCGATTCGCCGATTGCGCTGAATCCGGTGAAGCATTGGGACACGCTGCTTGTGAGCCACTACTACAACTGGAAGCCGGGCGCTTATACGGGCGCGTATGTGAACGTGGCGATGTACCAGTTGAAGCCGAACGCGGACGACGACGCGGTTGAAACGCTGAGCAAGAACGTGGTTGTGCCGATGCTGGAAAAGATGCTGGCCGACGGGACGATTCTGGAATATGAGGTCGACCTGGAGGCGATTCACACCGATGCGCCGGGGTTGTTTGCGATTGTGTATGTGACGCCGCAGCCGGAGGGCATTGACACGGTGCGGGCGGCAATCAGAGCTTCGCAGCACGGCAATCCGCTGATTGGCGCGGCATTCGAATCGTATGTCGATTACAGCCAGCATCGCGACGAGCTGCTGAAGGGGAATGGGGCGTACAAGTAAAAGCGGCGAGTTGGCGAGTTAGCGAAAAGGCCCCGAAATGGGGCCTTTTCTGTTGGCGGGTTGGGGTTCGTGCGATCCCACCCTAGCGAAGCTAGGATGGGGCACCCGTGTTTTCTACCCCACGTTCATGGTTATTTGCCGGTGTAAATGACGTGCCAGATGGAGTTGGAGCCGTCGTCGGAGACGAAGAGCGAGCCATCGGGAGCGACGGCGACACCGACGGGGCGGCCCCAGACATCGCCATCCGCACCGCCGACAGTGAAGCCGGTGAGGAAGTCCTCATAATCGCCGGTGGCGTGGCCGTCGTGCATGGGAACCCGGATGACTTCGTATCCGGCCCGATTGGCGCGGTTCCATGAGCCGTGCTCAGCGGCGAAGGCGTCACCCTTGTACTCGGCGGGAAACTGCGAGCCTTCATAGAAGGTCATCTCCAGCGAAGCGAAGTGCGGCTGGAGCAGAACGTCGGGCGTGATGACTTTTGACTTGAGCTCAGGGTGCTTGCCCGTGAGGCGCGGGTCCCAGTGACCGCCCATGTAGAACCAGGGCCAGCCGTAAAAGCCGTGTTCCTGCACGTGGGTGATGTAGTCGGGAACGAGGTTGTTGCCGATTGCATCGCGCTCGTTGGTGGAGCACCAGAGCTGGCCCGTGGTGGGATTGATGGCCTCGCCGACGCAGTTGCGAATTCCCCAGGCGTAGACTTCGACAAATTTGCCTTCGGGAGTGAACTCGAGCACATCGGCGCGATGGAATTCTTCAGGATGCGTGTCGGAATCGTCGACGTTGGAGTGTGAACCGACGGAGGCGAAGAGCTTGGTGCCGTCCAGTGAAAAGCGGAGATCGCGGGTCCAGTGGCCGCCGCCACGGAGGCGGCCGCCGCCGGGGAGATCGGCGAGCTGTTGCATGGGGCCAGTGGCTTTGAGATCGCCGTTGTGGTAGGGGAAGCGGACGATGGCATCGGTGTCGCCGATGTAAACCCATTGGGGATTGTCGCCAAGGGGATAGAAGGCGATGCCGAAGGGTTGATGGAGATCGGTGGCAAAGACGGAGACCTGCTTTGGCTTGCCGTCGGCGTCGACCCCGCGAAAGATTGCGACCTTGCCGGCGGCACTTTCAGCAACGAAGAGGTCGCCATTGGGAGCGAAACGGATGAGGCGCGGGTTGTCAAGACCGGTGGCGTAGAGCTCGACCTTGAAACCCTTGGGCGCGACGGGCCAAGCGTTGGCGGGGCGAGGAACGACGGTGGCTCCATTGTCGACCGACTGATCGGGCATGGGCTCGGGCAAGTCGGCGACGGTGAGATGGCGACGCGTGCCGGGAGATTCGTGCGCCGCGTCAGTGAATGCGGCCTGGCCTGTGAGGACGGTCTGCTTGGTGGCAGAGTCGGCGGCTGCGGGGTTGGAGGCGGCGGCGATGGGGGCGGATGCGAGGAGTGCAAGGCCAAAGACGGCCGAAGCGGCGAGGAGACGGTGCTGAAGATTCATGAAACCTCTCAATGCGCGAAGTTCAAAGAGATGAAGTGCGGGGAACCAGGAGCGAACTTGAAAAACCCAACAACTATTTTTACAGATGCGGCGGAGGGCCGGCGGGGTTCGGGGAAAGGCTGCGGAGTTAGCGGGGTTGGCGGAGCCAAGCCAGGGAGCGGGATAGCGAGTGGCCGGGAGTGAAGCACCGCGCAAGGAGGAAGCCTGGGCTGGCTAATGCGCGTGAGAAGGCGCATCCTGTATGTACGATGTCGAACATAGATTTCGTTCGAAGCGAAAGAAAGAACGGATCGCCCCAGGAGGCCTCCTTGCAGAGCACGAGCAGCGTGTTTAAGAACAGCCTTCTGAGAGCTTTAGATGCGGAATCGATCGAGCATCTTGCGCTGCAACCGGTTCAATTTGAGCTGATGCATGAGATTGAATACCCCGGGAGCCCGATCGATCGGCTCTATTTTGTCGAGGAAGGCATGGCGTCGATGACGACGACCTTCGGAGATGGGGCCCAGGTTGAGGTCGGAATGTTCGGCTACGAGTCGGTGATCGGGGTATCGGCGCTGATGGGGACGAAGAGGAGCCTGAATCGCGTTTATACGCAAATTGCGGGAAACGGCTTTTTCACAGGCGTTGAGGCGGCACGCAAGGAGTTCGCCCTGGGCGGGCAATTTCACAAACTGGCCTTGCGCTACGTTCAGGCGCAGCTGGTGCAGGCGATGCAGTCGGCGGGCTGCAATGCGCGGCACAACTTCGAACAGCGTTTGGCGCGCTGGCTGCTGATCTGCGCCGACCGGGCGCACACGAATACGTTCAAAATCTCGCACGAGTTTCTTGCGGACATGCTCGGCGGCAACCGGCCTACGGTCACGATGGCCGCGGGTGTTCTGAGAGAAAAGGGAGTGATCGAATACTCCCACGGCGAAATTCGCATCCTCGATGTCGCCGGGCTGACCCATGCCTCATGCGAATGCTATACGGTGATCAAGAATCACCTCGACAACTACGCGGAGTTCGATACGGGGATCACAGCGTAGAGCCCGCCACAAACCAATCATCTTTGGTGAGCGCGCAGGGAATTATTGCGTCTCAGCGTCTTCGCGCTTGGGGTCGGGGACGTTGACCGGCGGACGGGAGGGGGCCCGGCGAGGGACGGAAGGCCAGTGAGCCTCCGGAGCCCAGTGGCCCTTTTCAAGGCGCGCACCAACCTGCTGACCGCAACGCTGACACGGATGGAGATGCCATTGGGCCCGATCGACGTTGGCGAGGAGCAAGCTGATGGTCTCCTCGCTGAAGGAGCCGTCACACGGTTTGACTGGAATGGGCATGAAGAATTCTTTGCCTCAGGCGGCTACGGTTCGAGCGAGATGTGATCGAGAGGAAGTCTTAGAAACTTAGAGCCTTACTCGAATTTACTCTACTGCGCAGGCTGAGGCGATTTCTGTTCGATACCGAACGGACGAATGCAACGGGTACAGCAGAGTTATGGGCTCTTTCGCCCGCTAAAGCGGGCTTTGCGATGGAGATTGGCAACGTTCCCCCAGGCTTGCGCCTGGGGCTAACGTCTTTCGCCCGCTCAAGCGGGCTTTGCGATGCAGATTGGCATTGTTCCCCCAGGCTTGCGCCTGGGGCTAACGTCTTTTCGCCCGCTAAAGCGGGCTTTGCGATGCAGATTGGCATCGTTCCCCCAGGCTTACGCCTGGGGCTACCGTCTCTTCGCCCGCTAAAGCGGGCTCTGCGATGGAGATTGGCATCGTTCCCCAGGCTTGCGCCTGGGGCTACCGTCTTTTCGCCCGCTAAAGCGGGCTATGCGATGGAGATTGGCATCGTTCCCCAGACTTGCGCTTGGGGCTACCGTCTTTCCGCTCGCTAAAGCGGGCATCGCGGCGGAATTTGGCATTGTTCCCCCAGGCTTGCGCCTGGGGCTACCGTCTTTTCGCCCGCTAAAGCGGGCTTTGCGATGGAGATTGGCATCGTTCTCCAGGCTTGCGCCTGGGGCTACCGTCTTTTCGCCCGCTAAAGCGGGCTTTGCGATGGAGATTGGCATCGTTCCCCAGGCTCGCGCCTGGGGCTAACGTCTCTTCCGCCCGCTCAAGCGGGCTGAGAATGGGTCACGGAATCGAGAGGGTGCCGGTGAGGGGTGTGTTGCTGGAAGACGGGCCGACGAGGATTTTGTAGGCTCCGGACGCGAGGTTCCAGCTTTCATCCGATTCGTTGAACGTTTGCAAGACGCGCGGATCGATGGAGACAGTGATGGTTTGCGATTTGCCGGGAGCGAGCGAGATGCGCGCGAAGCCGGCGAGGCGCGAGTAGGGTTCGTCTGAACCTTTGGGGAGGGTTGCATAGACCTCGGCGATTTCAGCGCCGGCGCGTGTGCCGGTGTTGCGGACGGTGAAGCGAGCGGTGCGGGCGGTTGAATCGACGGTGAGGCCGGAGTAGGCGAAGGTGGTATAGGACAAGCCGAAGCCGAAGGGGAACAGCGGCGTGATGTGCTGGGCCTGGTACCACTTGTAGCCGACTTCGGCGCCTTCAGTGTAGTCAACGGAGTAGTTCGAAGGCGGCGCACCGGCGTTGACGGGGCCCCTTCCTTCTCCGCGAAGGCGCGGCGGCGCGGGCGGAATGACGGGATGCGGAAGGTCCTGGTCGCTTTTTGGAAAACTGATGGCCAGCTTGCCGGATGGATTGACGTCGCCGACGAGAACATTGGCGAGCGCTTTGTGTCCCGAGCTGCCGGCGTACCAGGCTTCAACGATGCCCGAAACTTTATCGACCCAGGGCATGGTGACGGCGGTACCCGATTCAAGGACGACGACGGTGTGAGGATTGGCGGCGGCGACCTGCTCGATGAGAGCGTCCTGATTGTCGGGGAGCGAAAGGTTAGGAAGGTCCATGCCTTCCGATTCCCATTGGTACGCGAAGACGATGGCAAGATCGGAGCTGCGAGCGAGTTTGGCGGCGGCGGCCGGATCGGCGCCGGAGTCGAATGTGATTTTGGTGGGGGACAACTTGTCGCGAAGGGCCGCGAGCGGCGAAGTGGGGAACCAGATGTGCTCCTGCCAGCGCGTTGCGCCTTTGCCGGGAGGCATGATTGCGTTGCCGCCGGGCGGGTCAACCTGCGCCGAACCGCCGCCGGAGATCATACCGACGTCGGCGTGGCCGCCGATGATGGCGATGGAGCGGATGCGCGCAGGAACGATGGGAAGGACGGCGTTGCGGTTCTTCAGGAGAACGATGCTGTTTTCCTCGACGTGCTGGGCGACATCGAATCCCTTCTGCACGTCGACCACACTTTTATGCGGCGGATCGTCGACGATGCCGGAGAGGAACTCGGCATAGAGAACGCGGCGCGCGTGGTCGTCAATTTGCGCCATGGGGACGCGGCCGGCTTCGACCGCATCCTTGAGCCTGGGGCCGAAGTAATTGGCCATCGGCTGCTCCTGATCAAGACCGGCAGCGGAAGCTTTTTCGGTGGAGTGGGTTCCGCCCCAGTCAGAATCGACAAAGCCCTTGAAGCCCCACTGGCCTTTGAGCACGTCGTGAAGCAGGTAGGTGTTTTCGCAGGCGTAGTCGCCATTGACCCGGTTATAGGAGCACATGACCGCGCCGGGATCGGCGATGGAGATGCCGATGTGGAAGGCAAGCAGATCGGACTCCTGCATGCCGCGCTTGGAGATGATGGCATTGACGAAGTTGCGGCCGGTCTCCTGGTCGTTCATGGCGTAGTGCTTGATGTCGCCGACGACGTGCTGGGCCTGCTCGCACTTCATGAGATTGCCGACGATGGTTCCGGCAAGGAGGGGGTCTTCGCCGGCGTACTCGAAGGTGCGGCCGTCACGTGGCTCGCGGGCGAGATCGACTCCGCCACCGAGTGTCATGTTGAAACCCTGCGCGCGCAGCTCGCTGCCGATGACGGCGCCGTAAGCGCATGCGGAGGCGGTGTCCCAGCTTGATGCTGCGCCCAGGCTGGAAGGCAACGCGGTGGAATAGCGGCCGTTGGCGCCCGAGTCGCGGACTCCGTAAGCGGCATCGGACATGACGAGCCCGGGGATGCCGAGGCGCTTGACGCCCTCGACGTATCCTGCGCCGCCGTTGGCGAGATCGGTGAGCGGCGTCTGCCAATTGGGGGTGTGGGCCATTCCGTTGCCGTGGAGGAGGGCGATCTTCTCATCGAGCGTGAGCTGCTCGAGGACGAGGTCGGCGCGGTCGGACGGGGAGAGCGAGGGATTCATCCACGGGCGGTCGGTGTTCGTATCCTGCGCGGTCAGGGTGCTTGCTACGGAAAGGATGGCGAGGGCGGCGAAGAGTGAAAGGAGCTTGAAACCTGGCCTGCGATTCTGCATGTGTCTCCAAAGAGGTCCGATGTGCGAGCGTGGATGAAGCCTGGCTCCGCACCCGTTGGAGGCAGGAAAAAGTTGCCCGGCGGGCGCCTATCGATGATACAGAATCGAACCCATGCAGGCAGCGGGCGCCGTGCTGGTTGGGGGGCGATCGTCAGCTGAACTAAAGCCTTTTGGCTGACAACCGTGGTTCGCGCTGCCAGATTGGCGATGGTCTTGCTTGCGCGGTAGTGGTATTGTGCTTTCTAGTATTCATCTTTTCTTGCGGTGCTCCATTCGCCATCGCACGGGATAGGCGCCGATTTTGGTTCCGAAACCCGGCAAGCGATTGCGCCGTGGGCATTGAGGCAACTGACTTTTAGCGATGTCTCGGCTGAGCAATTTGAGACGCGCGCTGCAGAGGTTCGGCGAACCGGAGCAGCCACGCGCTGAACGATGGCCCGCAGGGGGGCTCACGGCTCTTTACGGCATAGAGTCTGCCTCGAAGCCTGCCGGCATTAAAGACGTCAGCGCCTCCGGCGTCTTCCTGTTGACCGGCGAGCGTTTCACCACTGGACAGACCGTCAATCTCATTCTCCGCTTGAATGGCGAGGCGGAGAACGACGCAGAGTTGCAGATATCCATTCAAACTCGTGCCGCATGGCAGGGGGAGGACGGCGTCGCGCTGGAGTTCGTTCTGCCCCCGGGCATGAATCCCGACCTGTGCGCAGCGCTGGTGCACGACATCGTCAGTCTCACGAATCGCGATCAGGTGGCGGATGTGTTTCGTCACCTCCGGACCGTTCTTTTTCTGTACCGCCTTTGCGAAGCGCAGGCCGAGGAATCCATTCTTCTGCTGGATGGGCAACTCGACGCGGGCCGCACTGCAACGCTCTTCAAAATCGCCTTCGCCGCGGAGGAGGCGCTGGCCGCGAAGCCCGAGGCCAGCCGAATGCGCGCCCACCCCAAGATGGTGGCAAACATCCTGCGCGAAGGCTCCTGGGCTCCGGATGAAATGATCCTCAAGCTCTGGGTGGGCCTTCTCGAGTCTTCCTGCGCGGTTGACGCGCCGGACGACGGCAATCAAATCTTTGCCGATCTGCTTGTCCACATCACACCGACGGAGGCGAGGATCCTGCTGCACGCATGCGAGCGGGCGTTGAGCTCGAAGAAGGGCCCCGAAGATTCTGCTTCAGTGTCGGTCGTGCTTAGTCCGCAAGAGATGGTTCAAGTGACCGGCGTGCACGACTCCAGCAGGAACGCTACCGATCTGGCCTATCTATACAACCTGGGGTTGGCTGAGAAGCTTTTCGACTTTACGTCTTATCGGGACATTGAAAGCTTCGACGTTACGCCCAGCCGCCTGGGGATGGAACTCTACAGCCACTGCCACGGCGAGTCGGGAAAGGTCGATCCGGAGCTGGTTGCAGCCGGCAGAAAACATCTGGCCGTTTTCTTTCCGCCCCCCATTCCGAGCGCCTTCGAAGACTTCACTCCTACGGCGCCGGATGCGCCACCGAAAAGGTAGGGCGGAGGGGGAGTGAGAGTCGTAGAGAGGGTTGCATACATCGTGCGAGGGGATGAAGAAGCTTCCCTCAGGGGCTGAAGCCCCGGTGTTTATGCGCCTCGTGCGGCACGACTAAAGTCGTGCCCTGACACAAAGCCATTTATGCAGGCGGTTCCAAGAAAGTAGGGCGCAGGGGAGTGAGGGTCGCAGAGATGGTTGCGAGATTCTTCTAAGCCGGGTTTGAAAACCTCCGTCAGGGGCGAATCGGGCTGCGGAAAAAGAGAGAATTCGCGCGAATATTCCGGGCAATATACCTCAGGGCCTGAAGGCCGCTTTTGATTTTGCGCCGCTTGTGTCGGGGTTAAAACCCCGACCTACCGCTCCCGCGAGCCGCTTATGTTGGGTTTAAAAACCCCGACCTACCGCCCCCGCGAGTTCTTTTGAAGCCTTTAAAGCCCCGGTGTTGATGCGCCTCATGTGGCCCGCGACCCACGCACAGCGTGGGCGCCCTTGTCGTGCCCTGACACAAAGCCGTTGATGCAACCAGTTCCAAGGAGCAGGGACTAATGGAGGGCGAGGCCGTGCTTTATAGATGCGCCAGGGCGCCGGCAGAGATGGTGGAGGTAACGATGACGCGCTCGCCGTGTTGAGTGACCTGGGCGTTCTTGAGCAGTTCCTGGAATGCCGTGTTGGCGGCATTGGGGTGTTGCTCGATAGAGAGCCCGCGAAGGAGAGTGAGGAGCGAGTTGAGATCGGCGCTCTGGCTGGCAGCCGTGTCCTGGGAGGGTGCGATCTCCTCGACTTTGAGGCGGAGGGCTTCAAGCGAGCCGGGGACGGGAAGCGCGGGCGCAACGCTGGCAATGATGGTGGAGTCGGGTTCGAGCGGCAAGGCGAAACCGAAGATGTGAATCGACCCGCTCTCAGAGAAGGGAAGGCCGATTTGGCCGACACCCCAGGCGAGAGAAAGCAGAGGCACGTCGTGGTAGTGGCGCTCAAGAAGCGACGAACCGGAAAAGGGAAGCGCGGCTGCGCGATGGCGATCGAGAATGGAATGGATCTGCTCGGTGGTCGGGGTGTTGGTTATGGCGATCACGTTGTAGCCGATTTGCGCGACGCGCACGACGCGGTCCTGTGAGGCGATGTCGTAAATGGTGTGGCCGACGTAGGTTTCGCGAGAGGTAGCGTGGGCGTCAAGCCAGGCATTAAGGCGCGGGCCGGTGATTCTGCCGACCAGAACCATGGAGTAGGCGACAGGGCCGTTGGGACCGTTGGGATCGGGCATGCGATGAAGTGCGATGGCCACCTGATCGAGGTCGCGCTCCGGGTCAATGCCGATGGCGTCAACAAACTCCTGATACTCGGGGACGCGGTTGGGCGGCTTGAAGTTGTTGTGCGCGAGAGTGCGCATGGCCTTGAGGTTGAAGTAAATGATGCCATCGGACTCGGGGAGCAGGCGCGCGGCCTCGGGCGGGGCCTTGGAACGCAGGAAAACGGCGAGGGCCAGTACAAGCAGGACCGCGGCGACGATGAGAAGCGTTTTTCGGGTGCGTCGGCTCATTCAGAGGAGCGGTGATTGACCATCTGGAATGAGCGTAACAGAGTTGAGAGAAAGCGGAGCTAGCGGGGTTAGCGGAGCTGGCGGAGTTGGCGATTTGCCATCCTTCGCGCTCCGACGTCGCGAAGGCTGAGGGCAACGAGCCGCAGCGAATCCCACCCAAGCAGAGCCTGGATGGGGCACCCGCGAAGGTGCGGCACGGCATGACTTTACTGGCTGGTCTTTTCGAGCGCGGCGGCGACGTTGCGCGATTCGCCGGCCGCGGTTTCGATTGAACGCACCCAGGGCGCGTATCCGGGCATCGTCATTGTGATGGAATGCTTACCGGGAGCGAGCTTGATGAGGCTGGGCGTGTTGCCGGCATAGCTGCCATCGATCGTGATCTCAGCGCCGGTGGGATCGGACGAGAGTTGGACGGAGGCGGTGGCGTCATTGCCTGCGGGTGCGGTGTTGGATGGCGGCGCGGGCGCCGCGGCCGGGGTTGCAGGCGCAGCGGTAGCGTTGGATGACGGCTCTGCGGGTTCTGCGCTGGGAGTTGCGGGACCAGAGCCGGGAGCCGCAGGAGAAATGCTCGACAAGTCGACGGTTTTGAGCGCGTCCGAGATCATGTCCGCGGCTGCGGTTCCCGTGTAATACGCGTAGGACCTGTCTTTGCGGTCACCGTTGATTGGGAAGTGGGTTGTCGCGGTCCACGTTTTTACGAGCGCGTGATCGCTGAGGCGGTAGATGCTGATTTCCACGAGGAGCTTGCCGGGTTTGATGAGGCCGGCGTCTTCGTGCGACAGAAACCTGCCTTCGATCACCAGCGATTTATCGGCCACGGCGTCGGGAACGGCGGTCCCCTGATCGACGACCTGGGCGGCGACCTTATCTTTGACCAGCCATTGCGAAAGGTCGTCGGAAAAATACTGGATGAAGTTTTGCGACTGGGACATTCCGTTGGCGTTGGTGAAGAGATGGACAACGATGGTGTTGAAGTTTGGCGTGCCGCCGGTGGCGGCTGCCAGCGGCGCGGCCGCGAAGGAAGCTGCGAGCAAAACGAAAAGCGCTGCGAAGCGTTTCATCGAACAGCTCCCTCCTCATCAGGAAGCGGCCACGTCGCTATTGCCTGGATCGAGCAACAAATCAACGAGGACCAAAGGGCTTGCCTACTCGGGAATGCTGATGGAGTAGATTTTGCCGCCGCTGGCCATGTTGGAGCTGGTGTAGGAGCCGGGAGGGAGCAGACCGTACTCGCCCTTGCCGAGACTCTGATCGAGAACGATCTGGTAGACCCGAGGAGCGATTTTTTGCGATGTGAACTCCACATTGTCGCGGGTTGCGCCGCCGGAGGAGTGGACGACACCACCGGTGACAGAGCGGAACTCGCGATTGTTGCTGTTCTGCCGGAGGCGCAACAACTGATACTCGGCGATGTCGACCCCCTCGGGAACGTAGACCGCGAGGATGACAGGGAACGTGAGAACGTTCTTGGCGTTCTTGCCTGGAATGTGTCCATTGATGTCGGGTTTGACGATGCCGTCAGAGAATATGCTTTTCATGGCGCCGCCGGTTTTGAAGTTGACGATCTCGGGCTCGAGATTTTGCCAGGCACCGTTGCGGTCGCGGAAGTAGACTCCGACATCGTCAATGCCTGCCGGTCTGACAGGACCAGCGGAAGCGGCAGGTGCTGGAGCGGGCGTGGCTGGACCAGCGGCCTTGGCAATGATGGCAGCGATGACCTTGTCTGTGGCACCCGCCGTCTTAAGGGCGATGATGGCGTCAGCGGAGGTGTCGTAAGCGCCCGGCGACCCATTAATGGTGGTGATGATGAGATCTTCGGAGAGGCCGGCTTTGACCAGCTTGATGACCGAATCGTTATTCATCACCTGCTGGGCGGCGAGGAACGAGCAGGATGCCAGGAGCAGGACTGCAAGAAGGCTTTTGCGCATGAAGCTTCTCCTTAGGTTTCCGGACGGGAAAAAGCGCCGGGAGAATGCAACAAAATGATCTAACGCGAGGTTGATTTAGGCAAGGGGTTTTGATTGGGAAATAGGGACGCACCGCTGACGCGAGAAATCCGTCCGAGGTACGGGGGTGGCGCCTGTCGCATTTGTAATTGGTTATTGCGGTGATCCCGCCGGCGCTGTCGCCGCCGGCGCTTGTGCAGGTGCTGCGGGGGGTGCCGGCGCAGCGGGCGCGGCAGGGGACGGTGCAGGAGCGGAGGCGGGATCCAGGTCAGCACTCAAATGAATGCTGCCGCCGGTAACGCTTAGCTTGCGGGTCCAATCCGCGAAGCCTTTTTTCTGAACAGTGATCTCGTGGTTTCCAGTTGCTACGGGAACTGTGGAGGGTGTGTTGCCGACAAATGCGCCGTCGATCTCA
>Ga0335085_10005900_pt1 | contig 19498 bp, 17 predicted proteins | sample Lox_Sample_45_FD_206712 | JGI IMG/M metagenome (GOLD analysis project Ga0335085, IMG submission 206712) | Soil microbial communities from Loxahatchee National Wildlife Refuge, Florida, United States - Lox_Sample_4.5 | ecosystem: Environmental > Terrestrial > Soil > Wetlands | place: USA...
CCAATAGGAACAGTTGTCATGCCTCGTCGATGGTCGACCATCGTCCGTTGCGGTTCGTACTTGCGGCCCTTGCGCCGCGATGCGTCCATCCTGACCCTTCTCGCCGATGCCCCGCCGCCGAGCACAGCGCCCGCACCCTCCCCCCGTTCCCCCCGCGGGATCCGGTCCCCTCCCCGCGCGCCTGTTGGCGGCGATGCTCACGATCCTCGGCATCGTCCCGCTCGCGAACCTGCTCTCGGATCTCACCCCCGAGCCCACGTGGAACGCCGCCGCCGTGCACTGGGCGGCGCTCACGCTCGTGACGCTCACGCTCGCGATCGCGTTCGCGTGGGTGCTCGGCGCGCGCGTAGACCGGTGGAGCGAGGCGTTCGTGGACGCGCTGAGCGGGCCGCCCCCCTGGATGTTCGCGCTCGCCTGCGCCCTCATCGCCTTCGCGCTCGCCGCGGCCACGAGCTGGTTCGCGTTCGCGCGCCAGTGGGTGTCGGCGGATGAGGCGGTCGCGATCTGGCACGGGCGGCTGATCCTCTCCGGCCATTTGTCCGTTCCCGCCGATCCCGATCCCGTGTTCTTCGCCGGGTTCGACGTGCCGGCGGCGGGGGCGCGCTGGTATTCCCCCGTGCCGATCGGCGGCCCGATGCTGATGGCGCTCGGCGACCTCCTGCACGCACAGTGGCTCGTGGGCCCCGTGCTCACGGGGGTGAGCGTCGCCGCGTTCTTCGCGTTCGTCGCGCGCGCGTACGACGATCGCACGGCGCGATTGTCCACGGTGGTGCTCATCTACGCGGGCCCCCTCGTGCTGATGGGCGCGACACGCATGACGCACGTGCCCGCGCTCGCGGGGGTGATGATCGCGCTCGCGGCGCTCGCGTACTGGGCGCGGAGCACCGGCACGCGCGACGCGTTCGTGAGCGCCGGGATCATCGGCGCCGCGCTGGGCGCGACGTTCGCCGTGCGCCCGTACGACGCCGTGATCGCCGCGGTCGTGATCGTGGCGTTCCAAGTCACGGCGCTGCGCGGCGCCCCGGCGCGCGTGCGCTCGCTCGCGGTGGAGCTCGCGGCGGGGCTCGTCCCCGCGCTCCTCGTGCTCGCCGCCAACCGCGCGATGACCGGCCACGCATTGCAGTTCGGCTACGCGGTGCTGAACGGCGGCGAGCACGATCCCGGCTTCCACATGAGCCCGTACGGCTACGAGCACACCGTGCGGCGCGGCGTGATGCTGGCGTCGTCGTATCTCATCCGCGCGAACGAGAGTCTCCTGTTCTGGCCGATCCCGGCACTCGTGGTAATCGTCGCGGGACTGCTCGCCATGCGCCGCACCACCCGATGGGACCTCCTCGTGTTCGCGATGATCGTGGCGTTCGTCGCCGCCTACGGCGCGTACTGGTTCGACGGCGATCTCTTCGGCCCGCGATTCCTCTATCCGGTGGTGCCGCTGTTCGTGTTCCTCGCGGCGCGCGCCCCCGCGGAGGTCGGCGCGCGCCTGCACGGATGGGGGCGGCGCGCGACGCTGCTCGTGGTGCCGCTCTGCCTCGGCTACGCGTGGCTCGTGCCGAACGCGCGCTTCGGCCTCGTGCGCCGGATCATCCAGCAGCGCACGTTCGCGCCCAGTGCGCGCATCGACATGGACCGCGTGGTCGCGGGCGTGCCGCACGTGCCGGCCCTCGTGTTCGTCCCCACCGGGTGGCGCGACCGGCTGCTCGCGCGGCTCGCCGTGCTCGGCGTGCCGCAGGGCGATGCGATCCAGCTGCACGACTTCGCCGATGCCTGCGACCTGCAGCACGCGATCGACACGGAGGAGGCGGCCCCTGCGTCGGCGGCCGCGCATCTCGCTCACCTCGCCGAGGCGACGCGCGACGTGCAGCCGGCGCCGCTGCATGCGGAGCTCGGCACGGACGGCAGCATCCGCCTGCGCGACCCCGCGTATCTCTCGGCGGACTGCGCGCTCGAGATCGCGGCGGACAGCGTGGGCTACATCAATTTCGCGGCGGTGATGCCCTACGACCGCTTCGATGCCGCGGGGCGGCTCAGCGGGAACGTGCTCTTCGCGCGGGATCTGGGGGACGAGCGCAACGAGCAGCTCTACCGGCGGTTCGGCGACCGCACGTGGTACCGCCTGCGGCGCTCAACGCGCGATGCGACGGTCGCGTATGTCGTGCCCTATGCCGGGCACTGGCTGCCGGCGAAGGAGGCCGGAGGTCCGCACTGAACTCACGAACGGAACCGCAACGGACGATGGTCGACCATCGACCATCGTCAGTTGCGGTCGTCGTGCCGTCCCGAGCTACGGATAACGCCACCGCCAACTCGCCGTGAGCTTGATCTCGAAGTAGTTCGTCGCGTCCGTCGGCTGGTTGTTCACGTTGTCGATGCGCGCGTCGCCGATCTCGAGGGAGATGGGCCACGTCTCGTCCAGCCACTGCGCGGTGATCCCGCCGATCACGGACTTCTGCACGTCGGGGCGCAGCGCCGTCGTGTCGGGGAAGGGATCGTTCGCATGCCCGGTGCGATCGATGGGCGGCCGCTGATTGAGGCGCTGTGAGCCGCGCTCCCACCAGCCGGCGGTCGCCGCGAAGCGCAGGCGCGGCGACGGCATGAGCTCGAACGTCCCGGTCACCGTCTGCGCGTCGGGGCCGAGGCTCGAGCCGAGCGGCGCCTCGAAGTCTTGATAGATCTTCACGTAAGTGGGCTGCCCCACGTACGTGAAGCTCTGCACCTTCTGCCAGTTCACGCCGATGCTCGAGGCGAGCATGAGGTTCAGCGGATACGTCGCGCCGAGCGTCCACGCGAGCTGGTTCGGATAGATCTGCTTGTCGGCCGCGTCGAGCTGGAAGTCGTCGATCAGGAGCTGCCCCGAGAAGGTCGCGCGTCCCCACGTGGCGCGCGCCGAGAAGAAGCCGGTGAGGTTCGCGTCCCCTTCCCCCGACTGGTTCTTCTCATGCTGCGTGAGCTGGTAAGGCATGATCGGGTTCAGGTATGCCCAGTCGAGCCCGCCAGTGGTGCGCGGCACGAGCGCCGTCTCCCCGATCGACAGTTCCACCGGCGCCCACGGCCAGAACGTGAGCGCGTGCGCGTAGAGCGTGCGGTTCCAGAGCTGGTCCGTGGCGACGCCATCGACGCTGGGCGTGAGGGTCACGTCGCTCAGCTGCCCGACGAAGCTCTGGAATTCCCACTGCCGCAATCGCAGCGCGAATCCGAAATGGTCCATGGGGGGCCCGGCTGCCGAGAGCGCGAGCGACTGGTCGCCGTCGCCGATCCAGGCCACCGGCTCGCGGCCGAAGAAGAGGAACACCGGGCCGGCCCGCCCGCTGAAGTACGCCTCGTTGACGCCGATCACTCCTTGGCCGTGCCGGAAATTCTCCTCGCGGATCGTGGGATCGTCGCGCGCCCCCGTCTGCGCGAAGACCTCGGTCATCGCCACGAAGTTGGGGCCGCCGTTGAACGTCAGGCGCGCGCGCGGGATGAAGATCACGGGCTGGGGTCCCGAGTCCACCGGGCGCACATCGCGCCACAGCGGCGTGATCACTCCGCCGCTGAGTCCGGTGCCGATGATCGTCGCCTCCGCGCCGAACTTGAGGCGCGAACCCGTGGTGTCGTGCACCATGCCGGTATCGCGCGCGAAGCGCGAGGTGAGGAGCTCCAGGATCGGTCCCCCGCACCGCACTTCCTTGTGCGCGGCCACCAGCGCTTCACGCACCGCCAGCACGAGATACGGGCGGTAGGGCGAGAGCCGCGCGGCGACGCAGCCTTGCCGCGCGAGCGCGTCGAGCTGCACGTACGCGGGATCGCTGAGCGGGAGCGTCACGAGAGGGTGCTGCGCGGTCGCGGCCGTCGCGCCAGCGGCCAGCGCGCCGAGTGCGAGCGCGCGATGCACGGCACGGATCACGGATTGCTCCGGCGTTGGGGCGTGCGGAACTCGCCGCTCACGTGATCGCGCACGGAGGCGAGGAGCGAGGTCTGCGGCATGTACTCCGGCACGAGCTCCTGCAGGAGCCGCAGGAGCTTCTTCTCATCGCGCGATTGCAGCGCGCCCCAGAGCCGCTCGAGTCCATCCTCGAGCGGCGGGAGCGGCTCGCTCTGCACGAGGCGGATCTTCTGGTAGCGCGTGGGGAGCGTCGCTTCCGTCTCGTTCACGAGCTGCTCGTGGAGCTTCTCGCCCGGGCGCAGCCCGGTGAAGACGATCGGGATGTCGACGTCGGGCTCGAGCCCGCTCAGGCGGATCAGGTTGCGGGCGAGATCGACGATGCGCACCGGCGCCCCCATCTCGAGCATCACGATGCGGTCGCGCGCCTCCTCGAGCGCCGACGCCTGGAGCACGAGCGTGACCGCCTCCGGGATGGTCATGAAGTAGCGCGTGGCGTCCGGATGCGTGACCGTGACCGGTCCGCCGTCGGCGATCTGCTCCGCGAACAGCGGCACCACCGACCCGTTGCTCCCGAGCACGTTGCCGAAGCGCACCGCCACGCACTGCTGTCCCCCCGCGGCGCTGAGCGAGAGCACGAGGCGCTCCGCCAACCGCTTGGTGGCCCCCATCACGTTGCTCGGGCTCACCGCCTTGTCCGTGGAGACGAGCACGAACTTCGCCTGGTGCTCGGCGGCCGCGGCCGCGACGATGCGCGTGCCGAACACGTTGTTGTGCACCGCGTGCGGGAGATGGTCCTCCATGAGCGGCACGTGCTTGAAGGCCGCGGCGTGGTAGACGATCTGCGGCCGCACCTCGCGGAAGAACCGCACGATGTCGATCTCGTCGCGGATGTCGCAGAGCACCGCGTGCACCGTGAGCCCCGGATGCTTGCGCCGCAGCTCCTGCTCGATGAGATAGAGCGCGTTCTCGCTCCGGTCGATGAGCGCGATCTCCGCCGGGGCGAGCTCGGCGACCTGGCGCGCGAGCTCCGCGCCGATGGAGCCACCGCCCCCCGTGATCAGCACGCGGCGCCCGGTGATCTCGCCGCGCACCGTGCTGGAGTCGAGGCTCACCGGGTCGCGGCCCAGGAGGTCCTCCACCCGCACGGGGCGCAGCTGGCTCACGAGCACGCGCCCTGACAGCGCGGCGATCGCGGGCAGGATCTTGAACGGGATGCGCAGCGCGAGGCACCGGTCCACGATGCTCTGGATCTGCTGCCGGGAGGCCGAGGGGATGGCGATGATGAGCTCGTCCGCCGGCTGCGCCGCGAGCACCCCCGCGAGATTGGCCGTCACGCCGACCACGGCCACGCCGTGGATGTGGAAGCCCGTCTTGCGCGGGTCGTCGTCCACGAAGCCCACCGCCTCGTAGCCGAGGCGTGGATTGTTCTGGATCTCGCGCAGGAGGAGCTCCCCCGCGTCCCCGGCGCCGATGATCAGCACGCGGCGCTTGCGCATCCCGGCCATCTCGGGGCGGCGCGCCTCGCGGATGGCGCGCAGGGTGAAGCGCGCCCCGCCGATCAGCATCATCGTGAGCACCGCGTCGATCGCGAGCACCGAGCGGGGATAGCCGGCGGTGCGGCCGAACAGCACGAGGCCCGTGGTGAAGAGCACGGTGCTGACGAGCACCGCCTTGAAGAGCGCGAAGAGATCGCGCATCCCGACGTACCGCCACCATCCGGAGTACAACCGGTAGTACGCGAACGCGCCCAACCGCGCGAGCATGAGCGGGAGGAGCGTTGCCAGGAAGATGTCGCTCTCGCCCGGCCGCACGCGGAAATCGAAGCGGAGCTGGAAGGCGAGCCAATAGCTCAGCACGACCAGCAGCATCTGCGCCACGATCACGAGCGCGCGGCGCATGTGCATCCCGAGGCCGAAGAGCGGCACGGCGCTCTCGCCCGCCACGGGCTCGGGGGGCGGCGGCGCCACGACCGGCGTGTCGCGCTGGGTCACACGGTCACCTGGGGGAGATCGGGACGCGTCACCCACTTCGACGCCCCAACCGCGATGGCTGTCACGAACTCACCGTCCGTAGAATCCACGCACCGCGTCGATCACCTCGTCCTGCTGCGCCCGGGAGAGCTCCGGGTAGACGGGGAGGGAGAGCACCTCGAGCGCCGCCCGTTCCGATTCCGGGAACTGCCCCGGCTTGTAGCCAAGGTAGGCGAAGCACTTCTGCAAGTGGAGCGGCAGCGGGTAGTAGATCGCGTTGCCGATCCCCTTCGCCTTGAGGTGCGCCTGCAGCGCATCGCGCCGCTGTGCGCGGATGGAGTACTGGTTCACGATCGTCTCGTTGTCCTTCTCGATCACCGGCGTGCGGATCTCCGGCACATCGCGGAAGGCGTCATCGTAGATCGCCGCGTGCTTGCGGCGCGCCGCGCTCCAGTCGGCCAAGTGCGGGAGCTTGGCGAGGAGCACCGCCGCCTGCAGCGCGTCGAGGCGGCTGTTGAAGCCGACCTCATCGTGGTAGTACGTGGTGGTCGCGCCGTGCGTGCGCAGCTTGAAGAGCCGTGCGGCGATCGCGTCGTCCTGCGTGACCATCATCCCGCCATCGCCGTAGCCGCCCAGGTTCTTGGAGGGGAAGAAGCTGAAGGTGCCGATGGTGGCGCGCTCCCCCGCCATCGTCTGCTGGCCGGCGATGCAGCGCTTGGCGCCGATGGACTGCGCGGCGTCCTCGATGATCGGCATCCCCGGCATCGCCGCGAGGAACTTCTCGATCGGGGCGATCTGCCCGAAGAGGTCGACGGGCATCACGGCCTTGGTCTTCTTCGTGACCGCGGCCTTCGCGGCGCTCACGGACAGGTTGAACGTGTCGGGCTCGATGTCGGCGAACACGGGAGTGGCGCCCGCGTTGTGGATGGTGCCGGCCGTCGCGAAGAAGGTGAACGGCGTGGTCACCACCTCGTCGCCGCGGCCGATGTCGAGGGCCTTGAGCGCCAACAGGAGCGCATCGGTGCCGCTCGCGCAGCCGATCGCGTGCTTGGTGTGCGAGAGCTCGGCGCACGCGGCCTCGAGCGCCTGCACGGGCTTGCCGAGGATGAAGAGCTGGTCATCCACCACCTGCATCATCGCCTTGACGACGCCGTCCTTGATGGCGGCGTGTTGGGCTTTCAGGTCGAGCAGCGGGACGGGCATGGAGGAACTCGAGTCGGGAGAAGTCGACGAAAGTCAACGACAGTCAACGACAGTCAACGACAGTCAACGACAGTCAACGGAAGTGAATGGAAGGAACGACAGTATGGGTTCTGGTGCGGGCGCGGTCAAACGGTGGCGGCGCGGACGAGCTCGTGCCACTCCTGCAGGGAGCGCACCGAGGGGGGACGGAAGCGCAGCGCGAGGATCGCGTCGCAAGCGGCGCTCGCGGCGGAGAGCGTGGTGAAGTACGGCACGCGGTGCGCCACCGCCGCCTGGCGCATCGTGTAGTCGTCGCGCTGCGCGTGCATGCCGAGCGGAGTGTTGATCAGGAGCTTTACCTCGCCGTTCACGATGAGATCGATCCCGTGCGGCCGCCCTTCGTGCACCTTGTAGACCGGCTCCACCGGGATCCCGCGCGCCCGCAGGAAGCGCGCGGTGCCCCCCGTGGCCAGGATGCGGAAGCCCATGTCGGCGAAACGGCGCGCGATGGCGGTCATCGCCGGCTTGTCGTTGTCGTTCACGGTGATGAGGAGCGCCCCGGAGAGCGGGAGGCCGTTGTCCGCCGCGAGCTGCGCCTTCGCGAACGCGCTGCCGAAGCTCTCGGAGATGCCCATCACCTCGCCCGTCGAGCGCATCTCGGGGCCGAGGATCGGATCCGCCTCGCGGAACTTGTTGAAGGGGAAGACCGCCTCCTTCACGCTCACGTACGGCGGCACGATCTCCTCCAGGAAGCCGAGGTCGGCGAGCTTCTCGCCCGTCATGAGCCGCGCCGCGAGCGAGGCGAGCGACACGCCGACCGCCTTCGAGACGAACGGGATGGTGCGGCTCGCGCGCGGGTTCACCTCGAGCACGTACACCACGTGATCCTTGATCGCGAACTGCACGTTGATGAGCCCCACCACGCCGAGCGCCTTCGCGAGCTCCACTGTGTGCGCGCGCATGGTCGCGAGGTCCGACTCGCCGATGATGTACGGCGGGAGCACGCACGCCGAGTCGCCGCTGTGGATGCCCGCGTCCTCGATGTGCTGCATCACGCCGCCGATCACCACGTCCGCGCCGTCGGCGATCGCGTCCACGTCCACCTCGTACGCGTCCTCGAGGAAGCGGTCGATGAGCACCGGGCGGTCCTCGCTCACGAGGGCGGCCTTCTCGAAGTAGCCGCGCAGCGAGGGCTGGTCGTACACGATCTGCATCGCGCGCCCGCCGAGCACGTAGCTGGGGCGCACGAGCACGGGATATCCGATGCGCGCCGCGACGGCCTCCGCCTCCGCGAGGCTCGTCGCGGTGCCGTTCGGCGGCTGCTGCACGCCGAGCGAGCGCGCGATGGCGTCGAAGCGCCGGCGGTCCTCGGCGATGTCGATCGCGTCGGGACTCGTGCCGAGGATCCGCACGCCGGCCGCCTCGAGGGGGCGCGTGAGCTTGAGCGGCGTCTGCCCGCCGAGCTGCACGATCACCCCCAGCGGCTGCTCGCGCTGCGCGATCTCGAGCACGTCCTCGAGCGTGAGCGGCTCGAAGTAGAGCTTGTCGGAGATGTCGAAGTCGGTGGAGACGGTCTCGGGGTTCGAGTTCACCATGATCGTCTCGAAGCCGCGCTCGCGCAGCGCGAGCGCCGCGCGCACGCAGCAATAGTCGAACTCCACCCCTTGGCCGATCCGGTTCGGCCCGCTCCCGAGGATCATCACGCTCGGCTTCCCGCTGCGCGGCGCCTCGCTCTCCTCGTCGTACGTGCCGTACAAGTACGGGGTGCTCGACGGGAACTCTCCGGCGCACGTGTCCACCATCTTGTAGACGGGGCGGATGCCGAACCCCCAGCGCCGCTCGCGCGCCTGCTGCTCGCTCTCGTTCCGGAGCCGCGCGAGCTGCGCGTCGGCGAAGCCGAGGCGCTTCATGCGGCGCACCGCGGGCGCGGTCACCTCCGCGAGCGTGGCGTACTCGCGCTCGGCGTCCACGAGCTCGCGCAGCTCGGCCAGGAACCACGGGTCGATCTTCGTGAGCTCGTGCAGCTCCGCGAGCGTGAACCCCTCCCGGAACGCGCGCTTCACCTGGAAGATCCGCTCGGGGGTCGGGTGCCGCAGCGCGAAGCGGAGCGCCTCGGGCGAATCGTCGGGAAGGCGGTCGTCGGCGGGAGTCGCCCCGGTCTGCCAGCCGATGCGGCCGGCCTCGAGCGCGCGCAGCCCCTTCTGCATCGCTTCCTTGAACGTGCGCCCGATCGCCATCGACTCCCCGACGGACTTCATCTGCGTCGTGAGCCGCGGGTTCGCGCTCGCGAACTTCTCGAACGCGAAGCGCGGGCACTTCACCACCACGTAGTCGAGCACGGGCTCGAAGCTCGCCGGCGTGGTCTTGGTGATGTCGTTCACGATCTCGTCGAGGCGGTAACCCACGGCGAGCTTGGTGCCGATGCGCGCGATCGGGAACCCCGTGGCCTTCGAGGCCAGCGCCGACGAGCGCGAGACGCGCGGGTTCATCTCGATCACCAGCATCTCGCCGGTGGCCGGGTCGAGCGCGAACTGGATGTTGCACCCGCCCGCCTCGACGCCGATCTCGCGGATGATGCGGATCGCCGCGTCGCGCATGGTCTGGTACTCGCGGTCGCTCAGGGTCATCGCCGGCGCGACGGTGATCGAGTCCCCGGTGTGCACCCCCATCGGGTCCACGTTCTCGATGCTGCACACGATCACGACGTTGTCCGCGTGGTCGCGCATCACCTCCAGCTCGTACTCCTTCCAGCCGAGCACGCTGCGTTCGATGAGTACCTGGTGCACCGGCGAGAGCTCGAGGCCGCGGCGCACGACCTCCTCGAACTCCTCGCGATTGTACGCGACGCCGCCCCCCGTGCCGCCCAGCGTGAACGACGGGCGGATGATCGCGGGGAAGCCGACCATCGGCGCGAGCGCGAGCGCCTCGTCCCACGAGCGCGCGATGCCCCCGGGGGCCACCGCCAGACCGATGCGCTTCATCGCGTCGGCGAAGAGCTCGCGGTCCTCGGCGAGTCGGATGGCGCGGGCGTCGGCGCCGATCAGCTCCACGCCGTTGCGCTCGAGCACTCCCGCGTCGGCGAGCGCGAGCGCGACGTTCAGCGCGGTCTGGCCGCCCATCGTCGGGAGGAGCGCGTCGGGCTTCTCGCGCTCGATCACCTGCGTCACGACCTCCGGGGTGACGGGCTCGATGTACGTGCGGTGCGCGAACTCGGGATCGGTCATGATCGTGGCCGGATTCGAGTTCACGAGGATCACCTCGTATCCCTCCTCGCGCAGCGCCTTCGCGGCCTGCGTGCCGGAGTAGTCGAACTCGGCCCCTTGGCCGATCACGATCGGCCCCGAGCCGATCAACAGGATGCGATGCAGGTCAGCGCGGCGCGGCACTCAAGAGCTCATCGAGGAGGGTGTCGAGCGGGATCTGCTGGGACCATCCGGTGGCCGCCCGCAATTTATCCGCGGAACCGACCAGCGCGGGAACATCCACCGGGCGCTGGAGCGCCGGATCGGGGGCGAGCGTGGCCGTGGCGCCGGCGCGCGCGAGCACCCGGGTGGCGAGCGTCGCGACATCGGTGCCGGTGCCGCTCGCGATGTTGTACGCCTCGCCGGCCACGCCGCGCTCGGCGAGCGCCACGTACGCGCGCGCGACGTCCGCCACGTGCAGGAAGTCGCGCACCGGGGACGTGTTGCCGATCGGGAGCGTGCGCGCACCGCTAGCCTTCGCGGTCTTGGCGCGCGCCGCCAGCGCCGGAAGGAGGAACTGCGCCCCCTGCCCCGGCCCGCTATGATTGAACGCGCGCGCCGCGATCACGCGCACGCCGGCGCTCCGGTGCGCCTCGAGCGCGATCACCTCCTGCGCCGCCTTGCTCGCCGCGTACACGCTCAGCGGCCGCTGCGGCGCGGACTCGCGCAACGGGAGCTCGCTCGCGTCGTGGCGGCCGTACTGCTCGCCGCTCCCCGCGACCACGACCACCGGATCGAGCGCCCCCGCGGCGCGGCGCGTGCGGAGCTCGCTCAGGAGACGCGTGGCGCCTCCCACGTTGACGTCGATCGCGAGCCCCGGGTCGTCGCCGGCGGCGGGCACGAAGGCGATCCCCGCCAGATGATAGACCGCATCGGGGCGCGAGGCGTCCAACGCGGCGCGCAGGTCCGCGCTCCGGCGCACGTCGCACGCCACCCAGCGCACCGCGCGCCGCCCCTCGTCGTCGAGCGCGCCCGCCGGGAGCTCATCCCCTAGCCGCGCTCCCGTCACTTCGACGCCGCGATGCAGCAGCTCGCGGCAGAGCCACTGTCCCACGAAGCCGGCCGCGCCGGTGACGAGGGCGCGCGGCATGGCTACGCGCGCGCGGAGTGCCGGGCGAGGTCGGCGTCCACCATCATCTTCACGAGCGCCGGGAACTCCACCTTGGTCGTCCATCCCAGCCGCGTGCGCGCCTTCGTGGGATCGGCCACGAGCAGGTCCACCTCGGCGGGGCGGAAGAAGCGCTCGTCCTGCTTCACGAACTTCGTGTAGTCGAGCCCGACGGCGCCGAACGCGTGCTCGCACAGCTGCCGCACGCTCCACGTCTTCCCGGTGCCGATCACGAAGTCCTCCGGCGTGTCGGCCTGAAGCATGCGCCACATCGCGTCCACGTAGTCGCCGGCGAAGCCCCAGTCGCGCCGCGCATCGAGATTGCCGAGGCGAACTTCGTTGGCGAGGCCGAGCTTGATGCGCGCGGCGGCGTCGGTGACCTTGCGCGTCACGAACTCGAGCCCGCGCCGCGGGCTCTCATGGTTGAACAGGATCCCGCTCACCGCGTAGAGCCCATAGCTCTCGCGGTAGTTCACGGTGATCCAGTGCCCGTACACCTTCGCGACGCCGTACGGGCTGCGCGGGTAGAACGGCGTGGATTCGCGCTGCGGCGATTCCTGCACCTTGCCGAACATCTCGCTCGAGCTCGCCTGGTAGAACCGCGCGGCGGGGGCCGCCTTGCGCAACGCCTCGAGCATCCGCGTGACGCCGAGTCCGGTGAACTCGCCGGTGAGCACGGGCTGCGTCCACGACGTCTGCACGAAGCTCTGCGCGGCGAGGTTGTACACCTCGTCGGGCTTCCACGCGGTCATGGCGTCGGTGAGCGAGGTCTGGTCGAGGAGGTCGGCGCTCACGAGCTCGATGCGGTCCACGAGGTGCGCGATCCGCTCGTACGGCGTGGTGCTGCTGCGGCGGACGACCCCGATCACGCGGTATCCCTTCGCGAGCAGATGCTCGGCGAGATAGGAGCCGTCCTGGCCGGTGATCCCGGTGATCAGCGCGGTGGGCATGGGAGCGCGGGGTGCGGGGTGTCGATCTCCAACCTACTCACGGGCGGACCGCATGCGAGATGCCTGTGCATCCCGGCAGAAAAATAGGGAGCCTGACCTCGGCTCCCTATCGGTGAACGATGGCGACTCGGGCGCGATCACGCGACGGGGGTGCCGCGCGGCGCGCGCTGGATCTTGTTGGCGGCGAGGCACCGGGTGCAGACCTTCACCTTGGTGACCTTGCCGTCCACGAGGATGCGCGCGACCTGGAGGTTCGGCTTCCAGACGCGGCGCGTGCGATTGTTCGCGTGCGACACGTTGTTGCCGAACGCCACGCCCTTGCCGCACACGTAACAGGACCGATTATGCATGATCAGTTCTCGATGAGCTCGATGCGCGCCATCTCGGCGCCATCACCCTTGCGGTGTCCGATCTTCAGGATGCGCGTGTAGCCACCCGCGCGCTTGGCGAACTTGGGCCCGACTTCCTTGAACAGTTTGTCCGCCGTGGGGCGGTGCTGCACGTGCTTCCCCGCGAGACGCCGCGCGTGCACCGTGCCCGTGCGGGCCTTCGTGATCAGCTTCTCGACGAACGGACGGAGCTCCTTGGCCTTGGCCTCGGTGGTCTCGATCGCGCCGTGCTCGATGAGCGACTTCGCGAGCCCGCGCATGAGCGCGAGCTTCTGTTCGGAGGTGCGGCGCAGCTGCCGCCCGGCCTTCTGGTGGCGCATGCGCGGCTACTCCTCGTCGTCCGGCGCGGCGGCGGCGGCGCGGCTGGGTGGCGTCCCCCAATCGGTGACGCGCACCCCTTCCGCCCCTTCGTCGTACCGCATGCCGAAGTTCAGTCCCTCGCGCTCGAGGAGCGTCGCGATCTCCTGGAGCGACTTCTTGCCGAAGTTCTTCACCTGCAGCATCTGCGTCTCGGTCTGGCGCACGAGATCGCCGAGCGTGCGGATGTCGGAGTTCTTGAGCGAGTTCACGCTGCGCACGCTGAGCTCGAGCTCGTCGATCGGCGTGAGCAGGAGCGCCTGGAGCCGGTGCCCGTCGCCGGAGTGGTCGCCGTCGAGCCCCGCCACGCCCTGCGTGTGCGAGCCGAAGTTCGCGAAGAACTGGAAGTGCGTCTGCGCGAGCGCCGCGGCGTAGCTCACCGCCTCTTCGGGGGTGATCGTGCCGTTCGTCTCGACCGAGAGCGTGAGACGGTCGTAGTCCGTGCGCTGGCCCACGCGCGTCTCGGCCACCGAGAAGTTCACGCGGCGCACCGGATTGTAGAGCGCGTCGATCCGCACGAGGTCGATCGGGAGCCCGCGGTCGGCGGGATGCTGGTCGCTCTCGACGTACCCGCGTCCCTTGTTGACGTAGAGCTCGATGTTGAGCTCGCGGTCATCCTGGAGCGTGAGGATGTGGTGCTTCGGGTCGATGATGCGCGCCGAGCCCGACTCCTCGATGTCCGCGGCGGTGATGGGGCCCGCATCGCCCTTCCGGATGCGGAGCACCGTCTCCTCCACATCATCGGCGAGGATGAGCGTGAGGTTCTTGAGGTTGCCGATGATCTGATGCACGTCCTCGACGACCCCGGGGATCGTCTGGTGCTCGTGCAGCACGCCGTCGATGCGGAACGCCCACACCGCGCTCCCGCGGAGCGACGAGAGGAGCAGCCGCCGCATCGCGTTGCCGAGCGTGTGCCCGTACCCGCGCTCCAGCGGCTGGACGCGGAACTCCGCGACGTTGGGGTTGTCTTCCCGCTTCGTCGCTTCCACCACCTGCGGGCGCACGAGCCCCGCGAGATCGATCGCTGTCGCCATTGCCGTTTCCCTCGATTGGTCAGACCGGGATTGCCCGGCCACGCTTCACCCCGCCTCTGACGCGCGGTGAACCCGTACGGGGGTCAGAGCCCCGACCAGTGCCGGCGGCGCGTGCTGCGGGCGCCGCGTGAATGCAACCGGATTACTTGCTGTACAACTCGACGATGAGCTGCTCCTGCGCCGCCACCGGGATGTCGGTGCGGCCGGGACGCTCGAGCATCTTCCCGCTGAACGTGTCCTTGTCCACCGCGATCCAGGAGAGCGGCACGCCGCGCCCCGACTGCTCCATCGCGGCCACGACCGACGCCTGCTCGCGGCTCGCCGGACGCACGCGCACTTCCTCGCCCGGACGCACGAGATAGCTCGGCACGTCCACCTGCTTGCCGTTCACTTCGATGTGCCGGTGACGGATCAGCTGGCGCGCCGCCTTGCGGCTCGCCGCGAAACCCATCCGGTACACCATGTTGTCCAGCCGCGACTCCAGCGCGCCGAGCAGATTGTGCCCCGTCACGCCCGGGAGCGTCGCGACGCGCTCGAACGTGTTGCGGAACTGGAGCTCGCTCACGCCGTACATGCGCTTCACCTTCTGCTTCTCGCGCAGCTGCTTCGAGTACTCGCTCGCCTTGCGGCGGCGCGCGGTGGCCTGGCCGTGCTGGCCCGGCGCGTACGGCCGGCGCTCCACGGGGCACTTCTCCGTGTAGCACTTGGTGCCCTTGAGGAAGAGCTTGGTCCCCTCGCGGCGGCACTGACGGCAGCTGGGTCCGGTGTAGCGCATCGCTCAGACCCTCCGGCGCTTCGGCGGACGGCAGCCGTTGTGCGGGATGGGCGTCACGTCCTTGATCGACTTGATCTGCAGCCCCGCGGCCGCCAGCGCCTGGATCGCGCTCTCGCGTCCCGAGCCGGGCCCCTGCACGCGCACGTGGAGCCGGCGAACGCCGAGGTCCTTCGCTTCCTTCGCGCAGAGCTCCGCGGCGACGGTGGCGGCGAAGGGCGTCGACTTCTTCGAGCCCTTGAACTGCGCCTTCCCCGAACTCGCCCACGCGATGGCATTGCCATGCATGTCGGTGATCGTGATGAGCGTGTTGTTGAAGGTCGCGTTCACGTGCGCGATGCCTTCGGCCTCGATCACGCGCTTCGCTTTCTTCGCCGTGCCGGTCTTCGCAGTGGCCATTACTTGAACCGAGTCAGAGACAGTCAGAGACGGTCGACGACAGTCGACGGAAGTGGCTGCGGATTACTTCGTGACCTTCTTCTTGCCGGCGATCGCGCGGCGCGGGCCCTTCTTCGTGCGCGCGTTCGTATGCGTGCGCTGGCCCCGCACGGGGAGACCCCGGCGGTGCCGCACCCCGCGATATGAGCCGATGTCCATCAACCGCTTGATGTTCATGGCGACCTCGGTCCGCAGCGCCCCTTCGACGCGCAGGTCCTTCTCGATCGCCTGACGGAGCTTGTTCACATCGCCGTCGGAAAGGTCCTTCACGCGGATGTCGGGGTTGACCCCCGTGTCCGACAGGATCCGCCCGGCGGTCGCGTGCCCGATGCCGTAGATGTAGGTGAGTCCGATCGCGACGCGCTTCTCGCGCGGCAGGTCGACGCCAGCGATACGTGCCATGGGTCAGCCCTGCCTCTGCTTATGCTTCGGATTGCGCTTGCAGATGATCCGCGTCACGCCGTTCCGCTTGACGACTTTGCAATGTTCGCAGATCGGCTTCACGCTGCTTCGAACTTTCACGGGAGCTCCAAAAGACGGGTCGTAGGTTCCGGCCAAGTCTAGTATGTTAAGCGACTTAGGCCAGTGATGCAAGGTCGGGTGCGACCCTGCGCGCTACGCCCCCATCTCCCGCCGGATCGCGGCCAATTCGGCCGCCGGATCGGACGCCGCCGTGACCGCGCGCCCCAGCACGAGGTACCGCGCCCCCGCCGCGACAGCGGCCTGCGGCGTCGCCACCCGCGCCTGGTCGTCGGCGCTCCCGCCGGCGCGCCGGATCCCCGGCACCAGCGTCGCGAGCGCCCCGCCGAACCGGTCGCGCAGCGCCGCCGCCTCGCTCCCCGCGCACACGATCCCGTGCGCCCCGGCCCGATGCGCGAGCTCCGCCAGGCGCAGCACCTCGTCTCGCACCTCCACGGAGGGCCTCCCCCACGCGTCCGCGAGCGCATCCGCATCGAGCGAGGTGAGCACGGTCACGGCGAACACATCGCAGCGGTCCCCCGCTCCGTCCACCGCCGCCTCGACCATCGCGCGCCCACCGCTCGCGTGCACGGTGATGATCCTCGCGCCCGTGGCCGCCGCGCGCGCCGCCGCGCCGCGCACGGTGTTCGGGATGTCGTGCAGCTTGAGATCGAGGAACACGTCGCGCCGCTCGCCGAGCATCGCGCGCACGATCGCCGGACCCTCGGCCACGAAGAGCTCGAGCCCGATCTTCACGAAGTCGCACGCCGCGCCCAGGCGCGCGGTGAGCGCCGCGGCCTCCGCCGCGCTCCCGACATCGAGGGCGACGATCGCGCGGGCGCTCACGCGGGCCACTCCACGCAGCCGACCACGTCCGCCAACCGCGCGACGCGCTCGCGCTCGCACCAGGCCGCGAGGCCGCGCACGATGCGCCCCGGCGCGTGCGGGTCGCGCATCGCGGCGGTGCCGACCTGCACGAGCGACGCCCCGGCCATCAGGTACTGCAGCGCGTCGTCGGCCGTGGCGATCCCGCCCACGCCGCACACCGGGACGCGCGCCGGGATCGCGGCGCGCACCTTCCGCACGGCGAGCACGCCGATCGGGAGGAGCCCCGGACCGCTCACGCCGCCGCGGCCGAACCCGAGCGTCGGCGTGCGCGTGGCGACGTCGATCGTGGTGCCCGGCATCGTGTTGATCACGGTGATCGCATCGGCGCCCGCATCGATGGCCGTGCGTGCCGCGGCGCCGATGTCGGCGAGAGCGGGACTCAGCTTCACGAACAGCGGGCGCGCGGTCGCCGCGCGCGCGCCGCGCACGACATCCGCGAGCGCGCGCGGATCGGCGCCGAACTCCATCCCGCCGGCCTTCACGTTCGGGCAGCTCACGTTGAGCTCGAAGCCGTGCGCGCCGGGCGCGTCGGCGAGCGCGCGCACCACCGTCGCGTAGTCCTCCACCGTGTCTCCCACGACGTTCACGAGCACGCGCGCGGCGCGCAGGTGGCTCGCGAGCCACGGCAGCTCGTCGCGGCGCACCGCCTCGACGCCCGGATTGGCGAGGCCCACCGCGTTGAGCATCCCCCCCGCGAATTCCGCGACGCGCATCGCGGGCGCGCCCGCGCGCGGGAGCGGGCTCGTCGCCTTCGTGACGAGGCCGCCGAGGGCGTCGAGGTCGATCGCGTCGTCGAGCTCCCGGCCATACGCCGCGGTGCCCGACGCGAGGAGCACGGGGTTCTGGAACGAGATCCCCGCCGCCTCCGTGGCGAGCGCCGCGCGCGCCGCGTGCGCGGTCATCGGGCGGGCGGCACCTTCGCGCCGGCCGGCTTGTCCGTGCCGCTCGCGCCGCCACTGATCCCGCGCAGGCGGCGGTCGTAATGGTCGAGGTACTCGAGCGCGGCGTCGGCGATCGCGGTCGCGATCTTCTTCTGGTACGCCTTGTTCACGAGGAGACGCGCTTCATCGGGATTGGTGCCGTAGCCGATCTCGACGAGCACCGCCGGCATGTACGCGGTCACGAGCACGCGAAAACCGGCCTGGAAGACGCCGCGGCTCGGGCCGGGCGACGCGGCGCCGAGACCCGCCTGGATGAGCGCGGCGAGATCCTGCGACTCGCGCAGATGCTCGTTCTGCGCCATGTCGGTGATCACGAAGCTGAGCGGATCGCCGGGCGCGGTGCTCACGCTGGTCTCGAACCGGATGGACTCGTTCTCCATGCGCTCGACGCGCTTGGCGTCCTCCGTCTTCGCCTCGCGCAGGAAGTAGGTCTCGTAGCCGCGCGTGGCCTGCGCGTCCTTCCATTCGATGGGCGCCGCGTTCACGTGCACGGAGATGAACACGTCGCCGTGTTGCTCGTTGGCGATGCGCCCGCGGTCGGAGAGCGCGATGAGCGTGTCGGTGGTGCGCGTCATGATCACGACCGCGCCGCGCGCGCGCAGGATCTGGGCGAGCTGCTTCGCGACGGCGAGCGTGACATCCTTCTCCTTGAACTGCCACCGTTCGCCGATGGGTCCGTGCATCCCGTTGTCGACGCCGCCGTGGCCGGCATCGACCACGATGCGCCATCGATGCTTCTTCGCGCCGGGGCGTCCCACCACGCCGCCGTGCGGTCCGGGCGCGGACGCGACCGCGACGATGGGCCGCGCTTCGCCCGGCTTGAGGAGCGTGAGCTCGCGCCGCGCGGGATCGAACACCCACTTCTCCGGCGCGATGCGCGGGAGGAGCTCGGAGAAGAACGCGTACGGGATGAGCATCTCCCCCTCGCGCTCCTCGGGGGCGCGCGCGAGCGAGAGCACCCCCGCGGGGGAGCGCACGTACGGCACGCCGTCGGCGAACTGGAACCGCGCGCCCCCCAGCTGCACGACGTGCCAGCCCCCTTCCCCGGCGCTGTCCTTGAGCGCGAAGACGGGCGCGAGCTCGGTGAGGGGCACGGCCGCGAATCCGCCCTCCTGCACGGTCGCGACGTCGGCGCTCGAGCCGGAGTAGCGGATGCTCAGCACGCCCGGCGCGGGGTCGGGCGTGGCGACCGCGAGCTGCAGCGCGATCGCGAGGACGATCATCGCACCCGCCGCGCGCGCGCCATCTCGCGTTCATCGTCGCGGCGCCGCTCGTCGGCACGCTTGTCGTGCAGCTTCTTCCCCTTGCCGAGCGCGAGCGTCACCTTCGCCTTCCCCCGCTTGAAGTAGAGATCGAGCGGCACGAGCGTGAGCCCCTGGCGCTCGACGGCGCCGATCAGGCGACGGATCTCGCGGCGGTGCAGCAACAACTTCCGCGTGCGCGTCGGCTCGTGATTGAACTGGTTCCCCTGCTCGTAGGGCGCGATGTGGAGATTGAGCAGGAAGACCTCGCCCTCATGGACGATCCCGTACGCATCGGACATCGTCGCCTTCCCCGCGCGGAGCGACTTGACCTCCGTGCCCGTCAGCGCGAGTCCGGCTTCCCACGTGTCCAGGATGCTGTAATCGTGTCGCGCCCGCTTGTTCCGGGCGATGAGGGAGTGCTCGCCGGGGGCGTCCTTCGCCATCGTGCGCGCAAGTTAGGCGCGGCGCGAACGCGCGGCAACGGCGTATCGCGTTGACTCGCCTCCGGCCCGCTCCTAGCTTACACCCCGCGCCGAAGTGGTGGAATTGGTAGACGCGCTGGCTTCAGGAGCCAGTGAGGGCAACCTCGTGGGGGTTCGAGTCCCCCCTTCGGCATCGAACGGCGAACCGACGATCGTCGATGGTCGGGAGTCGATGAGGAA
>Ga0335085_10005901_pt1 | contig 19498 bp, 16 predicted proteins | sample Lox_Sample_45_FD_206712 | JGI IMG/M metagenome (GOLD analysis project Ga0335085, IMG submission 206712) | Soil microbial communities from Loxahatchee National Wildlife Refuge, Florida, United States - Lox_Sample_4.5 | ecosystem: Environmental > Terrestrial > Soil > Wetlands | place: USA...
AGAGTGTGCGGTTCTGCAGCGATAATGAGGCTCCAAGGTCGCCCAGGTCATCGATCAACTTCTCGTAGATTCGCGGATCTCGATCCCAATAAACGCGCATTGGTGAGATCCCAATGACACTCTGCGCCGAATCATCAAGACGTGACGAGGGACCTCCAAGGTCGGCTGGCAGCCCATAAACACAATCAGGATGGACCGCACTCTCCCCCTTCCAGCCTGCACTCATGAGAAGGTCGCGAGAGCGCCTGTCTCTGAAAGAAACGTAATCTGCCTTGCCAAGTGCGCTCTTCAGGAAGTACCTTCCCGTCGCCGTCTTCAATGGTCCTGCTCCCTGATTCACAAAATAGGCGCGGGCCCCACGCAACCTCGACAGCACAACCCATTTCCATATGTTGTACGGAAAAGCATACTGTCCGAACGCCTTGTCGCGAAGTTGACCGCCGCCGGCAACAACCAGAAGGTCAACGCCTTCGAGGGCGCGAAAGGAGCGGATGGCGTGCCGGAATTCACGAACGAACTCCCTGGGCCACCGGAAAAGGAGCCCCTTTCCAAATCGCAAGATCGCCCACAACAAGGGATGATTGCTGAGCCTGTGCTGATAGGGCGCACCACCTGTAAAACCAGCAGGACCTGATGTGCAGTCCCGGTGAATCGTCAGCGCTTCGATGTTATGGGTGTTGCGGGTCTGTTCGGGGTTGAATGTAATAGCCAGCACTTCGGCATTCGGGCAACGGCTCCTGACGTTAAGTAGAACCGCAGCGAGTGTTGCCTCATCTCCAAGGTTTCCGTAGCCGACGTGATCTAGAAGAGCAATACGCATCTTGAAAAGTCCGTCCCGCGCACCTCATGTGAGCCTCAGGCGCGACAGCTCGTTGAAACCTCTGCTCAGGAGTTCTCATGAAGTTGGAATTTCAGTTCTACGGCGGCGAAGGATTGAATCATCTTCTTTTCCTGAGAAACTGACCTTCTAGGCGACCTGTGCCGAGGTAGTCCGAGAGCCGACCAACTCGCGGATGAGGCTGAAATAGAACTTTTTTTCGCCGAGGACGATGAGAAGCATCCAAAGATACACCGCTCCAAACACAATCAGAGCTATGCTGAGGCGGACAATATGTGGCAGTGTCGGCGAATAGAGGAATTGAACTCCGATGCCAGGCAGCGAAGCTACAATGCAGCAAAGCAACGGTCTGCCGATAGCAGATAGAACGTCGCGGAGCGAGACAACGGTGCCATATACGAGCCAATAGGCACGTGGCACCAAAGTGATCAGTCGCATGGCCGAGAATGCTATAGCTACCCCAGTGGGACCGTACGGGAGCCCAATAAAGTAGGATGCGACCATGACCGGAGTATTTGCTATGGCCACGTGGAGACCTCTTTTGACATTGCCGATCGCATTGATCAGCCATCCGAGAGGCATGAGAATCCCTAAAGTCAACGCGGTAGGCGCGAGATAGCGAAATACGGGAACTGCTGTCTCCCACTTCGAGCCAAGGCAAACAAGAATCAAATCTTTGGCAAATAACCCGCAGACGAAGGTGATAGGAATTGTCAGGGACAGGATCAGGGCGAATCCCTTGAGAAAATAATCGCGAAGGCGCTGCGGATCATCCTGTATTCGCGAGAGCGCCGCAAAAGCGACTCCACCGGCCGCCGAATTCAAGCTGTCGGGAGGAATATTGATGAGTTGATAAGCTCTGCCATAGATCCCAAGAGCCTGTTCTCCCCAGAATCTTCCGAGCAGGACCTTATCAAGATTGTTGCCGAGATAAACAAGAACGCCGCTTACCGTCAGCGTGCTGCCGAAATGCAGCATGGAACGGATACCGATTTTCCTTCGCGGTCTTCCGGGGACCCATCTCGTCGCGGTCCAGACGCAAATCGTGTAAAGGAACGGGTAGAAAATCGTTGTTGCAACCAAAGCCCAGTATTGGAGCCCGGCTAGCGCCATCCCGATGCCAACAATCGTACTGACAAGAAGCGAGAGAAAATCCAGTACCGAAAGCGTGGTGAAGCGCATCTGGCGTTCGAGCATTGCAGAATGTTGCACACCGGCGCCGTTGAAAAAGAATGCAGTGCCCAAGACGATGGTCAGCGATACGAGCCTCGGCTCGCGGTAAAAGCGTGCTACGAATGGAGAAGCAGCCGCTACTGTAAGCGTCAGAGCTGCGCCAGCGGCCAGGTTGATCCAAAAGAGTGTCGATGACTCCTCCTCTGTGATCGAATGACGCTGAATGGCTGCTGCCGACAACCCAAAGTCGCGCAGGATAAAAAAGAGGCCGGTGAACGCCGTCACCATCCCGACGAGTCCGAAATCCTTCGGAGTCAGGAGGCGGGCCAGAACCATTAAGGTCACAAGTCGGAGGACGAGACTGGCACCTTGAGTTGTAACTCGAGCTACACCTCCTCGCAGAGTCTTCTGTTTTAGATCTTTCATCAGTGCTTCTAGAGTCTCTCGTATCCAGGTTTTATCGCGTTCAGGTCATCGCAAAATGGCGACTGTGAAGCCTCGGTCGCGCAATCTTCGGGCGATTTGTACAATCCCGCACCGCAGTACCGAGGCAGTCTTAATCGTTAGCTCTTGCAGGTTGTCTGCGACAAGGCTTGGTCGGCTGCTCGCTCGCCACTGATAAAGCTCTCGTCGGTCCACATATAGCCCCAATCGCCGTACCGCCCGCAGTAGGAGATGCCAATCTCATCAAGATAGCCATGTACCGTCTTCAAAGCATCGGCTCTCTCGAGATCGAAGATGATGTTTGCATACTTCAGCAGCATCGCCTTACTCTCCAAGATCTTATCGTCTTCGCGGACGAGACCGACCTTACGCAAGTCACGGATTACCGGCTCTATCCAGTCTTCAGGCCGGCCTGAGAATGGCTTGTACTTGTCGGAGAAGTAGACTTCTGCCTGGATATTCCCGGCGCCTTCCGGTGCATTCTTGCTTGAAAGCATATGCGGGAATCCAAGCCGAGTGAAACAGATGTCCTCATCGTAGAAGTACGTCATGTGCGATGACGATATATCCGCCCGGTTAATGCCCACGTTCACAAGCACGCAAGTAGAACACGCTAATCGCCTGGCCGCGTCAGCAATTTCCTGCGGCACGCCATCAATCATCCTGATCAAATCAGGCAGAGGTACCGACGAGACCAATCCGTCGTAATTCGTTACGAGGCCGTTAGAAAAGCGCAACTCATGCGTTTTCGCATTGATCGACGTCAACTCGTGGTTCAGCTTGATATTCCCCATCGGAACAAACTTATTGAGGTAGCAGCGGAATCCGCCATCACTCGGATAGCGAAAATGCGTAATGTAATGCACCTGGGGCGCCGACGCAGACAGTGCCCCGCGCAACATCTCTTCCAGCGTGGCCTTGTAGATGCGTGGCCCTAGCCAGTCGGTGCTCATGTTTGAAGCCTCAGTGGTGTGGTACTTCCTCGTGTACTGCATCGGGAAGGTCTCGGCAAAGGTCTTGCCAAAACTGGCATAAAGCCAGTCGGCGTAATTGTTAATCTCACGCTGCGGGGCCGAGCGCTCCTCAACCAAATCTGAGATCACTTTGATGATCGTGTCCTCTGGCAGGCCGTGCATATGCAGTTGTACCGGATGCGGAGGCCAATAGCTGCGCCAGTAATTGTTCAGCGAGATGGGAATTGTTTCATACCGTTGCTCGACGCTCTCAGCCAGCAGATTCTGGATCCGCGTGTCCTTCGTGAAGGAGATGTGCGGGCCAACATCAAAAAGAAATCCGCTCTCGTAGCGGAACGACATTGTGTGGCCGCCATAGTAGCCATTCTTGTCGAACATGATCGGCGCAATGCCTTCTTGATGAAGCCTGTGGGCCGCACCAAAACCGGCCATGCCTGTCCCGAGGACTACGATATTCGGCATCTGTGATCTCCTGATCGCTTTGAGCTGAAAAGCTAGTTAAGTATCGATATATCTTTCTGAGCGGTTCGGCTTTCAAATTCCATGATCTGCTTCAACGTAACCGCGCGCATGTCTGCCCCACCCTCGAATGCCTGATACCAATCGACGATCCAATTCAGGGCTTCCTTTAGAGGAAGAACGGGACGCCATGGAAGCGACGCCCGAGACTTTGAAATGTCGAGCTTAAGGAAGTTCGCTTCTCTGGGATGCGAAGTGCTGTCAAGGGTCCAGGCTGCGCTGCGACCCCAAAGCCTGACAAGTTCCCGCATGATAGCTTCGACCGGTTGAGCATCTGTATCAACAGGCCCGAAATTCCAGCCCGAAGCAAATAATTTCGGCTCTTTGCTGAGACGTTCGGCCAGCACGAGGTAGCCGTGCAGGGGCTCTAAAACAAACTGCCAGGGGCGAATGGAAGCGGGATTGCGAATCAAACAGGATTGTCCAGCAAGGAACGCCCGCATCGCATCCGGAATCAGTTGATTGCTGGTCCAATCCCCTCCCCCAATCGCGTTTCCAGCTCGCGCACTCCCAAGAGCCACACCATGCTCTTCAATCGATCCTGCCGGGAAGAACGATTCTCTGTATGCCGTAGTGACCAACTCCGCGCAACCCTTGGAATTTGAGTATGGGTCGCGCCCCCCCATCGGTTCATCTTCCCGATAACCCCAGACCCATTCACGGTTGGTGTAGCACTTGTCACTTGTCACGTTCACCATCACGCACGGACGCTTGAGTTGGCGCAGCGCCTCCATCACATGAACGGTACCCATAACGTTGGTTGAATACGTCTCAATTGGATCGTCATATCCACGCCGAACAACGGACTGTGCCGCCATGTGCAAAACGACGCTGGGCTGGCAGTCATCAATCGCCGCCTTAAGACGCGAAAAGTCACGTATGTCAGCGAAAATAGTGTGAACCGAATCTGCAACATGTGCCTGCTCAAACAGATTTGGCTGCGTAGGCGGCTCCAGTGAGAATCCGGTAACCTTCGCGCCAAGTCGCTCAAGCCACAGGCAAAGCCAGCCGCCTTTGAAACCGGTATGCCCGGTAATAAAGACTCTACGATTCTTCCAGAACAATGGATCAATCATGCGCGACATTCCTCCGGAAAAGTGCGCGGCATTGGGACTGAACACACCCTGATCCCATTCGAACTATATGAACGACGATGAAGGTTACGCGCCAGCATCAGTTCTTTCCCACAAGGACAGGTTGTGCTGCCGCCTTTTCCGTACCCACTTGAGACAGATTCCACCGAGCGTTCTGCTCCTGCCACAATTCCTGGACAGTGTCGGATGGCGGCATGATCACATCTTCGAAGGTCAAGGCCGCATCCTTTGCCACATCTCGCTTCAGAACACAACCAGCCGAAAGGCCAATCGGCAATGCATTGATCGCACGAGCATCAGAGCTGTTGTCAATCAGACCGTACGAACAGTAGCCGCCCACCCCATCCAGTATTTCTCCCTTCTTCAGGTCCCGCTTCGCGATCGTTAAGACCTCACAGACAGGCCCTCCGAGAGGAGCAACGGTAGGATCGCGATGAACGACCGCCCGTCCAATCGTGGAACCGATCTGAATGTGTGGCAGATGAAACGGCGTGTAAAACACGTAGAAAGGGCCATCGCCGATCTTGTAGTAGGCAAGTTGCGCCTTCTTCAGGGGGTTTTCTTCATGCACGATTACAAACGCTCCTGTATGAGGCGCCGCACCTAATGCATAGTCGATGAGACCTGTGCTTAGCATCTGATCCGCAGGGAGCAGATTGGCCATCTCTCTGACGTACTTGCAGGCGGGGCCGTACATCCCGCGCCTGCCGACATGGAAGCCCGTAGCGTTGGCTAGCACTGTTGTCTCCATTGAGAGCTTCGTTGCGTCTGCGAAGGACGTCACCTTTCGGACATCTTGATCATTCTTCTCAGCAAATGCTTTCTGTGTATCGGGGTTGCGATAGTAATCGACCATGCCCTTCAAGTTGCCTGCAGCAACTGGACGCAGACCGCAGGTTTTTAGGTATCGCAGCAGCGTCATCGCGACACCGGGCTCATCACCATCTGTATGAGTGAGAACGACTCCCGCCTGGTCTGCCTTCACCTTCAAGATGGGGCCGATCAGGGAGTCCAACTCTGCATTTACAAGAACAACATGCTTCCCGTGGTCGAACGCGTCCAGCACAACCTTAACGGCGGGCCCGATCGAGCCTGTGACTTCCAGAACGATGTCGATGGCTCCGCATCGGGTCAGCACGGTCGGGTCGTCCGTGAGCACAGGAAGACCATTCGAAATTGACTCTTCCGCCGCAGCGGGAGTAGACGCCAGGCGCCATGATGTTATTCCAGCTTCCTCAAAGGCGCGCTCACCGTGGGGAATAGTGCGGTTTGCAACGCCGGCAAGCCGGATGCCTGGAACCGGGGTTCCGAGCTGCAGTGCAATTGCCCGCCCGGTCGCGCCCGCTCCTACCATTCCGACGCGGATTGGCTTGCCCTGCCGCTCGCGCTCCATCAGCAATGTATCTACACTCATCGAATGCTCCAATCACCTGGTCAAATTAGCTGTGCTGCGGTCAATATTCATCAGATCGATCTCCGCCGCGTCCGTGTACTCAAAATACCAACTTCCGACAGTAGAAGGCTTCGGCGTAGCCGCTTGGCGCGTTGCATTCCATCCCGCGCATCCGCATAAGCCCGCGGAAAAGCTCTGGCTGGAACCACCTCTTTGAACGCTGGGTTCCAAAGGCCTCCATCAAATACTCAATCTTCTTCTCGCAGGCTTCTCGCTCGAGTGAAAAAAATACGTTGGGCTGCCCCAGATCTCCGTCATATTTGGGGATCTCGTACTCCAGTATGAAATGATCGCGAAACGTATTCCATGTCAGCTCCGAAAGCAAGCGATGATCCTGATGTGCATCCTTGCCGTAGTGAGTGAAGATCAGATCCGGAGATAGAACCCCCTTCAGTCTTTCAAACTCGGCTTTAACTTCTGCCCCCAAGTACGGGAGGAACCCATCTTTGAACTGCAGCAGCCTGGGGCCTTCGCTGATCATTTTCCCGGCAAACAGTTCTGCTGCCCGCCGTGCTTCGTCTGCCCGGGCGCCCGCCGCAGTGAATACAACCCAGGCAATCTCAGCATCAGGATACTGCTCAGCAAGCCGCAGAATCGTTCCTCCGCATCCGATCTCAATATCGTCCGAATGCGCTCCGAGGAACAGAATCCGCGGGTGATCGGGATCGAGTGGAAGCCCTAGACCGCGCATACCGGTTCCACGACTGCAGCTGGTTTCGGTTTCGCATGTCCGTTACCGTTCGTCTTCCACACCTCCCACGGAGCACGACCAGAGGACCAGAGTGAATCCAACTCCTGCTTATCTTTAAAGGTGTCCATGCTTGCCCAGAAGCCGTCGTAGCTGTATCCAATCAACTGCTTCTCGTTCACGAGCCTCTGAAACGGCTCTGATACCAGTTCTTCCTTCTCTCGGATGTAATCAAAGATCTTCTTCTTAAAGATGAAGAACCCGCCGTTGATCCGCAGAGAGCCGCTATTGATCGCGTGGACTCCCGAGACAAGACTCTCGGGGCCATCTCCAAGTGAGACGACGTGATAACTTAGGTTCGGACGCACGCAAAGAAAACTTGCGACCTTGTCGTGTTTGTGAAAATGGCTAATCTGCTCGGGCAACGGCAGATCTGTGAGACCGTCGCTGTAGTTCGCCAAGAACTCTTCATCATCTTCGAGATAATGCTCGACCGCCTTGAGGCGCTGGCCAATGTTCGAATTGATGCCAGTATCGGCGAATGTGATGCGCCAATCGTGAATGTCGCTGTTAAAGAGCTCGAGATTCTTGCCGCCGCCTGACAGAACGAAGTCGTTGGATGCGCACTCACTGTAATTCAGGAAGTAGTTCTTCACTGCATCGGAGCGATGCCCAAGACACAAGATGAAATCCTTGTGTCCAAAGTGCGCATAGTACTTCATTACCTGCCATAGTATCGGCCGGTAGCCAATTGCCACCATCGGTTTAGGGATTGTTTCAGAATATTCGCGGAGCCGCATCCCCTGCCCGCCACAGAACAAAACAACTTTCATAGCTCGCTCCTTTACAGTCCCTCAGCGTACGCGCCGAGGGGCATTTCCCCTCTAGAAATATGTGTTATGCGCCCATCAGAGGCCATGAACCGTCCTGGTTTGATATGGTTGCCACTTCAAGCGGCCATTCGATTTGAAACGCCGGGTCATTGAACCGCACGCCCCCCGCAGCGCTCGGCGTGTAGAAGGCTGAGGTCATGTAGTACATCTCCGTATCATCTGACAGAGTTTGGTAGCCGTGCCCACAGCTCTCTGGTACAAAGAGCATCAATCCATTTTCTGGCGTCAACTCTACGGCATGCCACTTGCCATAGGTGGGAGAATCTCTTCTAAGGTCGAGTGCCACATCAAACATAGCGCCACGTGTACAGCGAATCAGTTTTGCCTCGGGTGCGGGCGCAAGCTGAAAATGGACACCGCGCAGCGTTCCCTTCTTGTTACTGAGGCCCATGTTGGCCTGTACTGGCAAAAAGTCGATGCCATTCTCCTCAAACTCTCGTCTGCACCAGGCCCGCATGAATCGGCCCCGATTATCTGCGATTGGCGTCGGCTCGATAACGTAAACCCCGGCAATTTCGGTTCTCTTGAAGATCATCGGCTTCCCACAGCGCTACGGCATGATCATTGCTTGAAACGCTTACGCGCCCGTTTGACCGTAGACAAACGCTCGCTCCTGCGAAAGTGTCTGATCAAACTCTTCCTCGGGTTCATAAACGAGGACCTCGCTGCCTCTCGAAGAGAATCTGAAAGGAACACACAGAAGCTTCTTGAGCCTCGCGCGCAGAGCTTCTCGCCTTTCGGGCGCTACGAAGAACAACATGAAGCCGCCACCTCCAGCTCCCAACAACTTTCCACCTGTCGCGCCTGCACTCAAACCAGCTTCGTAGATTTCGTCAATTGCCGCATTAGATATTTTGCCTGTGAGTGATCTCTTCAGCAGCCAGCTCTGGTGCAACAGTTTGCCGACTTCTTCGATCGGCCGCGCTTCATTCGCCACGATTGCCTCTGCTTCATCGACCAATTGCAACATCGTTTGCAGCTCACGCTCCTTATGCGGAGTCATCTTCAGCTGCTCTTGCGCTATCTCAGACGCAGTACGTGAGAATCCAGTGAAATAGAGCGCAAGATGCTTTTCGAAATCTTCCAGCCGTTTCTCCGAGATGAGCATGCGCCGAACATCGATCGCTCCGTCGCGCAGGAAGTTGATTCGATTGAATCCACCATAGGCCGCGCTCACCTGATCCTGAGCGCCGACAGCTTCGCCGAGAACATCCTGTTCGACGTGAATTGCATCTGCGGCAAGCGATTCCTTATCGCGCATCCTGTTGTTGAGTCCGTAGAGGCCCAGCAGCAAACCGACGGTGAACGCGGAACTCGTACCCAGCCCCGTCCTCGCGGGAAGATCGGCGACGTGGTGAATCTCTATTCCCTCGTCCATCCCGAGAAACTGGAGACATCCCCGCACGGAAGGATGCTGAATCGCATCATTCGAGCTCACATTCTCCACACGTGAATACGAGATTCTGCTGTGATAATCGAAGAAGGGTGGAAGCCGGCGGCATGTGATGTAGCAGCACTTGTCGATGGTGGTCGACAGTACAGACCCTCCGTGCTCGCGATACCACACGGGGTAGTCTGTTCCACCACCGAAAAACGAGATGCGCATGGGTGTTCTGGTAATAATCATTGTTGGCCTTCGACTTATTTTCTAGCCCTGCGTGATTTTCTCTAAATGTTGAAAGTGGCTGCCTTTAAGATGATGCCAGCTAATTCAGCAGCTCTCGATACACCTTTACGGTCATGTCCCGCACTTCAGACCAGGAATTCCGCTCAGACGCAAATTCTTTGATCTCTGGCCTTCGCTCGTTGAGGCAGCCGTACAAATCGCTGCTGAAATAGCGTTCAATCATCTCCGCAAGACTCCCCGGATCATTTGGGCGGCACAGATAGCCCGTTTTCCCTTCCTCGATGTCCGATCGAAGCGACCCCACGTCCGCTGCGATCACCGGCAGGCCGAAGCTGTATGCCAAAAAAATCACGCCGCTTTGAAAAATAGACGTGTACGGCATCACAATGACATCTGCCGCCTTGAAATAGACCTCAGTCTCTTCGTCAAAGATGAAGCGTCCCTCGCGGATTACGATCCCGCGCCTGGTGAGTTCCTCTGTTTCGCCGCAAATCTCCCGCCAATATTCGATCGTATCCTTTTTCGGCTCACCTGCAATCACCAGACGGTAGTCGTCATGCGTCGGTACAAGTTGCTTGAACGCCTCGACCAAAAGATGCAAACCTTTATAGTGGCGGATTCTTCCATAAAACAGGATGACCTTCTCGGCCGGACCCATTCCAATCTTCTGCTTCGCTTCCATGGGCGTCAGAGGCGTGTTCGGAACTGCGTTGTTGATTCCGAAAGGTATTACCGTGACAGATGAGCCTTCGATCCCAAACTGGTGCTGTAATTCAGACTTCATCGCTTCTGTGTGGACAAAAATATGATCACTCAGCCGGTACTGCGACTTCAATGAAAGACGATTGATGCTGGATTCGTTGCCGTCGCGGGTCGCGGCATTCACATTGTGCGCAGTTAACACAACCTTCTTGCCGAGCAATTTGAAGAAAGCCATCAGGACTGTTCGATCAAATACCTCAAACTTGTAATTCCAGAGTATGTGAAATATTTTGCTGCGCGTCCGAAGCGCATGCACCATGATACGTCCATAGCAGGCTAGGTGTCTCAGGACTCGCTTGATTCTGGACTGTCGCTCTCGTAAATCTCCGTATAGGTTGAGAAACTCGACCGACGGCAAATCTGCGGTAGTCACGTCAGCTAGTTCTGGACTGCCCAGTACCTCGATGCGAACGCCAGCAGATCCAAGGGCCCGAGTCAAACCGAATGCATACGGACGATCGATTCCCCCTGTGAACAAGGATACCGCCGGCCCCACGGTCGCGACAGAGGCGTCGAGGCGGCCGGGATCCTCACGAACCGCATCGAAGCTTTTCTCCTCATTTTCGATTGCTTGCATATGCTAGAGAGCTTTTTCCCAATGTCTGATCATGGAGGACAAGGTCTGCTCGAGTGTCTGCAGCGGCCGCCAACCCAATTCCCTACGAATCTTGGCCGTGTCCCCGAAGATGATTTTCTCGTCCGACGGGCGCATCAGGCGCTCGACGGGTCGCACCTCAGCTTTCACGCCGGCAGTTTGCATCGCCGTACGCAGAATCTTTTCGATCGTATGCGTTTGCATGGCGCAGACGTTGTAAGCTTCGCCGTGGCGCCCTTTCTGGGACGCCAGATAGAAAGCTCTCACCGTATCGGCAACATCCAGGAACGCGCGGCGAGGCTTGAGGTTGCCCACCTCAATCACCGGTTCCTGCTGACCTTTCTTGATCCGCACAATCTGCCTGACAAAGTCCGAGGGCGCGTCGCTTGTCTTTCCAGGTCCCGTTGTGTTGAAAAGCCTTAAATTTACGGCGCGCACACCGTAGTCGAGGAAGTATTCGCGCGCAAGCAGATCGAGACAGACCTTGCTTATACCGTAAGGGTGCAATGGATGGAGAGGCTGTTCCTCCTTGACAGGAATGGCCGCCGGCGGAACGTTGCCGTACTCCGCACTCGAGCAGGCCGAAACAATTGTCGGCGGTTTCTTCCTGCGTCGTATTGCCTCGAACAGGTACAACGACCCCATGATATTCGATTCGAATGTCTCCACGGGATCTGCCCACGATACCGTCGGCAAGCTTTGTGCACCCAGATGAAAGACGTGGCTGGGTTCATATCGGCTGAAGAGGTGTTCCACGCGCTGGCTATTTCTCAGGTCACACTGCTCGTAGATCAAATTTCCTGATCTAGGGTAGGGGTCTACTCTGTGATTTCGATAAGTAGCGACAACACGCCAGCCCTTTCTGTCTAGAAAGCTTGCTAAATGCGAGCCGATGAAGCCCTCAGCTCCAGTCACAAGTGCAGTTCTTGCCATTCGTTTCTCCGTAAAGATCTACAAAGCGTCGCGGCTCGTACGGCCGGGACGTCTGGTTAGCCAACCCGTAAAGGGGATGCTTCATTGTTTGAAAGTCGATAGAGAACTCTGTCCCACTGGCGCAGTGCAGACCATTTCCATCGAGGCAGAAGAATTTGCGCGCGCTTGCCTGCCTCTCGGCCAAAGAGTGCTGCAATCCACGCATACTTCCAGGAGAGCTTTGGAGGTTCAAGGCTTCCTCCGAGGTCGGACGCGGCAGCCTGCATCTCGCTGACTAGATCTGAGCGCTCTGGATAGAAGTTATGCAGCCAGTTTTGCATGTAGACAACGCAGGCGCCCCGGGTTTGTGGTGTGTCCTCGAGCGACCGCAGATACGCGATATGAAGTTTCATGGAATGCCACTGCGCATCTCTTTTCCGATCTGATACACCTACATAGCTCAAACTGCCGGCTCCTGCTGCGCGATAGTAGACCCGAGCCCCTTGCACGAAACGCACGCCTTTGCTTGCCATCAGAACTCGGCAGAAGTACTCTCCGTCGTCATCGCCCAACAGCTTGGTATTCCAGGGTCCCGCAGCCTCTGTCAGTTCCCTGCTCACGAGCCAGGTTGCGGTTTGCATATGCAGATTGAGGCTCATCTTGCGGTAGAGCCACTCGGCAGGAGTGAGGTCTGCCCACAAGGGCGTCGCGATGAACTTCGCCTGATAGTAGCGATACAAGAAACTCGCCCATCCAGATGACAAAAGAATTCTTGGATCCTGCGCCTCAAGCGCGGCTTCCATCTGACGCGCCACCTTATCCTTCGACAACAAATCGTCTGCATCCAGCCACTGGATATAGCTGCCTTTGCTCAGTGCATAAGCGTTGTTCCTGGTTGCGGCTGCACCTTGATTCTTTTGCGAAAATACGCGGACTCCGTCGGATTCGAAGTTGCGAACTGCCTGCAGCGTGCCGTCCTTGGACCCATCGTCGACCACAATAATCTCTCTGTTCGACCACGTTTGCGCTACAGCCGAACGGAGCGTCTCCGAGATCCACTTTTCCGCATTGTAGGCAGGTATCAATATCGAAACGAGCGGTTGCATATCTAGAGCCTCGCTATATCCGCCTCAAGCGACCGCTTTCCACCATTCCGGCGAAAAACACGCTCATAGGCTGAAAGTAGATTTGTAACCGAGTACTCCCAGGCCAGGTCCTTCTCCACGCGAGCACGGCCAAACTCTCCCATCTTCTTTCGTGCTTCGGGATTGTCCAGCAGCCACAATATCTTATCCGCAAAGTCCTCAATCTGGTTCTGGGTATCGCAGTAAAGAGACGCCTCCTGCGCACTGAACTTTCCCTCGCGCAGATCGAACTGAACGATTGGCTTGCCGAGTGCCATATACTCCATGATCTTGATCATCGTTGAAAGATCATTCATCTCGCATGGCCGATCTGGATTGACGCAGATATCAGCCGTAGACAGCACCTCCAGTAGATCCGCGTCTGGAACCCTCCCTGTAAAGTTCATCATGCTGTCCAGTTTTTTCTTGGCGACGAGATCGCGCAGCTTTCCGAGCTCTGGACCTCCACCTACGCACGTAAAGTGCACATCGGCGCGCCCTTTCTGACGAATACGATCTACAACATCGATCAGGAGGTCTAGACCCTCCTGGAAGTTCATGGTGCCAACATAGCCGACCAAAAACGGTTTCCCATACTTCAGCGCCGGATTTAACGGCACGGGCTTGAATGTATTGAGATCAGGACCGTTGCGCACCACAAACACGTTTTGTGGATCTTTCATGCCCCGAGTGATTGCTATGTTTTTGTAGCTATTGTTTGTGGAAAGAACAACGTCCGCAAAGCGGAACGTGATCCTCTCAAGCCACACCTGCGCTCGATAAAACAGGTCCTTCCGGCCATATTTTGAGAAGTAGAGTTCCGGATTGATGTCGTGGTGATCGAAGATATATTTCACTCCGAAGATCTTGAAGAGCAAGGCGACAAAGACGATATCATCGGGCGGGTTGCATCCCTGGATAACATGAAAGCCGCGGCGCCAGAAGATCCAGAGCGAGTAAACGAACTCCCAAAACAATGCACTCCCGTATTCCCACAGGTATCCCAGCGGACTGCTTCCTTCCTTTGGCATCGGATGTCGGTAAATGTGAACTCCTTCGAGTTCTTCATAGCCCCGCTCGAAGCCCTTTCCCCGTGGACACAGCACTGTTACTTGATATTGCTGGGCGCGCAGCGCGAGCGCCTCTTTCCAGACTCGCGTATCCCAAGGCACTGGGAGATTCTCGACAATGATCAGGACTTTCTTTGTCACACTAACCTCGAATTTGACTGCGTCTGTTGGTACAGGCCTGCGAGCGCACAGAGCATGGTCGCTTGTCCCCAGTGAAGGGTCGGCGTTTTGTTCACGAGCCATGAATTGTAGCGACGATAGTAGAAATGCCCATCAAAATCCTGCATGTTCTTGGTTGTCCAACTGGCGACTTTATGGGCCAGAGCCACACTGTCCGGATCCCAGTCGCGCAAAAAAACCAGCGTATCGATGGCCTGAGAACAGCATTGAATGTCGATGGGTAGAGTTTTGTGGTTATAGTATCTTGGCGTTCCATCTTCCAGAAAGAAGGCAGCTTTCCAGTATTCGTAGCCGCGCTTTATCTGGTCATCAAAACGCGTGTCCCCCGTAGCTTTTCTGAAATGCTGGAAACAGTCAAGCACATACCCTGTGTGGAAGTTGTCCACCCAATGCATGTTCTCCTTCTCTCCATACCACCATGAACCGTCTGGACGCTGATATTGAGCCGTGTACTTCAGCGCTTTGCTCGCCACATCGAGGTACTGTTCTGTTTTCGTAATTGTCCAGGTGCGAGACAGTAAACTTCCGCCGAGTGTATTGGCATTGTGTACCAGACATTTTTGTCCGGCTATGTAGTTAATGCACGCCCCCTCACCGTCGGGATACCGCTTGAGATCCTGGAGGATCGAGTGGCAGGCGCTCTGTGCCGTCTTAAGATACTCCTCTTTGCCGAGGTGCTGAAATCCGTCGAGAAAAGCATGACCAATCAAAGATGTCCAAACGACGGTAGGGGCGCCCTTCGGCAAATAGAATCCACGTGATTGGTAGTCAAAATGATTGCCCCAGCAGGCTCCGGAGTAACCTGGCGACTGATGCGCTATCAACCAACTCAGAGCCTGTTCAGCTTCGTTGGCCCAGATTTTCTCCCCGGTGCTTGCGTGAAGACGAAGAAATCCGCGAGCGAGAAATCCCATTCCCTTGCTTGAATGGCTCTTGCGGACTCCAAGCAGTGGTCGCACATTGAGCGGAAAACGCCTGACTCCCTGTTGCAGAACAGTGCGGAGAAATGGACTGTTGAACGTCAGAGGCCGAACGAATCGCGCACTCAGACCGTCGAAGGTGTCGTATCCCTGGTAATCGTTCTGCCTGAGCCAGCCAACTAGTCGCTCGATTGAGGCAACAACACTCTTCGCGGCGAGCGTCTGGCTCTCGCGTTCGACTTGACTACCAGCAGATGCCATCGTACTTGCCATCTTCGCTCCTACTGTTGGTGATGCGGACAAAATCCACGATTGTTTGCCCATCACGCACGCGGGCCGGAATGGATTGAAACTCAGGGTCCTTATTGCCGATGACGACCGTCTGTGCATGATCGAGGATTGAATCGATGTGATCGACCATCAGCCGCGAAATATGAGGAATTCGATTGAGAATGAAGTCGCGGTTCGCACCGACGAGGCTGGCGATCTTTACATTCCTGTCGTAGATGCGAAGGTCGTATCCCTTGCCCAGTAACCGCTCAATCACCTCGATCATAGGGCTTTCGCGCAGGTCGTCTGTGCCTGCCTTGAAACTGAACCCCAATACGCCCACGCGTCTATTTCCTTTGTCCATGATCAATTGCAGTCCCTTATCCACCTGCTTTTCGTTGCTCGGCAGAATTGAAGTCAGGATAGGCAGTTCCAGATCATGCCGCTTCGCTGTGTACGAGAGAGCTCGAAGGTCTTTTGGCAGGCAAGACCCGCCGAAGGCAAAGCCCGGCATCAGATACGCCGGAGATATGTTCAATTTGCGGTCTTCGCAGAAGATCTTCATGACTTCATGGGCATCGACGCCGAGCACTTTCCCAATATTGCCAATTTCATTTGCAAAACCGATCTTGAGCGCATGCCAGCAATTGTCGACGTACTTCACCATCTCCGCAGTGGCCAGGTCGGTGCGAATCAGAGGGGCCTGAAGTTTCTCATAGAGTTTCGCAAGTAGTGAACCGCTTGACTCATCCAGTTGCCCGATGACCGTCTTCGGGGGTGCGTTGAAATCTTTTACCGCTGATCCTTCGCGAAGGAACTCGGGATTGTGGCAAACTCCGAAATCAACTCCTGCAGTCTTGCCCGAACTCGCTTCGAGAGTTGGGATAACGATTCCGTGCATCGTTCCCGGAAGTATCGTGCTGCGTATAACGACTGTGTGGTGAGCGGCCTTTACCCGGAGCGCCTCTCCGATTTGCTCGCAGATCCGCCGAATGTAGCGCAGGTCAAGATTTCCATTGGGCTGGCTCGGAGTGCCGACGCACACGAAGGACAACTCAGTGTTGCAGACGGCTACCACGGGGTCGGTCGTTGCGCGCAAGAATCCAGAAGCCACCCTCCCTGTAATGATCTGATCAATATCCTCTTCAATGATTGGCGAGTGCCCTTGATTGATCAGGTCCACCTTGGTTTGGACCGGATCAACCCCGATGATTTCGTGACCATCCTTCGCTAAGCAGCCTGCCGAAACCGTGCCAACATATCCAAGACCAAAAATACTTATTTTCAAGGTAATCCCCTTTTAAAACGATCTTCTTCCCGGAGTCCGTGTACTCCAGCCACATTTTTCCCAGAAAACCGCCGGCCACTTGTTAAAACATATTGGCTGAGCAGTTTTTAGTTCATTTCCCCGCATTCGAGCTTCAGCTTGCCCGAACGGAGCCGGCACGACGCCGCATCGTCGCCTGAGATGTTCGGCGCTATGCGCTGTTTCTCAATTTTGAGAAGTGCAGGAAGCGAATGAGGCCTTCGCCGTCTTGGACACTTGTCCCCCGATCACAATCCGAGGGAAAGAGAACAGGCTTTGTCTATATCGCTTGATCGAGCAGATAAGTTCTAGGTAAATATTCAGGATCCATCCAGCGCCCATTTGATTCCCTGAATCTGGTAGAGATCAGCGGCGTATCAGCCGGGCGCTGGAGTTGCAATCTAAATGGTGTGCCCTGCCTTAGTGAGTTACAACTGTTCCGACGAGATTGCTCGGCGCCCCCGGCGTACCAGTTGAGGTTCCTGAGCCGCTTCCATAGCAGTTCGCAGCATTGAAACTAAGTACGTTGCCTGTACCGGTTGCCGTCCCCCCCATCACACTCGAATAGCAGTCAGCGGCGGGAATCGAATAGGCGTGTCCGGCGAACCCGCTCAGGTTGCCACCGGTCACATCGGGGCCAATGGCAGGCCAAGGCTTTGAAGAAGGCCACCAACTGGGTTTCGCAGCCAAATAGAATGAAGGTGGCAACGTTGTTGTAGAAGGAACTGGATTCGCATAATTGGGAATCGTGCTCGGCACTTCCGACGCACTTCCACAAGTCGTCCCCCAGCCCGGATCCGAAGAGTTACCGCACCAGCGTACCGCAGCGGTCACGGTGTCATAGTTGCCCCAGAGCATGACAGTTCTGGCTACGTTGGTATCGTTCGGCACTCCATCGCCGATGCCTAGCGATATCACTGACGTACTCGCTGTGTAGCCGGTGGCCGTCGTGTTCTTGTAATGCGTGAAGACTGAACTGCCTAGGACGTTCCCGACCACATTGTAGAAACGCGAGTAAGAGTTAAATAACAGCGCACCCAAGCCCCCGGTTGTGGGTTTTCCTTCGTTGGGTTGATAGCCGTCATAGGTATTACGGAACATCGTCTGGAAGTTGTGGGTTCCGTGGAAGTTGTCCGAATAGATACCGGCTCCCTGGTTCCCTTCATACAGAATGTGATCGTCGCCCACGGCGTGCGGAAATCCCGACTGCTGCTGCCACGTGCCGCCTGTAAAAACGTTATCCACGTCGTAGTTGTAGGAAAAAACGCAGCCCGTCGCCGTTCCATCCGTTGGGTAGGGAGCCTGAATCTGCTGGAAGATATTGTTCTCGACCAGGCAGTCGGACGCGGGGAATGTCTCGAAACCGTAGTTCACTGACGCCGCATCGTTGGTCTTGTAAAAATAGCTGCTTTCGATGGTGATGTGATTGCTCTGCCACGCAACCACGTGCGATCTGCCTGTGGGGCCGATGGAGCGAATTCCCTTCACCCAGCAACCCGAGCAATTAAAGAACGTCACATCTTCGTTGCTTCCCGCCCCGCTCGCGTTGATGCTGACGTTCTCGATGCCGTCATTGAAAATCGGCGAGCTTGCCCACCATGCCTGCGGAGATTTTGAGGAAGACCAGTTCGGCATAGCCAAACCAGGATCGATCCCCACTGTGTACGGACCCGAACCAGTGATGCTCGTCACGGTCACAATTTGCTGCTGGCCCCTCCCAGATCTCGGTGAGCCCCCGTCGCCGTTCGAAGCGCACGTGCCGGCAGCCGAACAGATATAAACGTCCCCAGAATCAGATGTGTCATCCAGTTGGTCGAGAGTGATGGGGTCGCCGACGGTCAAACTCGGCACTGAACTGAGCGTGATGCTGGTGGCGCCCTGGCTGTAACCTGCTGTCCAGTTGGCGAGGTTTGATGGCGAGCCGGAGTAGTTGGTGTCACCGCTCATCATGCAGACCGTCGCTGTCGGAGTGCCCGAGCAGTTTTGATGGCCGGTGAAGACCAGAAAGGTCTGGTCCGCTCCCTGGCCCACAATCTTCTTGTTGCTGATGTTCTGCCAAAGCAACCCAGTGCTCAAATTAAAAGTTCCGGCAGCAAGTGAGATGTACGAGTTCTGCGGGCAGCTGACCAGGGCTGAGTTGATCGTAGCCGCCGTCGTTCCTGCCGGATAGGTCGAGCCGCACTGCGTCCAAGAAGACGATGCAGCCATCGCTGCCGACCCCGCGTGAGACCAATCCATGGCGCGGGAAGAGGAAAGGACGCCAGACCACAATTGACCGAAACAGGCGGGGCATAAGCTAAGTAGAATGAGAGCGAAAAAGAGCCTAAACTTCAAAATCATCAATCACCTCGTCAAAGGAAGTCCGAGGCAGCAAATAAAACAAGTGCAATGACCGGAGCGTCCTGACCCACTGAATCTGGCGTTTAATCAGGACTATACACCCTTTGGGTAATCGGCACTAACACGAAGGTAACGTATCTGGGTCAGCTGAGAATAACGCCAATTCCTTCAACGTGAGACTGGTCTGATGCCGTTTCTGTTAATCCAAGTATACGTTGTCGAAGCGACCAAGGCTCAACGCGAGATGCCATTTTTCAAACAAAATCGAGTGCGGTTCTTGCGGCCAGGATTGAGCCGGAAGCCGATTCTTCCCAGA
>Ga0335085_10005902_pt1 | contig 19495 bp, 16 predicted proteins | sample Lox_Sample_45_FD_206712 | JGI IMG/M metagenome (GOLD analysis project Ga0335085, IMG submission 206712) | Soil microbial communities from Loxahatchee National Wildlife Refuge, Florida, United States - Lox_Sample_4.5 | ecosystem: Environmental > Terrestrial > Soil > Wetlands | place: USA...
GATGCTGACCACGAGCCCGTGGTTCACCTTCCAACTCGATATGGCGCGGACGCTGTGGGCCATGCTGCCGGCCACGATTCTGTGGGGCGCTAGTTTTCCCCTGGCCCTGGCGGCAGTCGCGGCGCCGAAGCAGGATCCGGGATCGGTAGTTGGTAGCGTATACGCGGCTAACACGCTGGGCTGCATCGTGGGCGCGCTGGCCGTCAGCCTGATGCTGGTGCCGTGGATCGGCACACAGGATTCGCAGCGTCTCCTGTTGGTTCTTTCAGCGGCCAGCGCCTGGCTGATCCTGGTGCCGTACGTCTGGGAACATCGTTCGAAACCGGCAGCGGTGGGTCTAGCCGCTTCGATGCTGGCCTGCGGTCTACTGGTCGGCAGCATCCACATGGTGCCCGGCGAGTTGATCGCTTACGGGCGCAAGATGGCGGTCAACTCCGGCAAGTCGAAGGTGCTGTATGTGGTGGAAGGCCGCAACTCGTCGGTGGCCATCACCCAGTGGAATGACGGCGCCACCGAAATCGATGTCAACGGCCACGTGGAAGCCACCACCGAAGCCTACGATATGAAGTTGCAGCGCATGGTGGGGCACCTCCCCGCCCTGCTGCATCCCAATCCCAAATCCGTGCTGGGCATCGGCTTCGGCGCGGGTGTGTCGGCGGGCACCTTCACGCGGTACCCCGGCATCCAGAAGATCACGGTGTGCGAGATCGAGCCGGTGATTCCACCCACCTCGACGCGCTTCTTCGCCAAGCAGGACTACGAGGTGTACCACAATCCCAAGACCCACGTGGTGTTCGACGACGCACGGCACTATGTGATGACCACCCGCGAAAAGTACGACGTCATCGCCTCTGACCCGCTGGATGTGTTCGTCAAGGGCACCGCCGCGCTGTACTCGAAAGAATATTTCGATGTGGTGAAGGCGCATCTCAATCCCGGCGGACTGTTCAGCCTGTACGTGCCGCTGTACGAGACCGACGAGCGCACCATTAAGAGCGAACTGGCGACATTTTTCGCCGCATTTCCCTACGGAACGGTGTGGGCCAACACGGTGGATGGGCAAGGCTACGACATGGTGTTCATGGGTCAATCGGAGCCGTTGAAGGTCGACCTGGACGAAGTGCAGCGGAGGCTGGAGAGTCCCGGGTATGAGCCGGTGGCGCAGTCGCTGCGCGAGATCGGTGTGAACTCCGCCACCGAACTCTTCGCCACTTATGCCGGGCAAAGGAGCGATCTGGGTCCATGGGTGGCCGGAGCGGAGCTCAATCGGGACAACGACCTCAAGCTCCAGTATCTGGGCGGATGGGGTATCAACTCGGCCATGGAGGACTACCTATACCGGCAAATGATGAGTTACCGCCAGCCACCCTCGAACATTTTTACCGGGTCGCCCGAGCGGTTGACCGGTCTGGTGCGGGCGCTGAACCGCCAGTAAGGGAATTCCCGGAAGGGGACTAGAACTGGGCGGCACGGCTTGGGAACCCGATGGCGCAAGAAACCGATGTAAAAATCCACAACTCGCGCTGGGCGAGGCAGTCCCCAGAAACGTTATGGGTGAAAATTCCAAATTTGGAAGACCCCCCGGCCGGAGTAGTGTTACTGTGGTTATGTTATTGCTTTACAAGAGCCGTGCGCCGTTTTATGTTAGACTGCAAAGTTAGGGTTTCTGGGCACGGAATTTCCAAAAGCTGTAACGACCAGACTGCAATCGTCGTCCAATTAAAGGAACACAGCCGTTTCCCCGGAGATCTGGTGGAATAAGATGGCAGACCTCTCGCATGCGAACAATCCGTTAACGCCGAGCCCGGATGATCACCTTTCGCGGCTCCTGGTTTCGGAGGTAGAGGATCCGTGGTACCGGTCCTTTATCCAAAACGTCAAGGAATTCATCAACCCGCCCAAACTGCCGCCCCTGGAACTCACCTCCAAGCCGGTTGCCGTAAAGGAAATCTGGGGCCTGTATGGCCGTCAGGGCAAATCGTTCCTGATGTCCACGGGATTCCAGGTGCTCGTGGTCGGGCTGGTGGTCTGGCTGGGCATGACCAAGCCGGTGCAGCAGGCTGCCAAGTCGGTAATGAGCTTGGTGCTGCCTCCGGACATCGACGCTTACCAGCCGAAGATGGCGCCGAAGAAGCAGGCCAGCGGCGGTGGTGGCGGTGGCGGCGACCGGTCGCCCTTGCCGGCCAGCAGAGGTAAGGCTCCGAAATTCGCTTTACGCCAGTTTACTCCTCCGCAGCAAGTCATTGCCAATCCGAATGCCCGGCTGACCATGGAGCCGACGCTGATCGGCGATCCGAATATTCAGTTGCCGCAGATCAATTCCGACCAGTGGGGCGATCCGCTTGGCAAGCTAGGTCCTCCTTCCAACGGACCCGGTTCGGGCGGCGGTATCGGATCGGGTAAAGGTGGCGGCATCGGTTCCGGCGACGGCGGCGGCTTCGGCCCCGGATCGGGCGGTGGAGTCGGCGGCGGTGCCTTCCGCGTGGGCGGCGGCGTTTCCGCGCCGGTGCTGCTCTCCAAGGTCGAGCCGGAGTATTCTGAAGAAGCCCGCAAGGCCAAGTACCAGGGCACCGTACTGCTGTACATCGAAGTCGATCCCGGCGGCAAGGCCACTAACATCCGCGTGTTGCGCAGCCTCGGCCTGGGTCTGGACGAGAAGGCCATGGAGGCGGTGAAGAAGTGGAAGTTCAAGCCAGGTTATAAGAACGGCCAGCCGGTGACCGTGCAGGCCACCATCGAGGTCAATTTCCGGCTGCTGTAAGGCCGCATTTTTCAGCACAAAATTCAGGTTTAAGGAAGCCGCTCCTCGGAGCGGCTTCGCTGTTTTTGGGCCAGGGAATGAGCCGTTTTGTGGCTGGCCCGCCACTCACCCGCTGTCTAGCGAAAGCCGTTCATTACCATAATATCGGCGCCCAATTCGGTGACTTGTGCCCCATTGAAGCTCCCCGGCCGGCAGCCCAATACTCCCCGCTATGCGGAGGGGACTCTGGTTCGTTTTAACGAGCTGTGTGGCCTAAGCGCACCCGGCGCGCGGCAGCCGGACGCGGTTTACCGTTTCGAAACGGCGGATTACCAAATTCAAATAGCAGTGGCCTACTTCCCGCCCTACCTGGGGCAGAGACTGGCATTCGTCAACAGCCTCGATCCGGGGAAGAAGCTCTGCTTTTCTGGCAATGGCGATTCTGCGGTTTGCCCGGAGCGATTCGTTGGCGCGGTTGCGTCGGCCGTCTACCGGTTTCAACCTCGCGCAAAAACGTGCATCAGCCTGTCAGGTTCCGTGAGGTGGTTACGGTGCTGGCGCAATCGCCCGGACTGGTGGAAAGGGATCGCTACTAACGGGAACAACCCCTGGTGCATGGCGTGGGAAGCGATATCCAGGCGTTCGGTTACGACGAAACCGAAATAGCGGAACGCGATCGGCCGACGGCCCGTGCGGCCTGGCGCGATCTGTGGCGCGCCTGTCGGCAGGAGTTATTCATTGATGGCGATGGCGAGCCATTCGCAACAATAGACTGGAGACACACGATTGATCGGATCGCGGTGGTGCACGTGGCGGGCGGCCGTGCCGTCACTGAACGGCAAATCCAGGTGTAACACAAGAGACGCCCACCAGCCGGCGCACTGGAGCTGATGAAGTCGCGGCGGCCCGGTGTGGCGGAATCAATCGGCCGGCCCGCGTCTTCAGTGGAGTGGCTGGCCGCTGACTACAGCGTATCGTCGCGGCCCTGATTCGATGGATGCTTGCGGCGCGAGCCAACAGATGCGCCGCTATTTCCCTGGTGCGTAATAGCCACGGCGATAGTCGGCGTGGAGGCGGCTGACGTCCTCGGGCTTGGCCAGTTTCACGGTCAATTTTACACGGCGGTATTTGCCGTCGCGGGCGGGATTGCTCGAGTAATAACCAAGCTCGTACTGGTTGCGGATTTCGCGGCTGAGGCGGGCGCTTATCTCGGGCAGGTCGTCCAGGTTGTCCACCGGGAAGTGGCGGCCGCCGGTCAGTTCGGCCAACTCATCCAGGAGGACGGGGCCGCGGCGCTCTTCGGCGGCGTGCTTGGTCATATAGTCCCGGTCGAAGATGCCCAAGGCAAAGACCTGAGCGTCCGACTCCATCAGCGCGGTTTTAATCTCACGGATGGAATGCCGGCTCCAGTTGTCGCCGCCATCGGAAACGATCACGATCGCCTGGTGCGGATTGCGCGCCTTTTTCATCTGCTTCATGGCCAGGTTGATGGCGTCCAAGAGCGAGGTCTGCCCGAAGGGGACGATGCGCGCAACCTCACGATAGACGGCATCGGGATCGGTGGTAAACGGCACGGCCAGCCTTACGCGCTCGTTGAACTTGATGAGGAAAAACTCGTCCGCCGGATTGGCAGTCTTGAAGAATTCTTTCACCGCCTCGCAGGCCTTGAGCATTTTATTTCCCATGCTCCCGCTCATATCGAACAGGATGCCGATCGACACCGGCACGTCGTCCATGCCGAAGTGCACGATGGTCTGTTCGATATCGTCTTCGAAGAGACGGAAATTGTCCTTGCTCAAGGTGGTGACCGGGACGCCGCCGATCGTGGTGATGCGCGCGGGAATGGTTACGAGTGTGGAATCGACGCGCAGCACAGGCTGATCGGACGATGCCGGCAGTGTACGGCGCAAACTGTTGACCTGGTTGTCTGCAAGAGGTCCCTGATTGTCCGCGAGAGGTCCCTGGGCCGAGGAAACACCGAGGAATAACGCAACCGAAAGACAGGCTGCGGTTACATAGCTCCGTGCCATGGAAGTCAATTGTATATCGGAACGATGCAACAGGCGAGCGCGAGACTCGAAAACATTCGGGCGCGCCCGGAGAGTGTGTCACGGTGCACCGCGAGGCTGCGGCAGCCGAAGGATCGGTGCGGTTAGTTGCTCTTTCCGAGCACGACCACCGACGAAAGGGGCAGTTCGGCGGAGGATGGTCCGGCCAACACTCGGTACTCGCCCGGGACGATCGTCCAGCGGTCCGCGGCTGGGTCGAACACCGAAAGGTACAGAGGATCGATGGTCAGGGACACGGTTTTCGTCTCGCCCGGATTCAGGGTGATTTTTTGCCAGCCGATCAGGCGCTTGGGAGGTTCGCCGGCGGAGGCAGGCAGCGCGAGATAGACTTGCGCAACTTCCTCTCCGGCGCGCGAACCGGTGTTGGCGACAGCGAAGTTGACGTGCAAGGGAGAGGCGGCGGCGACACTCAGTCTGGAGTACGCGAAGGTGGTGTAGGAGAGTCCGAAACCAAAGGGGTAGGCGGGCGTCTTGTGTTCGGAGTCGAACCATTTGTAGCCGACCTTCAAGCCTTCGTCGTAGGGGGCTGGGAACGGAGTGCGCGCATCGAGCAGACCGTCCATGGGTCCCGGCAGAGCGCCGGGAGGTGCGGGTACGGTGGCGTGCGGCAGATCGGCATCGGATGCGGGAAAGGTCACGGCCAGTTTGCCGGAGGGGTTGGTCTTGCCAAACAGCAGATTGGCGATAGCTTGTCCGCCGCGGATTCCGGGATACCAGGCTTCCAGGATGCCGTCTACTTGGGCAGCCCACGGCAGGAGCACCGGTCCGCCGCTTTCGACCACCACGATGGTGTGCGGGTTCACCGCGGCGACTTTTTGCACCAGGGTGTCCTGGTGGTCGGGCAATGCGAGTGATGGCAGATCGCCGCCTTCATGGGTGTGCTGCACCACGAATACGATGGCGACTTCGGCCGCTCTGGCCGCGGCGGCAGCGGCGTCGGGGTCAGTGCCGGGATCGAATGTAATCTTGGCGCCGGGCGCGGCTTCGCGGATAGCATCGAGCGGTGGCGAGCGGTGATACACGATCTGGGCGAAGATCGACAGCAGATCGTCCTTGAGATTCGGGTCGGGGACCGCATTGCCGCCCGCCGCATCCACCTGCGCCGATCCGCCGCCCGAAAGGACGCCGGCATCGGCATGTCCGCCGATGACGGCAATGGACTTCAACGACGCGGCCTTCAGGGGCAGCAGTCCGTTGCGATTCTTCAACAGAACGATGGTCTCTTCGGCCGCTTGCTGGGCCGCGCGAAATCCGCGGAATACGTCGGGCGCTTTGGTATGCGGAGGATGATCGATGATGCCGCTGGCGAACTCGGTACGCAGAATGCGATGCACCATTTCATTCAGGCGGGACATGGGAACCTGGCGGGAGTCGACGGCATTTTTCAATTCCGCGGAGAAGTAATGTCCGTCGGGCTGTTCCTGGTCGAGGCCGGCGAGCGCGGCTTTGACGGTGCTGTGGGTGCCGAACCAATCGGAGATGACCCAGCCCGAAAAGCCCCATTCCTGCTTCAGCACACGGTTGAGGGTGTAATCGTTCTCGCAGCCCCAATCGCCGTTGATGAGGTTGTAGGAGCACATCACCATGCCGGGCTTGCCCTGCTTGACGCCGATTTCGAACGCCAGCAGGTCGGTTTCGCGCAGCGCGCGTTTGCTGAGGATGGCGTTGGCGAAGTAGCGGCCGGTCTCCTGATCGTTCACCGCATAGTGTTTGATGTCGCCGATGACGCCCTGCGACTGTACGCCTTGAATCCACTCGGCCACCAGATTGCCGGCCAGGATCGGATCTTCGCCGAGGTACTCGAAGTTGCGGCCGTTGCGCGGTTCGCGGGTGATATCGACACCGCCGCCAAGGGAGACGTTGTAACCCTGGTCGGCCAATTCGCGACCGATGAGCGCACCGGTCTCACGAGCGAGTTGCAGGTCCCATCCGGAAGCCAAGGCCAGCGAGGATGGCATGGCGGTGGAGTAGCGGCCCTTGCGCGCACCGCCGCCTACGCCCACGGAAGAATCGTCCATGTTGAGGTCGGGGAGGCCGAGGCGCTCAATGCCTGGCACGAAACCGCCGCCTCCATTCGAGCGGACGATCGACGGTTCGGGCGTGCCGATACCCGCCATGCCCGCACCGTGCACGAGTTGGATTTTCTCCGTGAAAGTCATCTGCTCGATGACCATGTCGGCGCGGCGGTCGGGCGGGAGGCTGGGGTCCATCCAAGGGAGTTTGGGCGCGGCGGCCTGTTGGGCGAAGCAGAGTGCGGCCGCGAGGAGCAGGGCGGCAGCAGCGAGTTTGCGAGTCATGGGGAACTCCAGTGGTGCGCTTCGGGAAGGTGCTTCCGCGGCCGCGTGGCGCGGCCTACTTGGCCAAATTGGCGACGAACGTGCCCTCGGCGCCGTACTCTTCGGCCACGACGGTGCCGCTGAGCTTTTCGGCCGACTCGAGGGAACCATGATAGGTGACGGTGAGCGGGTTGCCGTCATATTGGGACTTATATGTCCAGGTGACTTTGGCGCCGTCCACTTTGCCGGTGAGCTGGGCGGTACCGCGCTCGGAGGTGCAACTGCCGGTGAGTGCGTTTTCGGCCTGCGTGAAGGTGCACTCCTCGTCGTTTTCGTAGCCTTGCACGCTGGAGTGGATCTTCCATTTGCCTTGCAGGGCGGGAGTGTCGGCGCCGGCCGCGAGCAGCGCCGCGCAGGTCAGGGCGAGAGGCAGGAATAGAGTCTTCATGGGTCCGCCTTTCCGGATTCATTTCTTGGCACTGAGTGCCATGGCAGCAGTATAAATGGCACTCAGTGCCATTGTCAACCGATTTTCGTATTTCGTATGGATGGTGCCGAAACAACCATTGCTTGCCACTAATGGCACGATGTGCTATTTTGTTCCCGATGGTTCCCACCCTGCAGGCCCGCAAGCAGCAGCTCGTGCGAGAAGCGATTTGGGACGCCGCCACCGAGTTGTTCGACAAGAAGGGGTTCGATGAAACCACGGTGGACGATATCGCGCAGGCCGCGGGGATTTCGCGGCGGTCGCTGTTCCGCTATTTCGCCTCGAAAAACGATCTGATGGCGCACGGCATGATGATCCTGGGCGAGGGATTGGTCGATGTCATCACGGCGTGTCCGGCGAATTACTCTCCTTTCGAAGCGGTCCGCCATACGGTGCGAGAAGTGGCCCGGCGGGACGCGGGCAATCCGCGCTCGCGGAAGATCATGGCAATCGGCGCAAAGTATCCGGCGGCGCGCGCGGCGGAAGTGTCGCGCTTGCCCGAGGTCAGCGATGCCGTCGCAAAGGCCTTCGCGGGACGCAAGGGCTGTAAAGACGACGTGACCGCGCGGGTGCTGGCAGCGCTGACGCTCGAAACCATATTTGTTACCTTTCGCTCCTGGTTCGAGCATGGCGAGGAGGATATCGCCGCGACCGCGGAGCTGGTCTTGAAGGCGCTGGGACGCGTAGTCTGCGAGCAGAAGAAGAAAGTCTGACACGGAGGCGGCGGAGCAAAACCCAAGAACATCGAAGATTCAACTGCTCTGTGTCTTATCTCCGGGTCTCCGCGTCAGCTTTTCGGGGCGGCGCGCTTCGTCGGGGTGCTTGAAGAACACATGATAGGTAACTGCATCCCAGGCATTGTGAATGCCGCAGAAGAGTAGTAGCAGGGCGGCCCCTGCGGCGCCGAACGGGCTTTTCTGCGAATAGAATGGCGCTGCGCAAGCGGCGACCGCCAGGATCAGGTAGGCCAACAACGGCAGCAGGGAATGAAACAGCCAGTCCTCGAATTCAGGGCGGTAGGCGGTCTGCTTCCGCATGCGGCGGGTGACGATCCCGGTGTAAACCAGACCGCCGAATCCGAGGGCGCCCCAGAGGATCGCGGCGGCCGAGACGGCGTCCCAGGGAGCCGCCAGAATCGCCGAAAGCCCGAGCACGGCTGCGAAATGAACGATGTTGGGGGTGGCGAAGGCGTTCCCTGCCGCCGGATCGGGACGCCCGGCCGGCCGGTTGACGATCAGGCTCATCACCACGAACTGCAGACCGATCAGGGCGCCGGCGGAGGATCCCACAATCTCATAGAAGGCCTGCCATTTCGCGAGCGCCGTCATACTTGAAGTTTATGACTTCAGGGACGCCATATCGATCGAGAAGCGATACTTCACATCGGACTTCAACAGCCTCTCATATGCTTCATTGACCTTCTGGATAGGGATGACTTCGACATCGGCGGTAAGGTTGTGCGTACCGCAGAAATCCAGCATCTCCTGAGTCTCGGGAATGCCGCCAATGGCCGATCCGGAAAGACTGCGGTCATCGGAAATCAGCCGGAAGGCCGACACGCTGAGGGGCTTGGAAGGAGCACCGACCAGCGTGAGATTGCCTTTCACGCCCAGCAGCTTGAGATAAGCGTTGATATCGTGATCGGCGGAGACGGTGTCGAGGATGAAGTCGAAGGTGCCCGCCTGCTTTTTCATGGCGTTGGCCTCGGTGGAAACGATCACTTCATTGGCGCCGAGGCGGAGCGCGTCGTCTTTCTTCTTGGGCGAAGTCGTGAAGACGGTTACGTGGGCGCCGAGCGCATGGGCGATCTTGACGCCCATGTGACCCAGGCCGCCCAGTCCGACCACGCCCACCCTTTGGCTCGTATCGATAGCGTGTCGGCGTATGGGCGAATACGTAGTGATACCGGCGCAAAGGAGCGGCGCGGCGGCAGCCAGGTTCAAGTTCGCAGGGACGCGCAGAACGAAGTGCTCGTCCACGACAATGCTTTCCGAGTAACCTCCATAAGTAACTCCGCCGAGATGCTCATCGGGCGAATTATAAGTGAGGACCCTCTTCTTGCAGAGATTCTCCAAGCCAGCGTGGCAGCGCGGGCAGGTGCGGTCCGAATCGACCAGGCAGCCGACGGCAGCAAGATCGCCGGGCTTGTAATTCGAAACTTCAGGGCCGACCTTGGTGACACGGCCGACGATTTCGTGCCCCGGAACAATCGGGTAGACCGTGGGCATAACATCGCTCCACTCGTTGCGGACGGCGTGCAAATCGGAGTGACAGATGCCGCAGAACAGGATCTCGATCTGAACATCGTGTCCGCTCGGTTCACGGCGCGGGATTTTCGTGGAAGCCAGAGGCGATTGCAAGCCGCTAGCCGAATAAGCTCTCGCTTGGTACACGGATTTGCTCCTATTCGTTGTGTTGAACCTTTTAATGCCTCTGCTCAGGGACGCAACACGTCGTAACGAATCCAGAGAGTGCCGGTGCGCCGCTGCTCGACAGACTGAAGCTTGAGCGGTACTGCGGCGGCGCGTTCCCGGCGGAGACCATCGAAGACGGAGGCTATGCCGCTGCGCCCGTCGATGCCCGGAACCACGAGGAGGCTGACCTCATCGACGAGATCCGCTTCCAGGAAGCCGCCGTTGATGTGGCCGCCTCCTTCGAGCAGCAGCGTGCGAATCCCGAAATGCTCACCCAGCAAATTCATCGCTGCCAGAAGATCCACGGAGGTCGCGCCGGCAACGATGTACGAAATTCCCTTCTCCCGCAACATGGAAAGATAGTCCTCCGGCGCGCATTCGCTGACGATGCAAATGAGATGATCGCCATCGAGATCGCCACCCGGCCAGCGGAGTTTGCCAAGCGTATCCACCGAAATGGCGTACGATTGGGCGCGCCGTGCCACATGGACGGGTTGAGGCCCCGCTGGTCGATTTGATGCGGAAAGAAACGGCTCGGGATTGGCAAAGTGCTGTTGCATGGTGACGCGGCCGCAGATCCAGGCATCGCCGCGTAGCTTTGCGCCGGTGGCCTCGTAGTCGCCCTGGTTGGTGACGGCTTCGAGCGCGGGGCCATCGATCCTGCCATCGACCGAACACAGCATGTGGCAGATGATGTGAGGTCGCACGGTGTTTAGCGGCCCGTCATCTGCTCGAGGCGTTCCGGATAGCGGGCGCCTTGCACGGTGATTTGCGAAGCGGCCTGCTCGATTTCGCGCAGATCGGAAGGCGTCAGTTCGACTGCGACCGCGCCCAGGTTTTCCTCGAGGCGATGCAGTTTGGTGGTGCCGGGGATGGGCACGATCCAAGGTCTCTGTGCGAGCACCCAGGCAAGCGCAATCTGTGCGGGCGTGGCTCTCTTGCGCTGCGCGATGCGGGCCAGCAGGTCGATGACGGCGTGGTTGGCTTTGAGGGCCTCGGGCGAGAAGCGGGGCAGGGTGCTGCGGAAATCGGTGCTATCGAAGCGGGCATCCTCACCGATTTTGCCGGTCAGGAAGCCCTTGCCCAGCGGACTGTACGCCACCAGGCCGATGCCGAGTTCTTCGAGGGTGGGGAGAACTTGCTCCTCGGGGCGCCGCCACCAGAGCGAATACTCGTTCTGCAAAGCCGCAACCGGTTGGACGGCGTGCGCGCGGCGGATGGTCTGCACGCCCGCTTCGGAAAGGCCGAAGTGCTTGACCTTGCCCTGCTGGATGAGGTCCTTGACCGCTCCCGCCACATCCTCGATGGGCACGTCGGGATCGACGCGGTGTTGATAGAGCAGGTCTATGGTATCCATGCGAAGGCGCTTGAGCGAGCCTTCGACGGCTTGGCGGATATGATCGGGCCGGCTGTTCAGACCCGGCAGGCCCTTCATCGCGCGGGGGTCGGAATTGGGATTGAGGTCCCAGCCGAACTTGGTGGCGATGACCACCTGGCCGTGGAAGGGAGCGAGAGCTTCGCCTACTAATTCCTCATTGAGGAACGGCCCGTAGACTTCGGCCGTGTCGAAGAAGGTGACGCCGCGTTCGACGGCCGCGTGAATCAGCGAAATCATTTCCTTGGTGTCCTTCGGCGGACCGTAGGAAAAGCTCATGCCCATGCAGCCGAGTCCCAGAGCCGAGACTTCCAGGCCGCTTTTTCCGAGTTGGCGTTTCTGCATTCGTTTCTCCTGGGATTGTTTTCATTTCCAGGTTACTGTCGGAGGTGGTGGAAGCGGTATCCCGATCCTGCCGATTTATTGCCTGATTCTCTTGCAGTGTTGCGCGACGTACAGACTCAGGGCTTATCCTGAGGATAAAGGAGCGGAAGGCAAGAGCATGAAATATCGCGGTGGGCAGGGATCTCCGTCGCAGGAGCGGGCGCAGGATTTGCGGAAGGAACTGGCCCGCAAGATTGCCTTGTTGATGGGATCGTCAGAGAAACGGGTAACGGACATTCCAGGCCTGACCCTGTACCGCCGGACGTCACCGACAGCGCCGTGTTCGATGACATACGAACCGAGTTTGACGGTCATGGCACAGGGACGCAAGCGCGTCGAGTTGGGCCGCAAGACCTTCTTCTACGATCCGACGCGATTTCTGCTGACGGCGATCGATTTGCCGGTGGTCAGTTGCGTGATGGAGGCGAGCGAGGCAGTGCCCAGCCTGGCAATGTCGCTGAAGCTCGAAATGTCCATGGTCCGCGAAGTTCTGAGCCGCGAGGAAATTCACGTGGTGGAGGCGCCATCCGGAAGTACGGGCATGGCCACAGGTGAGACCACGCCGGAGTTTCTGAGCGCATGTTGCCGGCTGATCGCCCTGTTGGATTCTCCGCAAGACATTCCGTTTCTGAGCGGCCTGATTCAGCGCGAGATCATCTACCGCGTCCTGCGCAGCGCGGAGGGCGCCCGGCTTCGTGCAATCGCCACGCTCGGCGAGCAAAGTCAACGGACTGCCAAGGCGATCGCCTGGATCCGGACGAACTACGACAAGCCACTGCGCGTGGAAGATCTGGCGGAGATTGCGGGAATGGGCGTTTCGACGCTGCACCATCATTTTCGCGTGCTGACGGCGATGAGTCCGCTGCAGTATCAGAAACAGCTTCGACTGCAGGCAGCGCGGGGGCGGATGCTGGTGGACGGACTGGACGCGGCCAGCGCGGCCTTTGAGGTAGGGTACGAAAGCGCCAGCCAATTCAGCCGCGAGTACAGCCGCTTCTTTGGACAGCCTCCCATGCGCGATGTTCGGACTCTGCTCTCGCCCAATTCCCCGCCGATGGAAGGCGTTGGCGGTCGAGAGGCGGTTTGAAAGACGCGGCCGCTGGTGGAACTCGCCCCGCGGTTCCCAGAAAGTTTTGAACATAGCCAGGCTGCCTCGGCCGCGATTGCCCGCGCCCGTGACCGAAGTCACTGCTTTCCGTCCGCGGTACCGCGACAATCAAACCATAAGGACGAGAGAGGAGATCCAATGACAACCGCCACCACACTGGCCGAACTGGCCGCCAATTCGCTTAGCGCAACGCGAGTTCTGGAACGACATGGGCTGGACTACTGTTGCGGAGGCAAGCAACCGTTTGGAGAAGCCTGCACCGCCAAGGGGCTTGATGCAAAGGAGATCCTGCGGGAACTCGATGACGCGGCCCGAACGAATACCGCCGACCGGGACTGGCAAACCGCGCCGCTCCAGGAACTCGTCGCGCACATCGTCGAGACTCACCACGCGTACTTGAAACTGGATCTGCCGTTATTGCAGGCCCGCATCGAAAAGGTCGTCTCCGTGCATGGCGGCCGCGATCCAGAAATGCTGCCTCGTTTGGCAGCGGTCTTCGCAGCGCTGCGAAGCGAATTGGAAATGCATCTGCACAAAGAGGAGAACATCCTGTTCCCGTTCATCGTGCAGTACGGCCGAGCGGAACTGCAGAAGCGCCCGGTGCCGCCGGTACCGTTCGGGTCCATCGCCAATCCCATCGCGATGATGGAGCGCGAGCACGACGGTGCGGGAGATGCGCTCGAAGAGATCCGCAAACTCACCGGCAATTACGATCCGCCATCCTACGCCTGTGCGACTGTGCGAGCGCTTTACGAAGGCTTGCAAGCGCTGGAGAAAGACCTCCACATGCACATTCACCTGGAGAACAACATCCTCTTCCCGCGCGCCATCGCGCTTGAGCAGCGGTAAACGGAACCCAGCCCCGCGGAGGAACGTGATGCGTGTCGCAGATCCGGTGCAAACTGAGATCGGCCTGCAGAAAATGCTGGTTGCGTATGTGGTGACAGGCCTGCTGTTCCTGCTGCTGCCGGGAACATTCCTGGGAGTCTGGAATCTGGTTTCGATCAGCGGCCGGCACTCCTTGACTCAGCTCTCGCCCGCGTGGCTGCAAGCCCACGGTCACGCTCAGATCTTCGGGTGGCTGGGAACGTTCCTCATCGGGATCGGTTACTACTCGCTTTCGAAAATGGGCGGACGGATGCCGTTTGCGGTCAGCCGCGGCTGGACGAGTTGGGTGTTATGGACAGCCGGCGTCGCTCTCCGCTGGATTGCAAACGTCACCGAGCGGGAATGGCGACTACTCTTGCCGCTCTCGGCAGCGCTGCAATTGACCGCGTTCGCGATCTTCTTCCTGACGGTCAGCCGCCACAAAGCATCGGCGCCCTCCTCCCGACGCAAGCCGATCGAGACATGGATGAGGCTCGTGGTCGCTTCGACCGCCGCCTTCCTGTTGGCGCTCGTGGTGAATCAGGTGGAAACCATCGTGTTGGCACTGACCGCGGCGCATCCCGAGATTCCGCATTGGCTGGACCAGCGGTACCTGTTTCTGGCCGGCTGGGGCTTCCCTGTCCTTGCCGTCTGGGGCTTCAATGGCCGATGGCTGCCGGTGTTTCTGGGCCTCCGCGAGCCGCATAGCCGGAAACTGATGCTCTCGATGGGCACGCTTTTAGCAGGCGTTGCCACTGCCGCGACCGGCCATTTCGGGCCGGCAACCCTGCTGCTGTTCGGCGCGAGTGCATCGGCCGCTGATGCGCTCCATGTATTCCGGCGGTCTTCGAAGCCGGCCAAGACTCTCGGTGTATCGCCGCTGTTTCCGCTTCTTGTGCGGACTGCTTATGTTTGGCTGCTGATCGCAGCAGCGCTGGGAATCTACGCGGCTTATTTCGATCGTCGCGGTGGAGTCTGGGGAGCGTCCCGCCACGCGTTGACTGTCGGCTTCCTCGCAACCATGGTCTTTGCGATTGGCCAAAGGGTGCTGCCGGCATTCTGTGGAATGCGGCTGCTGTTCAGCAAGCGTTTGATGGCACTTTCCCTGATCGCATTGAACGGGGGGTGCGCCCTGCGGGTTGCGTCCGAGATCCCGGCCTACGAAACCAACCTGCGCTTCGCCTGGTCGCTTTTGCCGGTATCGGCTGTCACGGAACTCACCGCGGTTACGCTGTTCAGTCTCAACCTGGCCATCACGCTGCTGCTGCCGCCTCCGGTGGCGGCGATCCGCAGGCCGGCATCTCTCCCGGTTCTGTCGCAAGCCTGATTCGTTACCCTTTTCGCACTTCGGAATCGACCCGGTCGATGAACCGGTACAGTGCGAAGCAGGCCGCAAACAGAATCACGGAGATCATAGCGCCCGGAATGGCGGCGTCGCGATGCCCGGCGAGGTACGATTCCAAGGTCGCGGATAGAAGCCAAATCTGCACCATCAACAGAATCACGATGAGCGCCATCGCGCCGTCGATTGCCGTGAGGCCTCGGTTTTGCGGCGGATTGGTATTCATACGGATTCGCCTTCCATCCGAATCGCGAAGAGTTGGCCGGCTTGCTTTTCGAGAGCCACGCGTGGCAAAGGCCGCTGCGGTGGTCCCTGCAACACCGCCCCATCGGTGATCGAGAAGTAACCCTGGTGACAGGGGCATTCGAGGCGGTTCCGTTCCCTTTCGTAATAGACCGCGCACGATAGATGTGTGCATTTCTGGCTGTAGGCAACGTAATCGTCCGCCGCGGTTCGCACCAGGATGCAGGGATCGTTGGCCGTCGGGTAGTTGAAGGTCTTCACGCCGCCGACGGGAATTTCCTCCAAAGTGGCGACCGGGGCGCGCGCGTATGCAGTGTCGTGATGCAGCAAAGACTTTGCCAGGATCCAGAGATTCCCGGCCGCCATGCCGAAACTGGTCAACGTCAGGAATTTCGAGAACTGCCGCCGATTCACGTAGCGTTCGTCGGCGGTGTAGACGGAAAATTCATCGCGCCACAGTGGCGTGCTAGAAGGCTTGCGGAACCAGCTCATGGTCTCCTTCCCAAACGTAGTCGGCGACATCGATGGCGATTTCCGTGGTTTCGGCGGGGGCCATCATGTAAACCTTCGTGGTGATCTTCTGGTTTCCGAACCAGAACGTGTTGACCGGTTTCTCGCGGCGGGTGGCAGCGATGTTTTCCGGCTTGACATAGGCCAAAGCCTGGCTGGGGCAGACCGTGGCACACATGGGGCGCTTCCCGGCGGAAGTGCGGTCGTAGCACATATCGCACTTCATCATCTGCTCGTATTGCGGAACGAGCTTCGGAATGCCGAAAGGACACGCCAGAACACAGTTCGAACATGCGATGCAGCGCGGCTTCAGCGAAGAGCCGACGATGCCGTCCTCATACTTCTTGATGGCATCGGCGGGGCAGACTTGCGCACAGGTTGGATTGTCGCAGTGCCAGCAAACATACGCGGCCGTGGCGATGGTCTCCTGGCGATCGACGAAGTCGAAGTTGATCATGGAGACGCCGCGGTGGGTATCGCATTCCTCGCAAGCCTTCAGGCAGGATTGGCACCCGATGCATCGGGAAGGATCGACGTAGAATTCCATTCCGAACACTACCGGCCTCCCTCGGGCGCCATGGTCTTCTCGATGCGGCACGCAGACACTTTGAATTCCGGGATTTTGCTGCGGGGGTCGAGCGTGCGATGGGTCAGTCGGTTAGCGCTGCGCCGGTCCGGCCAATGGTACGGGATGAACACGGTGTCCGGCCGGATGGTGCGCACCACCATGGCCTGCAGCACCATGTCCGCGCGGCGCGACGTGATCTTCACCCAGTCTCCAGTAGAAATTCCGCATTGCGCCGCCAGTCTCGGATGCAGTTCCAGCTTCGGTTCCGGGTATTGATCCACCAGGGCTCCGATGCGGCGCGTCTGCGTGCCTGAAAGGTACTGGCTTACGACACGGCCGGTAGTGAGATAGATGGGAAAGTCGGCATCGACAGGGTCGCCGCTCTCGCGCCAGGTGAGGCTCATGAAGCGAGCCTTGCCATCGGGATGGAAGAACCTGCCGCCCTCGAATAAGCGCGGCGTACCCGGATGATCGAGCGTTGGACACGGCCAGAACACGCCCTTCTGCTGATCGATCTTCTCGTAGGTAATGCCGTAATAGTCCGCCAGTCCTCCGCGAGAAGCCAAGCGGAGTTCTTCAAAGATTTCCCGGGGTTCCCGAAAAGGAAAGAACTGGCCGCGGCCGAGACGTCGCGCCAGGTCGCAGATGATCTCCGAATCGCGGCGCGCGTCGCCCGGCGGGTCCACCGCCTTTTGGATATGGATCACGCGCGCTTCCATGCTGGCGGTCACGCCCTCTTCTTCCTCTTGCAGACTTCCGGCGAGAACGACGTCAGCGTGGGCCGCGGTTTCGGAGAGGAAGAAATCGATCACGCCGAAGAATTCCAACCTTTCGAGAGCTTCCCGCGTGAAAGCGGCTTCCGGCAGAGAGACCAGCGGGTTGAAACAAATCGAAAGCAGACCTTTGATCTCGCCCGCATGAATCGCGTTCATGATCTCGACGGCGCTGTAGCCGGGCTGCGGCAACTCGTCGGGGGAAATGCCCCAGACGCCAGCGACGTGCGCCCGCGCAGCCGGATCCGTGAGGCTACGCTGGCCTGGTAACTGGTCGCATTTCTGCCCGTGCTCGCGCCCACCCTGACCATTGCCCTGTCCCGTGACCATCACCGGCCCTGCGCCTTCCCGACCGATATTGCCGGTGGCCAATGCGATCGCAACTACGGCCTCGCAATTCTCTACGCCCTTGGTTTGGTGCTCGATGCCGCGCGCGTGCAGGAACATCGTCCGACGGGATTCGCCCACCAGATGCGCCGCCTTTTCGATTGCCTCGGGTGCCACCCCGCTCACCTCGGCGGCGCGGCGCGGAGTCCAGGCGGCAACCGATTCTTCGGTCTTCTCGAACCCGGTGGTGTGCGCGTCGATGAACGCGCGGTCCGTCAGTCCATCGCGAAAGATTACGTGAAGCATGCCCATGAGCAACGCCAGGTCGGTGCCCGGGCGAACGGGCATGTAGAGATCGGCATTGCGGGCGATGGGAGTGAATCGCGGGTCGGCGACGATCAGTTTGGCGCCGTTGTCGCGGGCACGCCAGATGTAGTCCGTCGTGATCGGCGCGCATTCGCCGATATTGGCGCCGATTACCATGACCACTTCGGCCTTCGGAATATCGCTCCAGGGATTGGGAGCGCGATCCACGCCCAACGCGGCCTTGTAGGCGGTCCCGGCGGAAACCATGCACAGGCGCCCGTTGTAGTCGATATGCCGGGTGCGCAAGGCCACTCGCGCGAACTTGCCCAGCAGATAGGCCTTCTCGGTAGTCAGAGATGCTCCGCCGTAGACGGCGACCGAATCGGGACCGTACTTTTCTTGCAACTCGTGCAGACGGCGCGCGGTGAAATCGAGGGCTTCGTCCCAGGCTGCGGGGCGAAATCCGGTATCCGATCGCATCAAAGGGGTCATCAACCGATCCGGATGGCTGCCCTGCAAATAACGTTTGACGCCCTTGGGGCACAGCATGCCGCGGTTGTACGGGAAGTCCTCCCACGGCTCGAATCCGATGACGCGGTTGTCGCGAACCTTCAATTGAATGCCGCACTGCTGGCCGCAAAAGCAGCAGTGCGTTTTGACCAGCCTCTGGTTTTCGCCCTGCGATTCAGCCTGCCATCCCCCGGGAGGTGTGTAGTTGAGATGCGGACCGAATTGTCGATGGAGTTGCATCAGATCGGCGGGAGCTTTAGCCACGGGCTTCCTCCCGGATTCGGAGTTGCGCCGCGGAAAGCGATTTCCGTTTGCATGCCGGACAGAGAGCCTGCCAATGACCGGCCCGACCGGCGATTCCGTAATCGAAACCAACCCGCGGCAGGATCGTACGGAGGTCGTCGATGTGCATTTTGGAAGCGAAACGCTGGCCGCAGCGGGAGCAGGCCGCTCCTGGGTCTTCAAGGCCGGCATCCTGGTAGAGCTTGACGCCGAGTTGCGCGGGGCGCTGGAAAATGTGGAAGAACTTGCCAAACGGCAGGAAGAGCAACGCCGCAATCACCGTAATGGCATGCAGTATCGCCAGAAAACTGTAAGCCGAACCACGCAGCCACTCCTGCGACGCAGTCAGCGCCAATCCGGTGACCGAAATCGCGAACAACAGAATGATGGGCAGAAAATCCATGCCGAACTGCTGCAGCGTGCGCGCGCCACGGTCAGTCATGCGCCGCCACAGGGAAAGCGCAATGCCTGCCAGAACCAGAACGGCCGAGATGTCGAGGCCATGAAAGAGCAATCCGGCCGCAAGTGTGTGTAGCCGGAACGATCCCGTGGGAAAACCGAAGAGGTACGTGACGTAAGTGAGTTGGTCTCCCGGCAGCGTGCGGAAATAAATCCAGCCAAAAACCAGCGGGAACGTAATCGCGACTGCCAGCAGGCACCCCCAGAAGAGGCATTGGTGCATCCACCAGCGAAACTGCGAGCGTTGTGCGATGAAGGTTTGCGCGGCCAGGTGGGTCGCTGCGAGCCGAACCAGGCGGCCCAGACTCCGGAAGATGCCCCGCTTGCGATAGAGTTCCCATCCGCGATCCCAGTACATGCGGGTAGGCGGCTTTTCCAGCCACACGTTGTAGTGATACACAACTCCCCAAGTGGCGAAGATCACCGCGAAGGTATAAATGACGAGGGCCGGGTCG